>Ga0105048_10002093_pt1 | contig 32222 bp, 32 predicted proteins | sample MAT05_FD_78382 | JGI IMG/M metagenome (GOLD analysis project Ga0105048, IMG submission 78382) | Freshwater microbial communities from Lake Fryxell liftoff mats and glacier meltwater in Antarctica - MAT-05 | ecosystem: Environmental > Aquatic > Freshwater > Ice > Liftoff microbial mat | place... | reverse complement strand
CGTCGTGAACGCGCCGGGATCACACAGCTGCGACAGCACGTGCGCAATTGCGACGCCGTCGTCACGTGCGTCAAGGACGTCGGGCGGAATCCTCCACATCTCGGTGAACCGGCGGTTGAAGCTGATGATCCGACCGTCCTCGTCGACGACGAGGATGCCGTCGGCCGTCGATTCCAGCGTGGCTGCAAGCACCGAGTTGGCAGAACGGAGCGCACTTTCAACCGCCAGGCGATCGGTGATGTCGTGTCCGGACACCACCAATCCGTTGACCGTGGGGTCGTCGAGCAGATTCTTGAGCGTGATGGCGAACGGCACCGTCGATCCGTCGCGTCTGGCGAACAGAAGGTCGACAGTCACGGACGTCCCGGTCTCATTCGTGTCGCCGCAAACCTCGGCGAGCGCACCGCGCCAGCGCGCCACGTCGGAGGAATCGACGAGCTCCTCAAGGCCTCGTCCCTCGAGCCACTCCTGGTCGTGCCCAAGCACACGGGTCATTGCGGCCGACGAGTTCTGCACGATGCCCGAAGAATCGACGAGCATCGTCAGCATGGATGCGTTGTGAATCAATGAGCGGAAGCGGGCGTCAGCGCCGTGCGCAATCTCCCAACGGCGTCGCTCCGTCAGGTCACGCACGCTGAGAACGATGTTATCCCCCAACGGTGCGCCGATCAGCTCGACCAGACGCCAGCCGTCGTGCGCCCGCAGGCGGATCTCGAGTGGCGTCCCAACATCCTTCGAATACACGCTCGTCATCGCGAGGGCGGCGATCTGGAGGTCGTCGGGGTGGATGAGGTCGAGTCCGCTCATACCGCCGGAATCAGCGAGTTTCACGCCAAACAGACGCTCTGCGCTCTGGTTCGCCCAGAGCACATGAGCGAGCGGCGAGACGAGGAACACCGAGTCGGGCAGACCCATGGCGATTTCAACGATTTCGTCCGCATTCAGCGGGACAGGCGGCAGTGCTGGCTGCTCGTCGACCATGGAATATTGTTCGGCATGAATCACCTCTACTTGACATTGTTTACGGAGATTGCGTTGACAAGAACGAGACAATCGCGTGACGACAGTTCGAAACCCAGGGGGCTCACCACATGACGCAGCTCGACGCTTTGGTCGCCGACCCGACCACTTCATCGGAGGTCGAGTCCGCGTGGAACGCTGTGTCGAAGGAATTCGATCGCGTCAACAAGCGAAAGTTCCACCGTTACATGGAGCGTCGCGAAGTCTCCTTCCACACTCACATCAAGCTGCTCGGCTACCTCGCTCACTCGCTGAGAGACCTCCCTGGCGACATCGTCGAGATCGGTGTCTGGAAGGGCAAGTCACTGACCCTCATGCAGCGCCTCGCTGGCCCGTCGACTCGGGTAATCGGCATCGACCCCCTCGAGCTGGAGGGTCAGGAGCAGGAGCTCGCGATCTTTCAGAAGATCATTTTTCCCAAAGCGACGATTATCAAGGGCTACTCGGAGGAAGCCGTCGAGCGTGTCACCGACGTCTCGAAAACGTTCAAGCTCCTCCACATTGATGGTGGCCATTACACCCGCAACGTGTGGCTCGACTTCCTGATCTACGAACGCTTCGTCGTGCCGGGTGGCTTCCTGGTGTTCGACGACTACACCGACGCGACATTCTGCCCCGAGGTCGGACCGGCGATCGACAAGCTGCGGGACTCGGGCCTGTTCTCCAACTTCCAGATCATCGGCCAGGTCGAGCCGTACACGCAAAGCTTCGTGCTGCGGCGACCGATCAAGTAAGCCGACCGGCTCACTAAATTGCGTAGCGGTCAACATGCACCGCGCGTAATACGTCAAGCTACCCTGTCGCTCATGGCCTTTCGCTCGGCGCGGCGTCTCGTCACTCGTCGGCTGGGAATCCAAGCGCTCCGTGCCGACATGGCCGCTCATGCCGCCGCGTTGGCCGCACATCAGGCCAGCCTCGTCCAGCACGCTGTCGACATCAATGTCCTCGTCGAAGAATCGCGTGCCGCCAGGCTGGCGCAGACCATCGTTTGGGCCACCATGTGGAACGCGGCCGATCCCTCGCCGTTGGCGACGCTCGTCACCGTGGTACTACCCACCCGCAACAGAGCCGACCTCGTGCTCCGCGCTGTGCGCTCGGTACTGCAGCAGGCCAACGTACGAATCGAGTTGATCGTCGTCAACGACGCAAGTACAGATCACACGGCGGCCGTGCTTGCCACCATTGAAGATCCGCGCGTCACGGTTCTCGTTGGCGGCGCGGCGGGCGTCGGGGCGGGCTGCGGGGCGGCTCGCAATATTGCGATCAAGCATGCCACCGGAGACATCATCGCGTTCGTCGACGATGACAACATCATGGCGCCTGGCTGGCTAGCGGCCGCAGCCAGGCATCTCTCGCAGCACGAGGAATCCGCCGGCGTGTACGGCGCCCAGATCCGCGAACCCGAGCAGGCTGGCGACCTCAACCTGCTCTACCGGGCGCCGTTCAACCGCGACGAGTTGTTGGTCGGCAACTTCATCGACATCGGCGCCGCGGCGTTTCGCGCGGGCACCGACGAGTTGCACTTCGACGACTCGCTGGACGGTCTAGAGGACTGGGACATGTTCATCCGCATCACTTCCACACAGCGGCTCGACCCCATTCCGGTGCTCTCCTGCTTCTACTCCACCTCTGCCCAGAACCGGCTCAGCCATCAACCCGAGATGACGGAGGCACTTCTCACGGTTCAGAGGCGAGTCGCCGCTGAACGCGCGTTGCGGGCTTGCGACTGATCGCAGATCGCCGATATCGCCGTCCGATGGCCAAATCGACAGCACCCGAGCGCATTCAGCTGCCAAGCTGGCCTCATGCCGACGGAACCGGTCACCCTTCGCGGGCGCCACGTGACCCTCCAGCCGCTGACCCGCGATCACGCACCAGCACTGCACGCGGCCGCCGACCGCGATCGGTCCTCGTATGGCCACACCGTCGTTCCGGCCGACGTCGCGGGCATGGAGGCCTACATCGACGGCCTCATGCAGGACGCTCAGCGCGACACCGCCGTACCGTTCGCACAGGTGCGCACTAGCGATCACTCCGCCGTCGGCTGCACCCGCTTCATGAACGTGCTGTGGTGGCCGGGCCGCCGTACTCCACCGGAAGTGGAAATCGGGGGCACCTGGCTGGCCACCGATGCGCAGCGCTCGCCAATCAACACGGAAGCCAAGCTGCTGCTGCTGACGCACGCCTTCGAGACGTGGCGCGTGTTTCGCGTTGCGCTGTGCACCGACGCCGCCAACACGCGAAGCCGCAACGCGATCGAACGGATCGGCGCCAGCTTTGAGGGCATCCTTCGCCGTCATCGGCCAAGCTCTGGTCACTTCGGTACGCCAGGCGAAGCGCGAGACTCGGCGATGTTTTCGATTACAGACCACGACTGGCCCGCGGTTCGCGATCGTTTGGTGCAGAGGCTCAACGGCTAAACAAAGTCATGGCCGATCAACGACCCGTCATGCTGATTACCGGTGCGTCGCGTGGCATTGGCGCAGCGATCGCTCGCGCCGCCGCGCCGACGTACGACCTCGTCCTCAACTACGCAGTGTCGGGCGCAGCAGCACAGCAGCTCGCGGACGAGTTGCGCGCTGTTGGTTGTCGCGCCGAGCCCGTGCAGGCCGACGTCGGTGATGAAGCGCAAATGCTCGCCATGTTCGAACAGCTCGACAAGTCGTTCGGCCGCCTCGACGTCTTGGTGAACAACGCAGGCATCGCCGGAGGCTACGGCACGCTCGACGTTGTCAACAGCGAGATGCTGGCGCGACTGTGGGCGGTCAACATCACCGGCCCCTTCGTGTGCGCTCGCGAAGCTGCTGCTCGCATGCGCACCGATCGTGGCGGGCGCGGCGGCAGCATCGTCAACATCTCGTCGAAGGCGGCGGTGCTCGGCGGCTCTGGCGAGTGGGTCTTCTACGCGGCATCGAAGGGGGCGCTCGACACAATGACGATCGGACTCGCCAAAGAGTTGGCGACCGTCGGGGTGCAAGTCAACGGCGTTCGACCTGGCCTGATCGAAAGCGACTTCCATTTGCACGCACCGCCAGGCCGCGTCGAACGGATGGCACCATCGATCCCGATGCAGCGATCGGGTACGGCCGATGAGGTCGCTGCCGCCGTTCTGTGGTTGGCGTCGCCAGCCGCGAGCTACGTGACCGGAACATTCATCGACGTCACCGGCGGCCGCTAAGTATGCGAGTGCTGGTTGTGCTGGCGCACCCCAACGCCGACAGCTTCAACCACGCCGTTGCGACAAGAGCGCTCGAGTCGTTGACCGCGGCGGGCCACGAGGTGGATCTGCTCGACTTGTACGCGCTCGGCAGCAAGGCGGCGATGAGCGCTGAAGAACGCGCCGCATACCACACGGATCAGCCGATTCTCGATCCGATGATCGCGGCGCACGTCGAGCTGATCCGCACCGCGGAGGCGCTCGTGTTCATCTACCCGACGTGGTGGAGCACGCTGCCCGCCACCTTGAAGGGCTGGCTCGAGCGTGTGATGGTTCCGGGTGTCGCGCTCGTATTCGACGAGGCGGGCAAGGTGCGGCCCGGTCTGAAGCACATTCGTCGCATCGTCGGCATCAGCACTTACGGATCGCCGCGCAGGTACGTGTGGGCCATGAACGACAATGGTCGACGCACGTTGACCCGCGCGCTGCGCATGATCTGTGGGTTGCGGACTCGCTGTCGTTGGCTTGGGCTCTATGCAATCGACACCGCTTCCGCGGATGAACGCGCACGATTTCTGTTGCGAGTCGAGAAGCGGATGGGTTCGCTGTGAAGACGTACGTCGTCTACTGCCATCCGTTGCCGGACTCATTCATCGCGGCCGTTCGCGATCGCGCGCTCTCGGCGTTGTCCAAGCACGAAGTACGCGTCACCGACTTGTACGCCGAAGACTTTCGCCCGGAGTTATCGGCGTGGGAGCGAACGCATCACCTCGACCCACCGCAGACCAAGCCAGAGATCGCCGAGTACGCGGCGAACCTGCGGTGGTGCGACACGTTGGTGTTCGTCTACCCGACATGGTGGAGTGGCCAGCCCGGCATGTTGAAAGGCTGGATCGATCGCGTGTGGGTCGCGGGTGTCGCCTACGAACTGCCGCCCGGCACCAATCGCATTCGGCCACTGTTGCGCAACATCCGCCGTCTGGTGGTCGTCACCAGCCACGGTTCCTCGAAGTGGATCAATGCCGTGCAAGGCGAAGGCGGCAAGCGAGTCATCAGCCGCGCGCTGCGCGTGCTGTGTAGCAGGCGAGCACGCACGACTTGGATTGCGCTCTACGGGATCGATCGCGCATCCGACAACGACCGAATGCGTTTTCTAGATCGTGTGGAGCGAAAGCTGCGATCTCTGCGCTAGAGCCGCAGCGCCTACTCGTCGCAGCCGACTGCGACTGCCAAAGCCGAGCACAGAGCACCCATTTTCTCAGCGGACAGAGTGACGATCACAGAGCCGAGGAGCGATCGTTCCACCAACGTGATGTTGTCAAGGCTGACCACACACGGCGCAGGCATCCCATCACTTTCGTCGAGACGCACCTCCGTGGGGAGGCCACGCTGGCGCGTGGTGCACGGCGCAATGAGTACTGATGTCAGTCGATCAATGACCGCCGAACGATTGAGCAAGACCACCGGCCGCGTCTTGTCGAGCGCCAGCCAACGAACTTCGCCACGCGCTACCACGGGATGTCGGCCCATCCGGCGGGTTCCGCATCGCCCGCCTGCAGACCACCCGATTGGTCGTTTCTGCCGGCCGCCTCCAGCGCAGCGAGGTATTGGTCGTCGATCACTTTGCGTCGATGCGTACGGAGGAGTTCATCGAGGGCCACCCGAACCACCTCTGCCCGGCTCCGATACATACCTGGCACAAGCTGATCGATTTCGGCCGCCTGTTCATCAGGAATCTCAACGGCAATCTGCATGGGCTAAATCATACAATACTTCATCCAATATATCATCCAAACAGTCATCCAACACGTCGGTCGAAACGGGTGACTACTTCTACGTGGGGCGTGTGGGGGAACAGGTCCAGCACCGTTGAGCCTCGATGCTGGTAGCCCGCCGCCGCCAGCAAGACGGCATCGCGGGCCAGCGAAGGGGCGTCGCAACTGACCACCACGATCCGCTCAGCATCGGTCGCTGCCAACGCGGCAACACCTTCACGGCCGAGTCCCGCACGCGCGGGGTCGGCGATCGCAAGACGAACCGGCTGCGGAGTCCAATCTTCGAACCGCAAGCACACCACTTCGGCAGCGGCCCCCAGGTTGATCGCGGCGTCGCGACATGCCGACTCGGAGGACTCGACCACGATCGCATTCATCCCCGTGGGCAACGCCAACGTCGCGGAGAACAATCCGACTCCGCCGTACGCGTCGAGCATCGAGTCACCTTCGGTCAGCAGATCACCACAGGCTTCGCGCACGTGCGCGACCAAGAGTTCGGCGGCTTGCGGACCTGATTGAAAGAACGATGCGGCGCTGACTCGCAGTCGCGCTCCGGCGACTACTTCATGCAGCGCTGCATCGGCACCCACTCGAACAGATTCGGGAAGGCCCAGCGCCTGCGCGCCCGGCTTGTTCGCGAACGCCGTCATCTCGCCGGTTGCAACGCTGACGCGCAGCGAGATCTCGTCGGCGCCGCGCACGCGCAGCTTGCCGAGCAATTCGACCAATGCCGGGTGCGCAACGAGGCAGTCATCGATGCCGACGACTCGGTGGCTCGCAGCTGCGCGCAACCCAACTGAGCCGTCGTCGGAAACCGCAAGCCGCATCGTCGTGCGGTAGTGCCACGGTTCAACCGCGGCACCGACGCGCACATTTGGACTGGGCAACTTGGCGATGCGTTGCAGGGCCTCGGTGACGATGTCGGTCTTCCACTGCAACTGCGCCTCGGGCAGCGCGTGTTGCCAGCTGCATCCGCCGCAACCGTCGGCAAGTCGCGGACATGGCGCTTCCACGCGCGATGGCGACGGCTCGAGGATCGAGGTTGCGGTGCCACGGGCGAAATCGCGCTTGCTCGTGTGCACCTCGACGACCACCGACTCACCAGGCAAGGCCCCCTGCACGAACACGACTCGCCCATCGGCCAGATGTGCCAAAGCATCGCCGCCAGCCACCAGTTTCTGCGCCCGCACGGTTTCGGTGACGTTCGACGCAGTTGCCATCGATGCCGAGCGTACGGGGAGACGGCTACCCTCAGGTTCATGGCCGTTCAGTCGAGGGCTCGTATCGAGATCGCACCCAGCGTTCTACCGGCCGACTTCTCGCGCCTCGGTGAAGAAGTCGCCGCCTTGCAGGCTGCTGGCGTCGACCGCATTCAGTGGGACGTGATGGATGGTCAGTTCGTGCCCAACCTCACGTTTGGCCCCGATGTCATCGCCGCCGCTCGCGCCTACGCAACGGTGCCGTTCGAAGCACATCTGATGGTGCTGACGCCCGATCTGCTGGCTGCCGAGTACGTCAAGGCTGGCTGCCAGCGTCTGATCGTTCACGCCGAGGCATGCACCCACCTACACCGCACGCTCGCCAACATTGCATCGCTCGGCGCAACCGCTGGCGTTGCCCTGAACCCGGCGACCCCCGCCAGCGCAATCGCCCACGTGCTCGACCTTGTCGATCTCGTGTTGGTGATGACGGTGAACCCGGGCTTCGGTGGCCAGAAGTACATCGCCACCATGGAGTCCAAGATCACTGAGGTGCGAGCGATGCTCGACGCCGCCGGACGCAGAGGCGTGGGCGTGGAGGTTGATGGCGGCATTGGCCCCGACACCATTGCCGGTGCGGTGGCCGCTGGCGCGAATGTGCTGGTCGCGGGCAGTGCGCTGTACCGGGACAAGCATGGTCTGACACACGCGGTCGCCGACCTGCGGGCGCGTGCCGAGGCCGCCGTTCGCTAAACCGGCACACACCCACTCCGTAGAGTGCTGCCGATGCCGATCGAACGATTGACCACCCCTTACGGGCGCCAGTCGTTGCAGGCCCTGCGCGACGCAATCGATCGGGTGCAAGGTGGCGATCCATTGGCGGCCGTCACGGTGCTGGTGCATTCGAATGCGGTCGGCGTGTCGGCGCGCCGTTGGCTGGCGGCCAACGGTGGCATCGCAGCCGCGCAGTTTCTCACCGCGTTTCGATTCGCCGAGCTGCTCGGTGGCGCCGCCCTCGCCGGCGCTGGCAAGCGCCCGGTCAGCACCCCTGTAGTCGATGTCGCGGTACGCCAGGTGCTTGCCAGTTCCGCCGGGGTGTTTCAGCCAATCGCGCAACACCAAGCCACGATCACCGCCGTACGCAACACGCACAAGGAGCTTCGGCACTTGCCGGCGGGCGCGATTACTCGGCTGGCCAACAACGGTTCGGTGCGGGCGCGCGAAGTAGTTCGCCTGCACCGCACAATCCAGGGTCGCCTCGCCGATGAGTGGTACGACGAGGCCGACCTCTTGCACGCCGCGTGCGCAGCAGCGTCCGCCGCTCCCCCGCGGACGATCGTGTTCCTTCCACAGCGTCTGCGCGCGACGGAAGCGGCGCTCATCGCAGCGCTCGGCGAGCACGGTGAGGTCATCGTGCTCGAAGGAACTCACGACCTTCCCGACGATCTTGCGCTGGAAGTTGTCGATGCCTCCGACGCCGACGAAGAAGCGCGCGAAGCGGTGCGCGTTGTCGTCGCGGCTGTCCACGACGGCGTTGCGCTACATCGCATCGGCATTGTGTGGCCACGCAACGAGCCATACGCCCGCTTGGTCGGCGAGCACCTCAACGAGGCGGGTATCGCATGGAACGGTCGCCCCGGCGTTGCACTGCACGAACGACTCGCCGCGCGACTGGTGCTCGACGTGCTGCAACTCGATCGCCGTGGCATTCGACGCGCCGATCTCTTCGCGTTGCTCGCCAGCGTGCCTGCTCGCACGAGCGACCGCAAACGAGTGCCGCGGCAGCGGTGGGAGCGGATCTCGCGCGAGGCCGGGTTGGCTGGCGACGCCGACTGGACGACGCGGCTGACCGCGTACGCACAACTACAGCGCAACCGCGACAACGAGGTCGGCGTCGAGGCTGCCGAGGCCGCCGAGCAGCTACTCGCGTTCGTCGACGACCTGCGCACTCAGCTCGGCGCGCCGTCGCAAGCAATGCCCTGGAAGCATTGGGCGCGCGTCTCTCGCACACTGCTGCACCGTTGGCTGGGCGGACTTCACGGCGAGTCGTTGCTGCCGCCCGATGAGACCGAGGCACTGATCGCTGTCCAAGCATCGCTCGACCGACTGGAACGGCTCGACAGCTTGGCCGAGCCATGTACCCGCGCCGTGTTCGCGAGCACGCTCGATGCAGAACTCGAGTCCGCGCCCGGCAGGGTCGGCCGCCTCGGCGTCGGCGTGCACGTTGGGCCGCTGTCATTCGCCGTCGGCCAACCGTTCGATCTGCTCGTCGTTGTCGGCGCTGCCGACGGACTGCTGCCTGCTCCCCCGCCGCCCGAGGCACTCCTCGGCGATGGCGACCGACTACTCACCGACGGTGCGCTCGCGCTCAACGCCGACAGCGCCGACGAGCAACACGGCCAGCTGTGGGCCGCACTCGCAGGTGCGGGCCGCGCCCTGATGGTTGCGCCGCGCGGCGACTTGCGCGCGACGGCACTGCGTCAACCTTCGCGCTGGATCAGCGAACTGGCGGCGACGCTGGCAATGAGCACGCGCAGCGTGCCCTCGTTTGCCGCGGGCCTTGCCGAGACATCGTTTCCGGCGACGCAGTCGCAACATCGCGTTCGCGGCCTTGTGCATGCCCAACGCAGCGGCATCGCCTTCGCCGACAATCCCATAGTGCAGTCGGTCGAACCGCTGCGCGCAGGTGTCGCGATGCTGACCGCACGCGCAGCTGACGAGTTCACCGAGTACGACGGCAACTTGGCCGGCCTTGCTATCGACGCATTCGGCGATCGCGCCGTGTCGCCGACGCGCCTCGAGGCATGGGTCGCCTGTCCGCACGCGTGGTTCATGGAATACGTCCTGCACATCCAGCCAGTCGAGCAACCCGACGAACAGCTCACAATTACTCCCCGCGACAAGGGCAACCTCGTTCACCGCGCGCTTGACCGCTTTCACCAACGCGTACTCGATGGCGATTTACCGCAACCGACCGCCAATGGGTGGGGTCCGATGCATCTCGCCGGACTGCTCGCCGAATTCGAGCTTGAAGCAAAGGCGATGGCCGCAAACGGGGTGGTCGGCCGCAAGGCTTTTTGGCACGCCGAGCAAAGTAACCAACGACACGAACTGGCCGCCTGGCAAGAACTCGATAGCAAGTGGATTACCAAGCGCGGCTCACAACTCGTCGCCTCCGAGAAACGCTTCGGCGGCGACGATTTGCCCGTCACCATCGCGCTGCCCGACGGAAGCGAATTGCGACTGCGCGGCACGATCGATCGCATAGATCGCTGCACCGACGGCTCGCTCGTGGTCACGGATCACAAAACGGGTAAGGCCGATTCGTTCAAAGACGTGTCCGACGCCGACCCAACTGCGGGCGGCAGCAAGCTGCAGCTTCCGGCGTACGGCGCTGCTGCGCTCGCACTCAATGGGCTGGCGCCGGGTTCGCGGGTGCACGCCGAGTACGGATTCTTGGCCCGTGGCCAATACCGCCGAATTGGCGCGGCATTCAACGAGCAAGCGTGGCAGCGCGTTGGCGACGAGCTACAGACAATCGCCACGGGCATCCGCAGCGGACTGTTCATCTCTCTCCCAGCAAAGTCGCAGTTCCGTTTCGCCGGATACGCGAGTTGCGAGTATTGCGATCCTGATCACTTGGGCACGGCCGAACTGTGGTCCGAATTCGATCGCAAGCAACACGACCCGGTCCTACTGCCGGTACTGGGCATGGTCGACCCCGACGACCGGGACGACAGCGAAAGCCCGACATGACTGAGCAACTCGACTTGTTCGGCGGCGCGTCGGCAGCGCCACCGCCACCCGATGCCGCCGATCGCGATCTCGTCACCGACAACCTTGACATCACACTGTTCGTCGAAGCCGGCGCAGGTAGCGGTAAGACCGAGGCGCTGGTCACCCGCGTCGCCAACCTCGTGCTTGCCGGCGTGCCGATGGGCTCGATCGCGGCAATCACCTTCACAGAGAAGGCCGCGTCGGAACTTCGTCATCGGGTGCGCACGAGGCTAGAAGCTGTCGCCGCCAGTCCGCTCAACGAAACCCATGCCGAGAGGGCCGCCACGGCGATCGCCCAGCTCGATTTGGCACCCGTCGGCACGCTGCACGCCTTTGCGCGCCGCGTGCTCAACGAGTTTCCGATCGAGGCGCAATTGCCACCGCGCTTCGACGTTCTCAACGAAGTACAGAGCGCCAGCGCCTTTCACGAACGGTTCACCGACTTCCTTGAAGCGTTGCTCGACGACACCGATTCGGTACGACTTGTCGAGCTATGCGCACACGACAAGTTCGGCATTGAGAACGGTGGTCGTCGTATGGCCGACGACTTCCAGTCGAACTGGGACCTAGTCGAAAGTCGGGTATCTGCGTCGCTGCCACCGCACTTCGACGACGCCGCGGCCCGAAGCGACGTCGCCGCAGCCTGCGCTGCCGTCGCTGCCTTCGTTGCGCCCGACGGCGACACGCAAGAGGAAGTGATCACGACGTTCGGGCGAATCGCACAGCAGTTGGCCACCCCGCTGCCGATGGGCGAGCTACTCCGGCTCCTCCACGCGATCGACAACGTTCGCAACGCAGGCAAGGGGCTTGCCGACAAGTGGAAACGACTCCATGGATCGGCCGAGGTGTTGCTGGCCCACCGAGAAGCAGTCGCCACAGCTCGCAAACGGGCGAAGGCAGCGCTCGTACTGTGCAACGAGGAACGACGCCTCACTCTCGGTGCGCTCTTGCGCGAGTTCACACTGCAGTCGGTTCGCGATCGCGAGTTGGCAGGCGAACTCGAGTTTCACGATCTGCTGGTGTTGGCCCGCCGCTTGGTGGCCACCAATCCCGACGTCCGCCGACAACTACATCAGCGCTACACGCGCGTGTTGCTCGACGAGTTTCAAGACACCGACCCGATCCAGCTGGAACTGGCGGTGCGCATCACCGCCGATCCGCACGAGCAACCCGCCGACTGGCGACTATTACAACCACTTCCCGGACGGTTGACGGTGGTCGGCGATCCAAAGCAGAGCATCTATCGCTTCCGGCGCGCCGACATCGCTCAGTTCCTCCGAGCCAGCGACCAGATCGGCGCCCAGCGCGCAACACTCAGCGCTAACTTCCGCAGCGCCGCGCCGATCATCGACTGGGTCAACACCACGATGGGCGAACTCATCCAGTTCGAGCCGGATGTGCAGCCCGCGTACGAGTCACTCCAGCCCGCCCGGCTCGGCGGCCACGAACACGGTTCTGTCACCGTTCTTGGTGCGGAGCAACACGCCGACCGCGTGGCGGCAGAAGAGCTGCGCGAACGCGAGGCCGACGATGTTGCCGCCGTTGTCGTGCAGGCACTCACCGAGAAGTGGCAGGTGTGGCGCCAAGGCAAGTTGCACGATTGTCGACCAGGCGACATCGCGATTCTGTTGCCGTCACGACTATCGCTTGTCGCATTGCAGGCAGCTCTCTCCGCGCGCGAGATTCCGTTCCGCGCCGAGAACAGTTCGTTGGTTTACGCGGCCAGCGAGGTTCGGGCGTTGATGTTGGCGCTGCGCGCAGCCGACGACTCGACCGACGAACTCGCGATTGTGTCGACATTGCGCACACCGCTGTTTGGCTGTAGCGATCGCCATCTGTACGAGTGGAAGGTCACCCACGGCCAGTACTGGAACTGGCGTCACCTACCCGACAAGACGTCCGACCTTTTCGCACATCCCGTAGCGGTCGCACTGCGTTGTCTGGGCGAACTGGAAGCACGGATGCGTTACAGCACACCATCGCAATTGTTGTTGTGGCTGGTGCAGGAACGCTGCGTGATGGAATTGGCGCTCGCCGGTCGCGACTACCGCGATGCGTGGCGCCGGGTGCGCTTCGTGATCGATCAGGCTCGCGCTTGGAGCGAGGCGGGTGGGCACGGTGTTCGCCGCTATCTGCTGTGGACTCGTCTGCAAGGCGACGAGGGCCGTTTCGTTGCCGAGACTGTGTTGCCCGAGACCGATCACGATGCCGTGCGCATCATGACAATTCATGCTGCCAAGGGCTTGCAGTTTCCGATCACGATCGTCTCCGGCATGAGCAGTCGTCCAAACAGCACTCGCGGGCGTCGTGTCGTATGGCCGGAGGCGACCTGGACGCTCTCCGATCCCGATGACCCGACCTATCAGCAGTTCCAGCCAATCGACGAGCAGATGAGCGACGCCGAACGCGTGCGGCTGTTGTATGTCGCGTGCACGCGTGCCATGGACCATCTCGTGGTGTCGCTTCATCGCACTGAGAAGTCGGACAAGACTTCGGCCAGGATCATCGCTGACGCTGCAGCCGGTGCGGTGCACAATGAATTCGCGGGCCACGTTGGTGTGTTGAACGCATCGCAGCCGCCAGCCCGCGAGTTGACCTGGGTGGACGAAGACGAGTGGTGGCAAACATGGCAGCGCGATCTTGCAACTTCCAGTAAGCCCGCAGCGATGAGCGCAACCGCGTTGGCGAGCGCCGGCGAGGCTGCTGTCACGGTCGCCGCGGAAGAACCTGACGGCGATGTTGGTTTGCGCAAGGACCCGATCGACCTTGATCTACCCCCTTGGCAACGCGGTCGCTACGGCACTGCCATCGGCCGCGCAGTCCACGCGGTGCTGCAGTTCGCCGACCTCCACTCCGGCGACAACATCGCGGCACTTGCCGCGGCGCAGGCGGCAGCAGAAGGAGTGCTCGATCATGAACAAACAATCGAGCGTCTGGCTCGCTCCGCGCTCAAGGCACCAATCGTCGCTGCAGGAATTGAGTTCGAGCATTGGCGCGAACTGTTCGTTGCGGCCGATGTGGGCGGAACCATCGTCGAGGGCTACATCGACCTGCTGGTGCGACATCCGCAGCACGGGCTGATGATCGTCGACTACAAGACCGATCAAATACCCGAGGGCACAGAGCGCACCGCCAGGCTGGCGCGCTACGGAACACAGTTGGCGGCATACGGATTGGCACTGGAACAAGTGTTGGGCGAACCGGTTGCGGGTGGCGTGCTCGTCATGTGTCGTGTCGATGGCGACGCAGTGCAGGTACCGATCGACGATTGGACAGCCCGCACCGACCAGCTACGGCAGTCGTTGCTCGCCGGTGTCTGAGTGCTGACGTATTCGCGCCGCTGGCACCGGTGCACCTGATGACTCGCGTAACGACCTACCCATCGACACCAGCAAGATCTTCACCAGCACCAACGCTATGAGGACGGCCAGCGCAATCGCCAGTGGCTGCACGATCGCGATGACCAAGCTGGAACCACTATCTTTCAACGGCGTCAACACTCCTGAGTCAACAGAGTTGCCGTCACTGAGCAAAGTGCTGATTGAGTCTTCAATGCGCGGACACTCCAAGTCGGTGTCTTTGATACCGATGACGGCGTCGCCGCCGAACAGCGGAGCTGGCCGCAGGATCTTGCTGATCAACCGATCAGTGTCGAGATCCAGGCGCACACCAACGATGTACTCGACGCCGATTTCGAGGAAGCTCGCTTCCTGCCCGTAGACGACCAACACCCGGTTGATGGACGCGTGGCCGTCGAGTGTGCCAGCAAGCATGGACAGCACACGAAACTGTGCTGTGGTTGGCGGGTCGTCGATGTTGATCACCCGACCGCGAAAGATAGCGAGAGCGGGGGGCGGCACCACACAACCCGGGGGCGAGAGAATCAAAGGACCCGCCGCCGCGGGCGGCGGAACCGGCAACGTGGTGTCGGTGACGAGAGTCGTCGTGCTGGCATCGGGTGGCACAGTTGCGCTTGCCGAGCCTGCCGTAGCGATCCATGTAGCGAACGACAGCGTTGCACCACACAGCACGCCCAGGAACACGAGGTTCACCCACCGCACGATGCGCATCGTTGTCACGCTACTGAGCGTGGCCTTCGCGCTGGTGTCAGCTAGCGGCAATACTGAAGCCATCGGCTTCAACCCACATCGCAGACGAGTCGCTCGGCGCAGCGACATCGTGTTTGTCGGCGCCGCGATCGTGGCGTGTGTTGTGCTCGTCGTCTGGACGATGTTCGGCTGACGCTGCTCAGATCCCCGCGAGTTGTCGCAGCTGATCCACGCGAGCACGGTAGGTCTTGTCGAACGTGTGCTGCGTTGCAAACTCCAAAGCCCGCCTGCTGGCGGCCGAAATGTCGGCACGATCGCGGGCAAGCCGAGCGACTTCCATCGCGAGCGCGCGATGGTCACCGAGCGGCACATGCCACGCCGCATTCGATTGCCGCGCTACGCCTTCCAATGCTTCATTGGCGTACCCGACGATTGGGACTCCACACGCCAACGTTTCGATGTAAGTGCAGGACGGGTCGCCCTGTGGATGCGGACAGACGAACAAGTCCATGCTCTGCACGAATGGAATCAGATCGCTGCGGAACTCCTTCGGTGGCAGGACGGTAACCAAACCCTCCAGTTGGTTGCCCTGCACCTGCGCCTGCAATTCATCGGCAAGGTCGCCAGCCCCAACGATCGACAAGCGGAAGCTGACGTCTTGCTGGCGCAACTCGCTCGCCACCTTGACGAGATCGAGCACGCCCTTCGTCGTCGTCAGCCGCCCAGTGAAGACCAGCTCGATCGGACCGGAACCGGCTTCCAGCTTCGCCAGCCGGCGAACCAGCACTTCGCGATCGATGAGCAGGTCGTCGGTGATTCTGTTGTCGAAGTAGAGCAATCGGTGTTCATTGAGCTGTGCGTATTCGTCGAACGTCGGTGTCCCGTTGCACTGAAGCGCGGCAGCGGCGGCGAGCGAGCGATGAATGCTGCGTCGTTGGCGCCACAACCAGAACAAACGGCGCGCCTTCACCACCGCATTGGGTGAGTCGAGCGCGGTGATCACATTTTGCGTCCGCCGACTCCATTCGGCAACGTAAACAACGGGAACACCCCGACTGCGTCCCAACGTTGCGAGGTGGTTGTAGCGATGCCCGACACCACAGAGCAGCACTGCTACGTCGTCAGCAAACACGTGCTCGTCGAGCGTGTCGTGCGACTGAACCACCAACTCGAAGGGCAACGACGCGATTTCGCGCGTCACGATGCCGAAGCTCGTCGCCCAACTTGAATCTTCGTAGGCGATGAGGCGCAATGTGCCCGGCCAGAACTTCGCGTAGCGCTCGACCTCCTCGAGGAACTTGGCACTGACCTCGACCATGCCATCGCGCGCCGAAACGACGGGGCAATGCAGCACGACGGTTAAACACTCTCGCGTCATGAGTCCGTGATACCTTGCGCCGAAGCATCAGAAGGAGAGGCTTTGCCGGAGCTAACAATGCCGCGACGGACTGCACTTCTGTGTGTTCTGATCGCGCTGATCGCGGGACTCGCCACATACAGGATGCAACCGCTGATCGCCGACAGTCGCGATGCGCTTGCGACCGGCATCGGCACAGATTATCGAGCAATAGTTTACGCGCCGAACATTCTTGTGGCCGAGAGCGAGAACCCTTGGGACGCGGACGCATCGGTGCCGCGATTCGGCCCGCACCCCACCGCGCCCGTCTGGCCAGTCAACTACATCACGTTTCCGTTGCTCAGTCGTGTCGACTACACAACCGGACTCACCTTCTTCTTGTACTGTTCGATACTTCTCGTTGTGGTCGGTTGCGGACGTATCGCGCGGTCGCTGGGTTTGTCGCGACTCGTCGCGCTTCTGGTCGCGTCTCTGGTCGCGCTGTCGCCAGTGCATCTCTACAATATTGCCCTCGGGCAGACAGGTGCCGGGCTAGTGGCGGCGGTCGCATTCTTCGCAGTTCGCGCTCGCGAGAATCCGATGTGGTGGCACCAGCTTGAGAAATGGATATATGGCGGCACGATTCTGCTGCTCTTCGCCAAGCCGACGTTCGCCATCACCTTTCTTGCTGCCAACCTCGCCTACGAACGATCCACCCGCATGTTCCTTCGCTTCCTCAGCGTCGCGTTCGCTATTGGACTCGCCAGCTTCATCTTGATTGTGCTGCGCTCCGGCTTGAGCGTCGGCACCATCCTGCGATCGATGCGCTCATCCAGCACAATTCTCAGCCAAGACGTAGCCAACGGAGTGGACGGTGATCGACTGGACTTCCTTTCACTTCTCTGGCCGTCCGCGCTGATCGATCTCGCCGCGTTGGTCGCAGTCACGGTGGGACTGCTGTGGTTGAATCGGATGACGCATGCTGGCCTGCGCGAACGCCTCATCATGGGAATCGGATTGGTAACAATCGGCACCTACCACCACACCTATGACAGCCTGCCTTTGCTTGCGCTGCTGTGCGTCACCGCCCTCCTGTGGCCGCTGCGTCGAGCGCTTCCGCTGGCAATCGCGTTGGTGGTGTCGGGCTGGCTCTACGGCTTGAACGCGGTCCGTAAGGCAATCACCAACGTGATCACGATCGACTTCTTCGCGCTCTCCGCCAGGATCATCTTCGTCGTCGTGGTCGCTGTCTTGATCGTGACTTATCGCGACAGCCAACGTCAGAACGCGGACTCGATCACCGTGACGTGAGTGCCGACGACTGCGGCGACGTCGAATCGAATTTCGAAGTGGCCAGTCGGTCGATTCTCCGCCAGCCAGATCGCGGCCAGTCGCCGAACACGTCGTTGCTTCTGCCAACCAACCGCGCCTTCTGGCCCACCGAACTGATCAGTTGCACGCGCCTTCACTTCGCAGAAGACCAGCACGTTCGGACCGGTGACGATCAGATCGACTTCACCAGCTTGGCAGCGCCAGTTGCGAGCAATCAGCGAGTAGCCGCGCTGCTTGTACCAGCGCAGAGCTTCGTCCTCGCCGAAGCGACCGCGCGCCTGCGCGGCGAGCGACTTGGTTACAGGCCCAACTCGGGCGGTGGCAATTCCTCGACGTTGACGTCCTTGAAGGTCAGCACCCTCACCTTCGGGACGAATCGGGTCTTGCGGTACATGTCCCACACCCATGCGTCGGCCAACTCCACCTCGATCACCTGGCGAGCGCCTTCACCATTTACGGTGAGCTTGACGTCGTTAGCCAGGTAGAAACGGCGCTCGGTTTCCACGGCAAAACGGAACATGCCCGCGATGTCTTGGTATTCCTGAGCAAGCTGGAGCTCGCGCTCGGCCTCGAAGTTTTCGAGATCGTCAGAACTCAACGTGGGTGCAGCCTTTCACCGATAACGGCTCACCGATAACAGCTCATCGATGGGCAACGCCGATCAGGCGTCGCGCTTTTCCTTGATGCGAGCTGCCTTACCGACACGGTCGCGAACGTAATACAGCTTGGCGCGCCGCACGTCGCCCTTCTTGACGACTTCCAGCTTGGCAACCGTCGGGGCGTGCACCGGGAATGTGCGCTCGACGCCAACGCCGGAGCTGATCTTGCGCACGGTGTAGGTCTCTTGCACGCCGCTGCCCTTACGGGCGATGACGTTGCCTTGGAAGACCTGGATGCGCTCCTTGTTGCCCTCGACCACCTTGACGTGCACCTTGACCTCATCGCCGGGACCGAAGTCGGGGATATCGGTGCGCATGGACTGGTTATCGACAAAATCGGTGGACTTCATGGGGGCAACTCTCTGTCGGCTAAGGCGTTTAGCTCAGGGCTAGACGAACGATCAAGGATAGGTGACCGCGGGGAACTCTTCCAACAGCCGCTGGTCGGTTTCATCAAGCCCGCCACGAGCCGCAATCAGGTCTGGGCGGTCGCGCAGCGTACGGTGCAAGGCCTGTGCGTGGCGCCAGCGGGCGATGCGAGCATGGTCGCCGCCGCGCAGCACGTCGGGGACCTCCCAGCCGCGGAAGTCGGCTGGCCGCGTGAAGTGGGGTTCTTCCAGCAGGCCGGCATTCCCGAAGCTCTCGTTCAGCGGGCTCTGTTCATTGCCCATCGCCCCCGGCAACAGCCGCACAACGGCCTCAATGACAAGGCAGCCGGCCACTTCCCCACCGTTCAGCACCACGTCGCCGACACTCAACTCGCCATCGACGAGATGCTCGCGCACCCGATGATCAACGCCCTCGTATCGACCCGAGATCATCGAGAACCCGGGTCCGGCGGCGAGCTCGTGAGCGACCGACTGGTCGAAGCGTCGACCGCCCGGGCCGAGGAGGAACAACGGCCGCGGCGGCTGTGCTGCTTCCACGGCGGCGAACAACGGCTCGGGCTTCATCACCATTCCGGCGCCGCCGCCAAAGGGAGCGTCGTCGACAGTGCGATGCACATCGGACGTGTTCTCGCGGGGATCGTGCAGCCGCAGATCAAGCAACCCGGAAGTGCGCGCTTTGCCGAGCATCGTCTCCGCGCAGAAGGCATCAATCAGCGAAGGAAAGATGGTGAACACATCAATACGCACAGCGAAAGCCTACGAGCAGGTACACGACCGCTCAGTTTGGAACAGGTCGTTTCGGGGAATAGCCCACCGAACGCAGATCGCAGCCCTCGAGGAGCTCCATGCCGCTACTGTCATCGAACAATCACCAGGGAAGGGCGGTCGCCAACCCGGTGGGGCGTCTCACCGCCGAACATCCGGCAGTAGTCAAGATCGGTCGTGCCGGTTGGTTCGCCAAAGGTGTCGTCTACCTGATTGCCGGCCTGCTGGCTTTGCAGGTGGCGGGTCGCGCATCTGGCTGGGCCAGCAGCGCGTCAAGCGGCACGCAGGAAGCCAGTCCGACAGGAGCGATCAAGACCGTCGCCGGGTCCGGCGGTGGCAACGCACTGCTGTGGTTGCTGGCCATCGGCATGCTGATCTACGCGGCGTGGCGTGTCGTTTCGGCGTTATTGCCGGGCGGCACCGATGCGGATGCGTTGCTTCATCGCATCGGCTACTTGGTCAGCGCAGTCATTTATACGACGTTCGCGATCAGTGCGATCGCCCTCACCCGACGCGCACCGTCGGACCAAGACGGAAACAAGAAGGTCACCGACATCTCGTTGTCGATCATGACGAACTCCGCTGGCCGGCTGGTGATCGGTGCAGTCGGCGTCATCGTGATTGCTGTCGGCCTCTATCGAATTTCCAAGGGAGTCAAGGTGGACGTTGCCGACGAACTCAACCTCTCGGGCATGTCGCAGTTTCGGATCACGTGGACCAAGCGATTGGGAGCCGTCGGCGAGGTTGGGCGCGGCATCGGCTTCGGGCTGGTGGGATTCTTCCTTTTACGCTCTGCGATCACATACGACCCGAACGATGCAACCGGGCTGGATGGCGCGCTGCGACGCGTGGCCATCCATTCGTGGGGTCCGTTCGTGGTTTTGATCGTGGGGATTGGATTCGCCGCGTACGGTGCCTTCTGCCTGGCAACATTTACTCGTCGACGCTTACAGGCGCCGTAGCCGTCGATTACGGGGTGCGTTTCAGCTGGCTGGCATGTGAGCCGGCCACGAGATCCAATTCGAACGCCCTGTCGAATGCGTGTGGCGTGTCATCAACGTGGGGACGGGCCTGCAACACCAGAAGCTGCGCCAATCGACCGTTGAAGGAGATCTGCGACAGGCAGTTGGCGAAGACTGGACCGAGATCGACCTTCCACGAGATCGACGGCGGCTTGCGGCCAGCGGCGCGGCGCAGGAGCCGCCCGATGACCCGCGCCACGACGGAGGTTCCGAGGCGCATCGCTGTGCTCTCCGGTGATCGCAACGCGTTGCGGATTGGCGAGCTCACCAGCTGGTGGATTCGACTGGCCAACCTTTGTTCGTTCGGAAATCGAATTTCTGACGCAAAGGAGAAATGGATATCGCCGGACAGTACCGAAATCGTTGCTGGCGCATCCGCACCGCGAGACTCATCGGCCAGTTCCCCGAGCAACTCAACGAACGCATCGAACGAACGGCTGAACGCTGCCCAATCCTCCATGTCGGCCTTGATGCGAAGCCACCGGCCGAACTTGCGACCCGGTCTTCCCCACGCGCCATCGCATATCCGTTCGCTCCACACTTGCAGGTCATGCAGACCAATCGGCACGAACACCGGCAGCGATGTGCCGATCAGCAGATGGTCGATGTCCGCGTGGCAGGCGTCGACAACCCACTGCCATTCGCCATCGTCGACCATCCGGCGCTTGCCCGGATCAAGAGCCCGGCTGTTACGACTATCGATCATCACCAGGCGTGTCCGCCCGATGTCGCGCAAGAAGCTGAACCGGTAGCGCCCGGGCTCGGGCGTGAACTCCTCCGATTGCATCGCCCAGTCGCGCAACCGTTGCTCACCGTCATCGAGTTGCCGCAGGTCATCGAGGAGCCCTTCCGCTCTGATTGTCTCCGGACTTAGATTGCCGAGGTGCTGGTATAGCCAGTACGTCATTAGCCCGCCGATGAGGTGGTCCTGCCACCAGTGTTTCTGCTTGATTTCGCCGAGCCAGTCGTCGGAGATGTTCCAATCGTCGATCATCTCGTGGTCATCGAAGATCATGACGCTCGGCACGTTGGAGAAGAACCATCGCTCCATCTCTGGCGACCAGGACTCGTGGTAAAGCCAGGTGAACTCCTCGAAACCTCCGACAAGCTCTATTGGAGGCAACTCAGGGTCGGCATCCGCTGCGCCCTTGCGAACCTCGGCGATTCGCTCGCGCGCCTTCGGCGACGAGTCGTCGGCGTACACCTGGTCGCCGAGGAACACAGCCAGGTCGGGCCATTCCTCTGCTGGATGCTCGAGCATCAACAACGCGTAGGTGCGCAACGCATCGACGCCGCGCCCGCGGGGATCGAGTTCTAGCTGCAGGGTCCACGGTGCCTCGTGCGGAGCGGCCGTCCGGCACGATCCGAAGACGATCCGCGCGGCAGTACGTCGGTCACCGAGGGTTCGGATCCGACTCGGCGGCAATGTGCTGCCCGATGGGGGCCAACGCAGCTCACCATCGAGCTTCACGTCGTACTCGATCGACGACGCTGGCTCGAGATCTTCGATGATCGCCAGCGCGTAGTGACGGCCAGCGACACAGAACGTCGGCGCGGACCTACCGAGGATTTGCATGGTGCAGCGCACGTCTGTCTCGACCCAGATCGTTGCTGATGTCTCCGAGACGTAGCGCAACATGGGTCCCAGGATCAGCTTGGCCAAGCACTACCTCTCTCGAATTCGGGCCGCGAACCGTCGACCAGCGACACCACTATTCCCTAGGAGACGCTCGGTCAAACCTCGCCCGACGACCGGGTTTGGGAAAGTCCCTACGGGGTAATCGTGCAACATGTCGAAATCTCGCGTTCGCGATACCTGGCTCGTTCGCAAACACGAGGCATTGGTGCTCGGACTCCTGTATGCAACATTCACCGTCGCCTGGTCTGCGGTGGGATGGCTGCTCACCCGTCCGCTGAGGAACTCGTTCATCGTGCACAGCGACCAGTCGATCTCCGAGTGGTTGGCCGATCGGCGAACATCGACGATGAACTCGCTGACGTCGGTCGGCTCGATGATGGCCGACACCACCGTGAAGGTCGTTCTCACTGCTGTCATCGCCATCGCAATGTTGATCTTCTGGAAACGTTGGCTTGAACCACTGATGGTTGTGATCCCGCTCGTCCTTGAGGCGTTGACGTTCATCACGGTCACCGCGCTGGTCGGCAGGCCACGACCGGACGTACCGAGACTGGAGACGTCTCCCGTCGACTCGAGCTATCCCTCCGGCCACATGGCTGCGGCAGTTGCGTATTCTGCGATTGTCGTCGTCGTGTTCTGGCACACCCGTCGACGTTGGATCAGAGTGCTGGCAGTCGCAGTCTGCGTATTCGTTCCCTTGTGCGTTGGCTACTCGCGGCTCTACCGCGGCATGCACTACTTGTCAGACGTCGTTTTCGGCGCCTTCCTCGGCGGGGCATCGGTCATCGCGACGGCCATCTTGCTTCGTCGCACAGCAGACGAGCACCCAGAGGAGGTCAACTCCGCTGAACATCCGGTGGACCTCCGCCCGATGTCAGCGGAGCCCATCGCCCGATGAAGCTCTCGGTCGTCGTGTTGTTGTGTGGCATCGCCGCCGCGATGATCGTGTTCGCCATCTCGGTATCGCGACGAATCCAGGGCGATCCCGTCGACCCCGCCGCCCTTGAACGGGCCGCGCGCCGTTCCATCTTCCGTCACCCGCGGGTGGAGAGGTTCCTGCGTGCACGGATGGACCGCAAGACCGCGGGCGGCTTCCTGCTCACCATGAGCTTTGTCATCCTCTTTGCTCTCGCCCTGACCCTCGGCTTGCTGTTGGACGCGATCAATGCTCACTCGTGGATGGCCGACGCCGACAAGTGGGTTGCTGAGTGGGGCTCACGAAACGGGCGGTCGGAGACTATTGATGTGTTGAAGTGGGTAACCCACCTGGGCAGCACCGTGGTGGTATCGATCGCCTTGGCTTTCACAGCGACCATTGACTACTTGCGCCGCCGGAGTGCGGAGGTGTTTGTGTTCGTCGCCTCCATCGGGCTCGGCGAGTTGGTGATCGCGAACGTTCTAAAGGTGATCGTCAGTCGCGATCGCCCGGCCGTGCTGCACCTCGTCGCCGCCCATGGCTACTCGTTCCCGTCGGGTCAGACAGCTGCTGCCGCAGCCGCCTGGTCTGCGATCGCTCTTGTCCTCGGACGGGACCGTTCCAAGCTGGTCAGGGCGGTACTTGCTGGCACGGCGTGGCTGATTGCAGTCTCCGTCGCTGCTAGTCGTGCATTGCTCGGCGTTCACTGGCTGACCGATGTCATTGCCGGACTCGCCGTCGGATGGAGCTGGTTCATGATTGTGGCGATCATCTTCGGCGGTCGCGCTCAGCGTCTCGGCGATCCGGTGGCTACGAAGGCTGTCGGCGCGCAACCGCACGTTGCAAGTGCCGTTACTTAGAACTCGACACTCCAGCTGAGCGACGACGGGTCAGGTTGAGGATGCGCACAGAATCAGTGATCGAGGGTTGACCTCGAACTCAAGCTTCTTTGCTTTCCCTTTCAAACCGCCATCAAGCTCGTACCGACGCTTATTGTCGAAGGACACCGAGATCGATGTGCCCGACCCGATCTCGGCGTGGTTCGACGATTCCTGCCTGCGAAACACAGAACTCACCATCAGGCCAGCCCATTCGCGCATTCCAGCCGCGGTCACGACAGCTACGTGCAACAGGCCATCGATGGGGGTGGCATCGGGGAAGGCCTTGATTCCACCCTTGAGCGAACCAAGGTTGCCGACGAGCACGCAACTCGCGTCGCCCTTATAGAAGACCTTGTCATCAATCGTCACCTTGGCCTCAAAGAGCTTCAGGTGACGCATCCGATCAACACCAGCGCGTACATACGCCAACGTCCCGAGCCTGGTCTTGTCATCCTCTGCACCAGCGAGCATCCCGACATCGAACCCGCTGCCTGCCATCACGTTAAAGGTCTGCCCGTTGCACGTGGCTGTGTCGATGCTGCGTCGATCCCCGCTGACAATCAAGTCGACGATCTCCTGGATGTCGGTGGGAAGATGAAGGCCGGCGGCGAAAAGGTTCGCCGTACCGCTCGGCACGACCGCGAGCGCGGCGGACGTGCCGACCACAGCCTCAGCGGCACCGCGCACGGTCCCGTCGCCACCACACACCACGATGGTTTGGGCGCCACGCTTCAGTGCCTTGGCCGCACACTTCTTGGCGTCAGAACCCTTGGCGATTTCTACCCAGCGCACATTCTCAAAGCCTGCAGCGGCTAGCGACGCCCGCAGGACACGTGCGTCCTTCTTGGCGATCTTCTGGGTGTTGGCAATCACTGCAACGCTCGACATCGGGGCCCTCTCGCTCATGGAGGTCGGGTACCCAAAACAGGCGACGCCAAACCCTCACTACAGCGCGAGACAAGTCCCATTGAGTGGCGGTCGCGACGGCTCGAGTGGGATTGCCCGCAGAGTCACAGGGATGGATTTGAACGAGGGCGTGCCAGCAGCGGTCGAGCGGTCGCCGATCTGGGTGAGGACGTTGGCTTCGGGATAGTAAACCGCGGCACAACCGGGCGGGGTTGGGTAGCCGACCACCCGAAACGCGCGGGCGATGCGCTCGGGTTCCGTGCTGCTCGCGACAATGTCGACGAGCGAACCCGCACGAAGTCCGAGCCGATCGAGATCGTCGGGGTTGACGAACACGACCCGGCGGCCACCGGTCACGCCTCGGTAACGATCGTCGAGGCCGTAGATGGTGGTGTTGAACTGGTCATGAGAGCGAAGGCTCTGCAGGATCAGTCCACCGGGCTGGTGGTACGGCACGTGCAGCGCTTCGACGGAGAACTGTGCCTTCGCCGATGGGGTACGGAATTGACGCCGGTCGCGTGGAGGATGGGGCAGCAAGAAGCCGCCCGGTTGAAGGACGCGTTCCTCGAATCGTTCAAAGCCGGGGATGACGCGGGCGATGTCGCTGCGAATCGTTCGGTAATCGGATTGATAGTCGTCCCACTTCACGCCGCAGTTCGGGACCAGACGTCTGGCGATGCCAGCGACGATTGCAACCTCTGAGCGCAGGTGTCCTGACGCCGGTTGCAATCTGCCGATCGAGCGGTGGACGGTACCGAAGGAATCTTCAATCGTCACGAACTGCGGGCCGCTTGCCTGCCGGTCGACATCTGTGCGTGCCAACGTCGGCAGGATCATGGACAGTTCGCCGGGAACCAAGTGGGAACGGTTGAGCTTGGTCGAGATGTGCACTGTGAGCCGACAACCGGCGAGCGCGCGTTCGGCGGTGTCGGTGTCTGGCAGTGAACGGGCCAAGTTGCCGCCCATGCTCACGACCACTCGTGCCTTGTTGTCACGCAGTGCTTCCAACGACTCGACCGAGTCGAAGCCAGCGGCGCGCGGCGGGTCGAATCCGAACGTGTCGCTGATCGCGTCCAGCAGCGCGGTGTCGGGGTTGCTCCACACTCCCATCGTTCGGTCGCCCTGCACGTTGGAGTGCCCGCGTATAGGGCTCAGCCCGGCGCCGAGTCGGCCGATGCTGCCGGTGACAAGTGTGAAGTTGACGATGTCGCGGATGGTGGCGACCGAGTCGCGATGTTGAGTGATACCCATTGCCCAACAAATGATGATCCGGCGCGCGGAGCGCACCATCTGCCACGTCGCTTGCAGTGCCGCTTCAGCAACCCCGATGTCCGCGCACAGGTCGACCGGGTCCTGCAAGAGCGCCTCACGGAATTCATCGAAGCCTTCGGTGTGGCGCTCGACGAAGTCGTAGTCGACAGCGTTTTCCTCTATGACGCGCCTGGTCAGCCAGCGGAACAACGCCTGGTCGCCTCCGAGGCGGACCGGGAGATGAATGTCGGCGAGTGTGGTCCCATGCCCGATCAGACCGCGTGCGCGCTTCGGATTCTTGAAGTGCAGCAACCCTGCTTCCGGGAGCGGATTCACAGCAATGATCTGCGCCCCGCGACGCTTCACCTGCTCCAGCGTTGAAAGCATCCGTGGATGGTTCGTTCCCGGGTTCTGGCCAACCACTATCACCAGATCGGCGTGGTCGAAGTCCTCGAATGTGACCGAGCCTTTCCCGATACCGATCGCATCCTGTAGCGCAATGCTCGTGGGTTCGTGGCACATGTTCGAGCAATCCGGCAGGTTGTTCGTCCCGTATGCGCGCGCGAGGAGTTGATATGCGAACGCGGCCTCGTTACTGGTCCGACCCGACGTATAGAAGATTGCTTCGTCCGGTGAGCGCAGTACCCGGAGTTCGTCGGCGACGATGGTCAGCGCCTCGTTCCAGTCGACCGGTTCGTAGTGGCTGGCCCCGGCGCGGCGGATCATTGGCTCGGTGAGCCGACCCGTCTGACCGAGCCAGTAGTCGTCCTGTTCAGCAAGTTCCGCTATCGAGTGCCGTGCGAAGAACTCCGGAGTACACCTTGTGTGGGTGGCCTGGTCGGCAACCGCTTTGGCTCCGCTCTCGCAGAACTCGATGATGTCGCGGTCCTGTCGTTCGGGCCAAGCACAACCAGGGCAATCGAACCCGTCCGTCTGATTGAGCGCCTTCAGCGTCCGCGCCGTATCAGTGACGCCGAGCTGACTGATCGTTCGTCGCAGCGACACAGCGACCGCCACAAGGCCCGCCGCGCTTCGCTTGGGGTCCGAGATAGTGACGTCGGAGCCACCGTCGTGGCGGGAGCGAGCTCCCGTCACGAATTGAGCGGTTCGGAGCCTGGGCCGGGGCCGGTGACGCCGCGCCCGACAACAGCTTGGTCCTCGGAACCGGGTTCAGCGGGTGCTTGCTCGACGCCGTCGGACAGGGCTGAACCCTGCCGGTCAACCACCTCGTGCAAGGCAGAGTCGGCGGAACTCCGACCGAACACGAAGTAGCCGGTCACGGCGACCACGAGGACAATGCCGACGATGATCCACCACATGAGTCGGACGGCCTAGGCCTTGCTGGCCGCAGGCTCTTGGGTGGCGAGGAACGCGACACCCAAGGCGCGGCGCTCGTCATCGCTGCACGACGACTTCAGCATTGGCAAGACTTCGGCTTCTTCCTTCGCCGCGTGCGCAAGCACATCAGCCATGAAGCCAGCGAAGGTGGTACCGAACTCAGCCGATGCCGCGTCCATCCCCTTGAGCTTGGTCAGGATCTGCTCGGCGGCTTCCTCCTCATGGATCCGCTCGTCAGCGACTTTGGCGCCTTCGGCACCCAACTTGCGCAGAGCGGGGTAGACGACCGCCTGTTCTGCTGCCTCATGTGCCGCAAGTACAGGGGCGAGGGCGTTGAAGAGTTCGCCGCGTTGCTCGCCGCTGGCGTTGGAGACCTCAGTGAGGCCCTCCGTGGCTGCGACATGCTGCTTCAGCACCACATCCACCACGTCAACGTTGTTCTTGTTGTCCATGTTCGCTCCTCTTGATCGATGTTCTGACTTGAGTTCTTACCCAGCGCAGCAGCCCCGTAAACGTTTCGCTTGTCTCGTTGATCTGCAAACCCACGAGCGATGATCTCTCACCTCACGGAACCCGCTCGATGGGAGCAGTAGTTGGCTGAAGGCGTGCATACCGGCTCGACCCGCGATGTCGATCTCACGCAGGAGGGCTACATCCACTGCAGCACCGCCTCGCAATGGCCTGACGTTGTCGAACGGTTCTACGCCGACGCGACTGGGATACTCCTGTTGCAAATCGACGAATCGAAACTGGCAATACGTGTCGGTGGCCGACACCGAACGCCTCGCCGAAATCGGCGCACGACCGTCGATCGGCAGCATCGGTGACTCGTATGATAATGCGCTCGCCGAGACAGTGAACGGGCTCTACAAGACCGAACTGATACGCCGGCAAGGACCGTGGCGAAACGTCGAACACGTCGAGCTGGCAACCCTCGCCTGGGTGGAATGGTTCAACAACCGGCGACTACACGGCGAACTCGACGACATCCCACCCGCCGAGTTCGAAGCCCTCCACTACGCTCAGTCACGGACCCAAACACAGATCCCAACACCCACCCGGACCTGATGCAAAACTCCGGCCGATTCACCATGTCGTTGCGAGACTCACAAGGGACCAGTGGACCTCAGCGCGCTGCTCTCAAACCTTTCACCACAGGTGTTGGACCTTTGGAAACAGCCGATTCCGACCACGCCACTGAGTGCGTCACAACCTGCAAGAGAACTGCAGCAACAACGACGTCTACCGGATGACATTGTACAACAGCTTGTTTTTCGCTACCAGAGTGGAACCACGGTCATCGAACTGGCCAAAGAGTTCGGCATCAACCGCGAGACCGCACTGGAACATCTCAAACGAGCCGGCATTTCTCGCCGGCCGCACGTCCGGAAGCTCACCGACGAGCTTGTGCACAGTGCGGGGCGTCTGTACGCCACTGGTCTGTCGCTGAAGAACGTCGCGCAGCACTTCAATGTCAACGAGACCACTATCCGGAACGAGTTCACCCGCGCTGGAATCCAAGTGAGACCCAGGCGCGGGTGGAACAATTAGCGCGACTTGCGGTCCTGTTGGTATTCTTCAAGTTGCTGACGAGCCAGTTCCCGCAGAACCTCAGGTAGCAACTGCAGATTCAGTTCGGCCCGACGGACACCAACAATCGTGATCCGACGACCGCGGTAGACAGCGGTGTCGAGCTCTTCGTCGTACAAATTCAAAGGCCATACCAGGGATGGCTCCAGCCGTCGGACTGGGAGTGGCTGGAAGCCGCGTGTGGCCAATGCGGTTCGGCCAACACTTCAATGTCGCACTCACCAGAGTGACGACTGTGTGGAGACACGCTAATGCGCCGCAACTGTCATGACGGCGGTGGCTGTTGCGAGCGCTCCTCGTCATATTCGTGGTGGTATTTCTTCGAGAACTTCCACAGGGGACCCCTGTTGGGCAGCCAGAACAGAAGACTCACAGCGGCAACAGCAAATGCAATCAATAAATCAGATACAAGAACTTTCCCGCCGGACACAAACCTGAACCATGTGCCCAGGACGATAAACATCCACACATGACCCCAAAACGGGTGTGCGAGCATGTACCGAGTGAGCCCATTCACCGACTTTTCTCGTTTCAACAGGTGATTCCCTCCGTAGGAGACCATGCCAACTGCCCTAAGCCAAACGCTGCTGCGGCACCATTCATCTCACCTGCTCCAAACAATCCACCCACGGTGGTGGTCAGCCAGCCATATGTAGCGGCCACTGTTACGCGTTTCGCTTTGCACGGTGCCGACGAGGTCGCCTCTGCCGCAATACCAGTACCGTACGAGATCAGTGCTAGAGGTCCGGCCGCCGCATTGACCACTGGAATAACGGATGCCACGACGGCCGCGGCGGCGGCAACTTTCGACACGGTCGCCAAAACGCTAGAGGCTCCGTTACAGACCTCCTTGTACTTGATCGCATTTTTCCCGACGTAATAGACCTTCGACGGGGACTGTCAGGGACTTCCTCTTATTTTTGGTGTGCTCGGACGCGAACAACGCTAAACCTACCGCGGTCGCAACCTCTAGTGCGGCAGCTTCCTGCCGCATCGCCTCGATTTTCTCAAGGAATTCAGTGAGATCAATGCCTCCCGACCACGGGGCAGTGATGTCGATTGATGAGATGAAGTTCCCAATCGCAACTCCGGCGACGACGATGCCACCAAAGAGGGCCACAGCGCCCGCCGAGATCGCTGGAGCAGCGACCGGTACCACTGGAACGCAGATCGGACAGTTCCCGGACAAATCGAATGAGTTGACTGGGTCAACGACGTAGCTGTAGTCAGAGTAGGTGACTCCGCCAACGATGGGATCAAGTCGTAGGAATCGGCCGAGGTCTGGGCGGTAGGGGCGGGCTCCCATTTCGATGGTGGTTTTCAGTTCGGGTTGTTGTTCGGTGGGGCGTTGGTGTTGGCCGAGCCAGCCGTTGTCGAAATCACCAGGACTCGTATTCGGCGCACTCGTTAGCGTCTGGCCGTAGGGGTCGTAGAGGTATGGCCCGCTGGCGGCACCGGTGTGGTTGATGGTGTAGGTGATGTCGCCGTGAATGTTGGGATAAGCCCACGTTGCCGTTGAGGCCGACAATCCACTGCAGATCACCCCACCAGGAAGGCTGACCGTCCGATCAAGAGTGACGTTCGTCGATGTCATCGTTAACGACGTCGAATCTGAACCGCCGGAGTATGAGTAGCGCAGGGTTTTGGTTGCGATTGTCGAGTTGGCTGGTCGCAGGGCGATGGTCAATGTCTTGGCAAAACGCAACAGGTCATACGCGTAGTCGTGCGATCGGCATGAATTCTTGAACGCCCGCGCTGCGTCACCGGCAATCATCCCGTGCGTAGAACAATCGCCGCTGGCTTTGCCTTGGATGCCGTGCCCCAATGGAGTCGGTGAGTAGCCTGCAAACTGGGGCCCTTCTTACGGTTCCAGAACTGAGAACCTTGGAAAACGAAATGGCGGCCGACCTATCAGTGCGCGAGCCACTTGGGGTAACTCGATAATGAACCCAAGCGCAATCAACAGCAGCAGCGGCTCGACCGCCCAGATCATGAGGACCGTGCCGACGAACCCCACGGGCAACCAAACCAATTGAAATGAGAACGCCTGCCTAGCGTGGATTCGTTGGAAGGAGTCCGGCTTCGAGAGCAACCAAACAAAGAGAGGGAGAAGAAAACTCCAAAAGGGCATACCCAAGTGGCTGGCTGCCGCCCAAGCACGGTGCGACGCTCTTGGATTAATCGACGTCATTTGTAGAGTCCTCCGGACCCGACCTTGTTACGGTGCGCGCCGCAGAATCGTGCCGGTTGCGCCGGACCGTTCGCCGTCGTCTGACCGCCATCACGACATTGTAAACAGATGCGGCTCCGAGCAAGACGACCGGTACCCAAATTGGCAAACCGGCTGCACGTGTCCATCCCCCTTGATCAGCAAGCAATGAAATCGTGCCGATAGCCGAAGGACGGACCAATCTTGGTGACGTTACGCCAATCGTACGGGTTCAACGACGCCGTCGGATAGTTCAACTCCCAGTCCCCGTAGTCACCGGCGGAGCGGCCCTGTTTCACTTTGCTCGCAGTAATGTTGACTGGTCCAACCGAAAAGCCTGCATAGAGAATCGTATATTCCGCCCCACACGCAGGGTTCTCGTTTGGGTTGTACACAACACTCGGCATGTCCCAGGAAAATCCAACTCCGAACCTGATGTACGGCCCCTCGCCAGAAATTCCAAATTCTGGGAGACAAATCACTGGGCAATAGCCCGGGTCAATGCCCAGCGTGAATCCCGATGCGATGGTGGCGGTAACTGGGGCTATGCGGGAGTGGCTCAGCCTTCCGCTACCAGTGAAGTCGACTCCGCAGCCACCTTTGCTACCTTCGCGTCCAGCGCACAGATTGCCGTTGAGGTCGAATGCGTTGATCGGATCAAAAACGTAGGCGTAGTCGGAGAACGTGGCGCCTCCGTCAATCGGGTCAACCCGAAGGAATCGACCGAGGTCGGGTCGGTAGGGGCGGGCCCCCATTTCAAGCGTGGGCTCGAGTTCGGGTTGATGTTCGACGGGGCGCTGAAACTGGCCGAGCCAGCCGCTGTCGAAGTCTCCAACATTGGTGTTGGGATTGTCGCCGAGCGCTTGGCCGAACGGGTCGTAAAGGAAAGGGCCCTCCACGACGCCATTACGGTTGACTGCGAACGTCACGTCGCCGTGAATGTTGGGATAAGCCCACGTTGCCGTTGAGGCCGACAATCCACTGCAGATCACCCCACCAGGAAGGCTGACCG
>Ga0105048_10002089_pt1 | contig 32256 bp, 20 predicted proteins | sample MAT05_FD_78382 | JGI IMG/M metagenome (GOLD analysis project Ga0105048, IMG submission 78382) | Freshwater microbial communities from Lake Fryxell liftoff mats and glacier meltwater in Antarctica - MAT-05 | ecosystem: Environmental > Aquatic > Freshwater > Ice > Liftoff microbial mat | place... | reverse complement strand
GTGGATGCCTTCCAGACCATGGCAAACGAACAATCGAAAGTCCTCTTCAAGCGACTGTACGTTCGCACAAGTCTAGATCCTGAACAGGAAAAACTACGAATTCCATGATGGCGGCGGTTTATCTCCACGCTCGAGCACGTCGTTCATGATCGCCTCCCCACTTCTCTGAGGTCGAGCTTCATGATGGCGCGCGGCATTGGCAACCCCGCTCGCGCTGTCGACGGCTCGTGGCGGTCGCGCGGCCGCTCCTCCCCTGGACGCTCGTTCGAGGTGATGCGGGCGGCGCGAAACCAGTGATAATCTCCGCTGCCTTGGATCTGATTTCGCTCTGCCCGTTTCCGATCGCCGCGTTTCCCTGGCAACCCCGGGCGGGCGAGTGGAACCTCACGGTCTGCGTCAAGGCGACGTTCACGCTCCTCCACGGGCAGGACGCGCAGATCGCCGCCGTGCAGCACGCGGTCAGCGACGACGCGTTCTGGGATAGCAACCCCGCTGCCAGCCTCTATGCGCCGGGCGACTTCGTCCCTTACAAGCCGCGCGTCGACGTGCTGCTCGCGGGGCACGCGTACGCGCCCGGCGGGGCTCCGGTCGAGTCGCTCACGGCTCGTCTGCAGGTAGGACCGCTCCTCAAAGAGCTGACCATCACCGGGGATCGCGCCTGGGCGCCGGGGCACGGCGGCCTGCGCCTGGGGCCGCCCGCGCCCTTTCGCCGGATGGCGCTGCGCTACGAGCGCGCGGTGCTCGCCGGGGAGAACTCGATCGGCGTCGACGAGTCCGCGCACACCATCGAGCTTGGGCGATCGCTGTCGAACATCGCCGCTCCGGGCGGCCATACGCCGGGCTTCGGTCCGGTGCCGCTGCTCTGGCGCGCGCGCCGCCGCAACCTCCCCGACGCCGCCTTGCTCTGGGCGTACCGCGTGCGCCTCGCCTCGGGGGTGATGCCGCAGGGCTTCGACTTCAACCTCTTCAACGCCGCGCCGGTCGAGCAGCAGGTCAATGCGCTGTTGCCCCGCGCGCCGATCGTGCTCGAGAACCTCAGCCCGCACTGGCCGCGGCTCGAGTCACGGCTCCCCGCGCTCGCGCCGAAGCTGTTTCGCATCAACCGGGAGACCGGCCGATCGAGCGCGGTGGCGCTGCGCGCGGACACGCTGTGGATCGACGCCGATCGCGCCCTCGCGGTCATCTCGTGGCGTGGGCTCACGCCGGTGCCTGGCCCGAGCGACGCGGAGATCGGGCAGCTCATCGTCGCGATCGAGAATGACGGCGAGCGTGTCCGCACCGAGGAGATCGAGCGCCTTGCCCTCACGACGGTGAACCACCGCGGTCCGCCGACGCTGGCGATGGTGCCGAGCGCCGAGGCGGCGCCGACGGCCGCGCTGCCCTCCGCTGCGCCGGTCGTGGTGCCGCCCGCGCCGCCCTCCGCGCCGCGGGCGGAGCCGCCGCCTTCTGCGCCTGCGATCGCTGATCCGCGGACGGCCCCTGATCCGCCGACCTTCACCGATCCCGACGTCACGCAGGCGGTGCGGACCGGCGTCCCGCTCCGCGTCGCGCTCCCGTTCCGCGCGGATGCGTCGGCAGCGACGGCGCCGCCGCGCGGGTCGTCGAGCGAGGTCCCGCTGCCGCAGGTGCTCCCGTTCAAGCTGATCATGCCCGCTGCGCCCGCGCCCGTCGTTGCGCCTGTCGCGTCGGAGTCGGCGCAGGCGAGCGAGGCGCCGCGGGTGTTCGACGAGGACGCCACGCAGCAGATCAACCTCAAATCGCTGAATATCCCGGCGATCCTCTCGACGCGCGCCCGCCCGCAGGAGCCGGCCTCTCTCTCGCGATCGACGATGCTCCAAGCGCCCGAGAGGCAGGTGGTGGTCCCGCCTCCGCCGCCGCTCGGCGCCTCGCTCTTCAGCGCGATCGCGGCCGACGAGACGGCCGAGCCTGCAGAGCCGCCTCCGATGCTCGGCGCGCCGCTCTTCGATGCGTCGGCGTCGGCGTCGCCCTCGTCGCCCTCGGCCGCCGTCAGCACCACCGCCGAACGCGCTCGCCCAAGCGAGCCGGAGGGCGTGTCGATCGATCTCTGCGCGACGATCGCCGCGGAGATCGCCGAGAAGCGAGCGCCGCTTGACGAGGTGCTGACAGCGCGCGGGCTCACGCTCGAGGCGTGGACAGCCACCGAAGATCACTGGGCGAAGGCGATCGCGGCCGAGGCCAAGGTCCGCGCGGGCAAGCTGGCGGACGCCTACGATGTCGCCTATGTCGCGGCGGTGGAGTCGTTTCGTGGGCCGGTGACGGCCGAGGAGTACGGGTCCCTGCTCCAGGCGATGAAGGCGGGGAAGGTCAACCAGTCCCTCGACGATCTCCACATCCAGCGGGCGGCGATGCCGCGGCTGATGCGCGTGTGGACGAAGAAGCTGGCCGAGGATCCGCAGCTGCTCCGCAAGGTGCAGGGCGCGAAGTAGCCGTCGCGGATCAGAGCCTGTTTAACAAGCTCTCAGAGGCGCGACCAGCTCACGTCGAGCTCGCACTCGTCGAGGAAGTCCTGGTCCACGCGGTTCGCCACCTGCACCACGCCGCACCACGTGAGCGAGATTCGCCCTGAATCCGGCTCGATCCGCACCGTCTGGAGGGTGGGCTTGGGCTGGAGCGCCTTCACGTCCGGCGCCCGCAAGGTGAAGCTCGGGGCCTCGCCGGGGAGCGCGAAGCGGAGGTCTTCGTTGGTCGGGTGCAGGTGCTGGAGGATCACCAGCTCGTCGCCGCGGAGGCGCTCGCGCGAGAGGCCCGGCGCCGCGCCCTGCAAGGCGCGCGGGTGGATCACGCCGAGCGCGAGCGGCTGCGGGGAGGCGAGATCGTCGCCCTCGCCGAGCGCGATCTCCCGGATCGGGCGCGTCGGCGGATCGTACGGGAGGAGCGGGCCGACGAAGCGAAAGAGGCGCGGATACCAGCCGTAATGAAGCCAGCCGAGGGCGCCGGGGAGGGGCGCGTCGATCCACGCGCGCGGGCTCGAGACAAAGAAGCGCTCGGGAACGAGCAGGTCGCTCGGGTCTTCGATCTGCGGCAGGAGAGCGCCGTCGGCGCGGCGGCGATCGACGTCGAGGAAGTAGCCCACGCCGGCCGCGTTGCGCGGGTAAGCGAAGAGGCCGACCGGCCGCTGGAGCCGATGGATCTCGTCGACGCTGGGCGGGTCGAGCTTCCAGTGCGCGTGCTCGTCGTAGCCGCCGTAAGCGCGCTCGAAGGAGACGGCGACGCGCTCGAACGGCTCGGGCGACGCGAAGCGCGCCGACCCGTCCCCGCGCACCGAGACGCGGCGCTCGCCGGTCACGCGCAGCCGTCGCATCGATCCGCCCACCGCGAGCGCGGCGAAGATCTCGACCGCGCGCCCCGCGGCGTACGCGCTGCCCGTGAAGACCACGTCGGTCGCGACCTTGGGCGGGCCGATGTCGGTGTCGTCGGAGAGGAGCTTGTGGCCGCCGTGGCCATCGAGCTCGACCTCGGGCGTCGTGCTGAGCGGGACCTGCTCGTCGGCGAGCGAGAGCCGGCCGCCCGCGTCGATGGCGTAGGTGCGCTTGACGACGCAGGCGAGCGCGCTCCGCGAGGAGCCGGGGAGCTTGACGAGCGAGATGGTCTCGGTGAGCGGCCCCTCGTCCTCGCTCTCCTCAGGCTCCTCGTCTTCGCTCACCTCAGCCGCCCCCGGTGACGACCTGCACGCCGTTCTTGCCCTTGTCGTAGAGGGGAATCCCCTCGAGCCCCTTGCCGGGATCGAAGCCCTTGATCGGCGACAGGCCGGGCACGTTGCCGTCGGAGTCGGGGCGCTTCATCACGCTGGCGAGGGGGCGCGTCGGATCGAAATCGAAGGCCTTCTTCGCCATCTCGAGCGGCGTCTCCGCCTTGAGGCCGGCGGCCTTGAGGGCCGACTCCGCGAGCTCGCGCCCCTTCGTCTTGGCTTTGCCCGCGAGCGCGCGGCTGCCGAGGCCGGCGAACTTCTTCTTCACGAACGGCATGCCGAGCTTCTTCGCGGCCTGGTAGCCGAAGCCCTTCTTCGTGGCGCGCACGGCGATCTTGTGGGCCATTTTGTCGACCTTGGCGGTGAGCTTCTTGAGCGGCTTCCACTTCTTGAAGAGCGCGCCCTGCGCGGCGTCGAAGGCCTTGTTGATCACCACGGTGAGCGCGCCGAAGATGAAGTCGCTCAGCGAGGGCGTGGTCTGCACGGTGGCGACCTGGAGGATCAGGTTGGTGATCGGCATGTCCCCGCAGTCGATGTTGTTCGAGATCGGCCCGACGATGCAGCACGTCGAGGTCTCGTCCTGGATGAACACCGTGCCGCGCGGCAGCCAGCAGGCGTGATCGCCGGTGAGCATGTCGATCACGAAGGTGGCGTTCTGGGGGATGAGCGGCAGGTGCGGCCAGGGGACGAGCGAGCTGTGCCCGTTCACGACCGAGGGCACGCCGTTGATCAGCACCTTGGTCTTCCAGCCGGGCCCCAGCGCGAAGGGGTGCACGGCGACGAGCTCCCAGAAGGGGAACTCGGGTATCGGCGGAGGGGTGACGATCTGGAGGCCTTTGTGGAGGTCGACGCCGATGTCGAGAAAACCAAGGATGTTGTGGAAGTTGCTGGCCATGGCTCATCCCGTCGGCGCGAGCAGCGAGGCGAGCAGAGCGTGCGCCTCCACGCGCAGGTTGCGTTCCTCGTGCTGAATCAGAGCGTACGCGAAGAGGGCTCGGTACACGATGCGGACGCGGCTCGCCTCGGCGTCGATGTCGACGGCGTCGACATGGAGCGCGAGCTGCTGCTCGACGCGGCCGACCCGCACCTCGGCGGTGATCGGCGCGGGCGGGATCGTGAACGCGAGCGCGGCGCCGCTCGGGCGCATGCCTTCGAGCACCACGCGCGTCCCCGGCGGGAGATCGTCGAACGTGGTGCGCGGCGCGGCGCGGCTCAACATGCGGCCGCGGTGCTCGAGATCGATGTGGTCCTCCTTGACCAGGCTGCGCGCGCGCAGCCCGCCGTGGAGCGGGTAGGGCGCGAGGCAGACGGGATCGGGGCGATCGCGGTAGCTGGCGATCAACGCCGCGGGATCCTCGAGCTGCGGCAGCGGTTGATCGACGGCGTCGGCGCGCTCGGGGTAGAAGCCGATCCCCTCGAAGTTGAGGGCGCAGGCCTCGTCGTGGCCGGGCACGATCGCCTCCTCGCCGCCCGCGAGCTTGATCAGCGAGCCCTTGCGCCAGATCGATCCGCCGTAGGCCAGCTCCCACGTCATCGCGACGCGATCGAACGGCAGCGGTGACGTCGGCGTGAGGTCGCCGACGCCGGCGCGCCAGACGCGCGTGCCGAAGACGAGGACGTTGTGCTCGACCTCGCCGACGGTGAGGCGCACCGCGCTCTGCGTGGCCTTGCCCGAGGGCGCGTAGGCGTAGCCGACGGCGCTCACCGAGGCGCCGGACTTGGTGTGGTAGGCGTCGCCCACGGCCGGCGGCGGGACGACGAGCAGGAGCGGGAGCTGCTCCTCGTCGAGCACGAGGCGCTCGCCCGCGATCCCGAACGTGGCCGCGGCCACGAACAGGCCCACCACCCGATCGTCCTCCGCGTTGGCGACGATCGCCGCGGGCAGGGGCGTGTTGTTGACGAGCAGCATCGCGGGCGATCCTGCTGGTCCTAGTTGAGCTTGATGATGCCGGCCTGCATGTCGATCTTGCCGCCGCCGTTGACGGAGACGCCGCCCGCCGTGACGTCGACGGTGCCGCCGTTGATCGCCACCGTGCCGCTGCCATTGATGCTGATCATGCCGCCGTTGATCACGGTGATCGGCCCCGTCAACACCAGCACCGCGTCGCCGGTGATGATCGTCACCGGGGCCTCGGTGGCGGCGAGCGCACCGGCTTTGCGCGAGGCCATCACCCCGGCGTTGACCGCGTGGATCATCGAGTTCAGCGTCTGCTCGCCGTCCGCGGAGAGGGTCTGTGTCGGCGCTGTCACGGTCTGCATCGCGTCCGAGTGCAGCGTCTGCGGGCCGGTCGCGGTGAAGGTGTCGGCGCCGGTCACGACGGTCGACTGGCCGCCGCCGATCGTCGTGCTGGACGCGGCGCCGATGGTGGTGCTCGAGCTGGCGCCGATGCTGGTGGCCGAGTCGCTGCCGATGCTGGTCGTCGCGCTCCCGCCGATCGAGACCGCTTGATCGGCGCCGACGCTCACGTCCTGGTTCGAGCCGATCGCCATGCTCTGGTTGGCGCCGACGAGCAGCGTCTGGTTGGCGCCGATCGCCGCGCTCTGGTTGGCGCCGACGGCGAGGCTCTGGTTGGCGCCGACGGCGATCGACTCGTTGGCGGCGATCGACTCGGTGTTGTTCGCGCCGACCGAGGTCGAGCGGTCCGAGCCCGTCGACTCGCTGCGGTTCGACCCGGCCGACGAGGAGCTGTCGACGGCGACGTTCTCGGAGCGGTTGTTGCCGACGTCGCTGTTCCAGTCGCGCGCCGCGTGGATCTTCACCTCCTCGGCGCCCGGCTTGTCTTCGAAGGAAAATTCGTTGAATTTCCCGTCCTGGGGGCTGGTGAAGGTCTTCATCGTGCTCTTCGTCGGCGAAGAGGGCCCGCTCGGCGGCAGGTTCGCGCCGTTGTAGACGCGGCCGGTGATGATCGGCCGATCGGGATCGCCGTCGATGAAGTCGACGATCGCCTCGGCGCCCACGCGCGGATGGAACACGGCGCCCTGGCCGATGCCCGCGAAGACCTGGCTCACCCGCACCCAGCAGGAGCTCGGCTCCTTGGCGAGGCGGCGCTCCTCGCGGTCCCAGTGGAAGCGGAGGCGCACGCAGCCGATCTCGCCGCCCTCGGGCCCGCCGACGTTGATCTCCGCGCCCTGCGACGACGGATCCGCCGTCACGAAGGCGGTCTGCGAGCCGAGGATGCGGGGCTTCGGCGTTCCCTGCGCCGGTCGGAAATGCGACTCGGCGGCGGCGCCGTTGCGCCCGCGCCGCGCGCACTCGAGGGTGGCCGTGTACGGCCCCTCGGCGTGCGCGTCGCCCTGGCTCATGCCGCCCTCCTGGTGGCCGCGCGCCTCGAGGCGCGTCACCAGGTACTCGCCGTCGTAGTGGTTCTTCGCGTGATCGAGGCGGAAGATCGCGCCCGCGAAGAGCGGGCGGGCCCGCGAGCGCACCACGGCGTACTCGGCCTCCACGTCGTAGCGCTCCAGCCGCGCGGTCGCGAGCGGCGCGCCTTGCGTCGGCGTGTCGGCGTAGCCGCCGGGGTAGCTGTAGTCGAACAGATCCTGCCCCGCGCGAGCGGCCTCGCGCTTCTCGGCGAGCATGTCGAGCGCGGGCTTGCGCCAGTTGTAATCGTCGAGGAACACCGCGGTGGGTCGGAGGCGCGAGCCGAGCTGGATCGAGGTGACCTCGCGGTGCGCGACGTCCCCCGCGAGCGGCAGGAAGGGATCGAGCCGAGCCTTCCCGTGGTCCTGATCCGAGAGCACGAGGAGGCATTTCTCGTGGCCGTTCTCGAAGTGATACGAGATGCCCTCTTCCTCGAGCAGGCGGGAAATGAAGGCGAAATCGCTCTCGCTGTACTGAACGACGTACGGGCGCGCGGCCACGCTGTCGAGGCGCGAGATGTCGGCGACCCGGAAGGTGAACGCTTCGGCTGCGGGCGCGAAGCCGGTGTCGCCGTCGTCGGCTTCGACCGAGGCGCCGTCGGCGTACAGGAGGTTGGGATCGCCCTCGAGCACCGCCCGGAGGATCTGGCGCAGCGTCTTCTCCAGGAAGATGCGCGAGCGCTTGCGGTGCGACGCGCGCACCAGCGGCGGCTCGATCGTCACGCGGTAGAGCATGCCCTCGTTGACCGGGTGCAGCTCCTCCGCTTCGGTGATGATCCCGTGAACCACCCGGTACGCGGGGGCGGTCCGCGTGACCATCCGCAGCGTGGCGCGGCGCTGGATCAGATCGTGAGGATCGATCTCGGGGGCCGAAGACTTCGCGAGCAGGACGATCTCGTACCGATAGAGGGACGAGATCGCCTCGCGCCCGTGAAAGCGGATCACGCGGAGCTGGTTGGAAGGGTCGGCCAGATCTTCGCAAGCGAAGGTAAACTCGGTGTCTTGCACGATTCCTCCCGGGCAGGGTTACGCGAGCATGCTTTCAGGGCCCGCGCCTGGCCGCAAGCGGCCCGCTCGCAAAGACGGCTGTTTATTCAGGCCACTTGTCCCGTATCCTCCGCTCTGATGAAGCAGGAGGTCGAAGAGCCGATCGAAGGCGTGTCGATCGAACGCTACGCGGGGATCGCCGCGCGCCTCGATGTCCAGGCGTCGTCCGGCGGCGCGCCGGCGCGCGCCTCGGTGCTCGAGGCCGAGGGGATCGAGCTCGCCCTGTGGGAGCGGGTCCACGCGGCCTGGCAGCGGCGGATCCAGGAGGAGATCGTCCGCGCCTCGTCCTTGCCAGGCGTCCCGGTCGTGGAGCGCTACCCGGTGGTCATGCGCTATGGCGCGGCCTACGCCAAGACGAAGCGGGGCTTCGAGGAGCAGCGCTCGATCGCCGCGGACTCCGCGAAGCAGGCCCCGTGAGCAGCGGAGACGAGCCGACGAAGTCGGACGACGAAGAGGCCGGAGCGACCACGCGCGCGCTCGCTCCCCTCGGCTCCGCGACGGCGATGATCCTGCCCTCCGGTCGCCGCCTCGAGGCCGAGCTCGACGGGGGCGGCGCCGACGTGGTCCGCATCCGCGCGCGCGACGGTCAGTGCGTGCTCACCGTGCGGATCACCGACGAGGGCCCGGTGCTGAGCTTCTCCGGCGCCACGCTCGAGCTCGAGGCGCGACGGCTCGACGTCGCCTGCGACGACCTGCGCCTGCGCGTCGGCGGCGGCGCGGTGATCGACATCGGCGGGGACGTCGACGCGCGCGTCGCGGGGCGGGCCTCGCAGGAAATCCAGGGCGACCTGCGCACCGCCGCGCGCTCGATGGCGCTCGAGGCGCGCTCCGGCGGGATGACGCTCGACGCCAACGACGACGTCGCGTTGAAGGGGGAGCGCGTGCTGCTCAACTCGGACGATCCGCCGATGCCCCTCTCGATGGCGGAGTACCGCGCGCGCCGCCTCGCCGCCGCGCACGCCGAGCCGAAGGCGCTCGCCCCGCCTCCCGAGCGCGCTCCCGACGAGGACTGACGCGCGGGGACGGAGAGCAACGGACGATTGAGGACGACGCGGAGACGATCACGCATTTCTCGTTTCTTGTCGGTAAAATTCGGGGGCGAGGTCTGCTAGAAACGAGGCCGCGCCGTGCCGATCTTCGACCCGATCCTCCGAACCCTCATCGCCCGCATCGTCTACGATGGGCCGGCGTTTTGCGGCAAGACCACCAACGTCAAGCGCATCTGCGACGCCTTCCCGGTGCAGAAGCGCGGCGAGGTGTACACCCCCGGCTCCCTCAAGGGCCGGACGATGTTCTTCGACTGGCTCGAGCTCGACGTGGGCCGGATGGGCCAGATGCCCCTCCGCTGCCAGATCCTCTCGGTGCCAGGCCAGCGCGCCCGCTCGTACCGTCGGCGCCCGCTGATCCATTCGGCGGACGCCGTGGTCTTCGTCGGCGACAGCCGTCCAGATCAGATCGACGAGACGCGCCGCTGCTTCGCCCTCATGCGCCGCTACCTGCGCGAACGCGGGGAGGTCGTGCCCTTCCTCGTGCAGGCCAACAAGCAGGACGCGCCCGACGCGCGGTCACCCGAGGAGCTCGCTCACATCCTCCGGCTCGGGCCCGACGTGCCGATGTTCCCCGCGGTGGCGTCGGACGGAGTCGGCGTGCGGGAGACGTTCAACGCGGCCGTGCGCGCCGCCGTCAGCTACGCGAAGCAGCAGGTGAAAGCGGTGGGGGTCGCGGCGATCTCGGGGCAAGCGCAGGATGCTGATGTGCTGTTCGAAAAGATGCTGGAGCTGGAGGACACCGCCGATGACCTCGCGGCGGAGGAGGAGCCGAGCGAGGAAGAGATGAGCGAAACCGCGGAGTGAGGCGGCCGCCGCGGCGTCCCTGGCCATGATCCGCGGCTTGCCTGGTCATAAGTCGCGTCGGATGGGCTCATGCCCCGCGTCGAATGGGCTCACGACCCGCGACGGATGGGCTCATGCCCCGCGACTTACCTGGTCATAAGTCGCATCGGATGGGCTCACGACCCGCGACTTACCGGGTCCTACGTCGCGTCGGATGGGCTCACGACCCGCGACTTACCGGGTCCTACGTTGCGTCGAATGGGCTCACGACCCGCGACTTACCTGGTCATCAGTCGCGTCGGATGGGCTCACGACCCGCGACTTACCGGGTCATGAGTCGCGACTTACCTGGCCATAAGTCGCGACGGATGGGCTCACGCCCCGCGATGTACCTGGTCCTACCTCGCGGAGGATGGGCTCACGCCCCGCGACTTGCGCGATCGTGGACGATCCCGGAGGTTTGGGTCTCGCCGCTATGCGACACGACACGACACGACGCCGGGTAACCCCGGTTTGGGCAATGGATGGGAAACGGGTGGGAAGCAGAGGTCGCGCGAGCGCATCAACGACATCGCCGAGCGCGCCGAGCGAAGACCGCGATGAAGGTGCGGGCGTTGGCACCTGATATCTGAAGATGAACGACGATGGTCACAGCCCTTTCGTTTCCCCTTGCCTTGGGGGCTTCGCTACGCTGCTAGAGTGGCAAACTCTTCCAACATCTCCGACTTCGTTGCTGAGCAGGAGCGAATCCGCCGCGAGCGTGACATCTACCGGGACCTCCTCCGCCTCGGCGCTCGCGAAGCCATCGAGCCGTTCCTCACCGAAGCCCTCGCGCTCCTCGTCCGCATCACCGGCGCCCGCCGCGGCTATATCGAGCTCATCGAGGATCGCGCCGCCGACGGCGCGCCTCGGTTCTACATGGCTCAAGGCTTCTATGACGAAGACGTCGAGGCCGCCCGCGCCGCGATTTCTCGCGGCATCATCGCCGAGGCCATCGCCTCCGGCCGCACCATCGTCACCGAGTCGGCGAGCCGCGATCCGCGCTTTCTCGGGCGCGGAAGCGTCCGGAAAAACCGCACCGAGGCCGTCCTTTGCGCGCCGATCGGCTCCCTCCCGCCCCTCGGCGTCGTCTACCTCCAGGACCGCGATCCCGGCGGCCCTTTCTCGAAGGACGATCGCAGTCTCGCCGAGGAGTTTGCCCAGCACCTCACCGCCTTCGCCGATCGCCTCCTCGCCCGACACCATCGCCTCGAAGCGGAGGATCCCACGCTCCCTGCGCGCCGGAAGCTCCGCGCCGAAGGCGTCGTCGGCCGCAGCAAAGCCCTCGCGCGCGTGCTCGATCAGCTCGCCCTTGTCGCGGCGATCGACGTCGGCGTCCTGATCACCGGCCCTTCCGGCACCGGCAAGACTCAGCTCGCGCACGTCATCCACATGAGCAGCCCGCGCGCCGCGCGCCCGTTCATCGAGCAGAACTGCGGCGCGCTGCCCGAGCATCTGATCGAGAGCGAGCTCTTCGGCGCGCTGCAAGGGGCGCACTCCACCGCGACCCGCCGCATCGAAGGACGCGTCGCGGCGGCCGAGGGGGGCACGCTCTTTCTTGACGAGATCGCCGATCTGCCCCTCGTCGCGCAGGCCAAGCTCCTCCAGCTACTCCAATCGAAGGAGTACTTCCCCCTCGGCGCCTCGCGCGCGGTAAAGGCCGATGTCCGGATCATCGCTGCCACCAACGCCGATCTCAAAGAGCGCGTCGCCCGGAAGACCTTCCGCGAAGATCTCTACTACCGGCTCGATGTCCTCCCGATCCGTGTCCCCGCACTCACTGAGCGCCGCGAGGACATCGCCCTCCTCGCCAGTCACGGGATCGAGCGCGCCGCCCAAGCCTACAGCATACCCCATCTCGCGCTCTCCACGCTCGCGGTCCGCGCGGTTGAAGCAATCGAGTGGCCGGGGAACGTGCGCGAGCTGGTTAACCGTATCCACGCCGCCGCGCTGCGAGCCGCGGGCGAGGGGGCAAACTATATCGAGCGGCGTCACATCTTCCCGGACGACGGCGAGCGGCCGAATGACCACCTCACCTACCAGGACGAGACGCGCCGATTTCAAAAGCAGCTCGTGGCGAGGCGCCTCGACGAGGCGGGCTGGAACATCTCCGAGACGGCGACGCGACTCGATATTTCACGGGCTCACCTCTACAACCTCATAAACGCCTTCGGTCTCGAGCGGAAGAAGCCCTGATGTCCGACCGCGGTGTAGTGAAGCCGAGCTATCAACCTCCCGAGGCGCTGGACGAGTATCGAATTGTCCGCCCCCTCGGTCAGGGCGCGATGGGCTATGTCTACCTCGCGCAAGACACCTTGCTAGACCGCCCCGTCGCCGTGAAGCTCATCGCTCAACGGCGCCCCGACGAGGCGTCGCGCCGCCGCTTCCTCACGGAAGCCCGCGCCCTCGCCCGCCTCTCGCATCCCAACGTCGTCGCCGTACACCGCGCCGGCGAGGTCGACGGGCATCCTTACCTGGTGACCGAGCTCGTCCGCGGCAAAACCCTCTCCGAGCTCACCAAGCCCCTTCCTCCCGAGCAGGTGATCGCCATCGGGCTCGACCTTGCGCGCGGCCTCGCCGCCGCGCACCGGAAGGGCGTCCTCCATCGCGACCTCAAGCCGGCCAACGCTATCCTCGCCGACGACGGCGACGCCAAGCTCATCGACTTCGGCCTCGCGGTCGTCGCCGACGCCGCGCCCCGAGCTCCGGGCGATCGCCCGCCCCCGCGTGACAGCGGTCCGGAGCTCGCCGGCACCCCGCTCTACATGGCCCCGGAAGCCTTGCGCGGCGAGCCGGCCACGGCGCGCAGCGACATCTATGCGCTCGGCGCGGTGCTCTACGAGCTATGCACGGGCGTAGCCCACAGGGAGACGCTGCCTCCGGACGTGGACGAAGAGGCCTGGACTCTCGGCGTCCTCGCTCCTGGACACCACTGCGCTCTTGCCCTCGACCCCCGCCTGGCCGCCGTGGTCGCGCGCTGCATCGAGCCCTTGCCGGAGGCCCGCTATTCGACCGCCGAGGCCCTCTCCGACGCTCTGGCTGCGCAGCTCGCCGGGCCCGCGCCGCCCCCGGCCCCCGAGGGGAACCCGTACCGAAGTCTCTCCCCGTTCGAGGCCGAGCACCGCGCGCTCTTCTTCGGCCGCAGCGCCGAGGCTCGCGCTGTCGTCGACCGCCTCCGCGAGCACGCCCTCGCCGTGATCACGGGAGACTCCGGCGTGGGCAAGTCGTCCCTTTGCCGCGCTGGAGTGCTCCCGCTGGTGGAGAGCGCCGCGCTCCTCGACGACCGCCGTTATCGACCGATAATGCTCCTCCCCGGCAAGCGTCCGTATACCGCGCTCGTCACCGCGCTCGCCGCGGCCTTCACCCTCGATGAGGCAGCGATCCGCGCTGAAGCCTCGACTGATCCCGACTCGCTCGGCCGCGCGCTGCGCCGGGCCCTCGGCAGAGAGCACGGCGCGCTGGTCTTCATCGATCAGGCCGAAGAGCTGACGACGATCGCCGACGCGACCGAGGCACGCTGGTTTGCCGAGACCGTCGCTCGGCTGCCCTCCGGGCCCGCTGGGGTGCGCGTGCTCATCGCGGTGCGCGGCGACTTCTTCACGCGCCTCGCGGCGTTACCAGGGCTCGGCGAAGAGCTGGCGAGGGCACTTTACCTGCTGCGCCCGCTGTCGACGGAGGGAGTCCATGCGGCGATCATTGGCCCGGCTGCGCAGCAGGGCATCGAGTTCGATCCGCCGAGCCTCGTCATCACGCTGGCCTCCGCCGCCCTGGATACGCCGGGCGGGTTACCGCTGCTCCAGTTCGCGCTCGCCGAGCTATGGGAAAGCCGGAAGGGCGCGAAGACGATCACCCCCGCCCTGCTCGACGCGCTTGGCGGGGTGGAGGGCGCCCTGGCTCGCCATGCCGATCATGTCCTCGGCGCGCTGCCGCCCGACGCGCGGGGCGCGACGAAGCGCCTCTTGATGGCCTTGGTGACGTCGGACAACACCCGTGCCCGCAAGACCACGAGCGAGCTCGACGCCGACTCGCCGATGCTCCGGGCAGCCCTGGAAGCGCTGGTGAAGGGTCGCTTGCTGGTGGCGCGTGAGGTGGAGGGAGAGACGGCGTACGAGCTGGCGCACGAGGCCTTGATCCAAGGCTGGGGCACGCTGCGTCAGTGGCTCGGTGAAGGCGGGAAGGCGCGAGTGTGGCGCGATCGTGTGGAGTCGATCGCGGCCGAATGGGAGCGGGTGCAGCGGGCGCCCGAGCTCCTGCTGCGCGGAAAGAGCCTGAGCGAAGCCGAGAACGTCGAGAACGCAGAGTTCTCCCCGCGCGCTCGGACCATGGTGCGCATTTCCCAGCTCGAGGCGCGTCGAGAGCGGTGGCGGCGCTGGGGGCTGATCGCCGTGGGGCCCATGGCCATCGCCACGGCGCTGGGAGGGCTGCGGTGGACGCAGGCTCGGGATCTGAATCGGTTGATCGCTGCACACGTGGCCACCGCCGCGTCGGAGCGCGCCGACGGACAGGCGAAGAAGCGCGACGCCGAGGGCAAGCGGTCGAGGGCGTATGCTCTCTTCGATGAGGCACACGGGGACTCGGCGGAGGAGGTGACCAACAAGCGGGACGCCGCCGAGGGGACCTGGGCAGATGCCCTGGAGGCCTCGCGAGAAGCAGAGGCCAAGCTGCTGCGAGCGGGGCAGTCGCTGGAGTCGGCCCTTGCGCTGGATCCGACGCGGTCGGCGATCCGCAGCACGATCGGGGACGTGACGATCGAGCGATGGAGTCTGGCCGAGGAGTTCCACATCGAGGATCGGCGGGCAGATCTGGAGCTGCGGCTCGCCTCGTACGATCCGGGCGGGGGGCGGGCGGCGGCGATCCACGCCGCGCCGCGGATCTCGCTGACGACGACGCCGTCGGGGGCCACCGCGACGCTGGAGAGGTACGAGGATCATCAGGGTCGCCAGGCGCTCTCGGGTCTCGGGGAGCTCGGGCAGACACCTTTGCGAAACGTGGTGCTGGGCGACGGACCAGGCTCCTATCGGCTGACGCTGAGAGCGCCCGGGCGAGTGGAGGTGAGGTATCCGGTGCTGCTGGCGGCGGGGGAGCGGTTCGCGGCGGAGATCGTGCTGCCCGCGGAGAGTGACGGCGCGCCCGGCTACATCCACGTCCCCGCGGGGCGATTCCTCCTGGGCAGCGCCGAGCCGGACGCGCTGAGAAAAGGATTCATGGTGTGTCCGCCCCTCCATGAAGCGTGGACGGGCGCCTTCTGGATCATGCGCGCCGAAGTGACATTTGGAGAGTGGCTGACGTACCTGAACGCCTTACCCTCCGAGGAGCGCGCGCGCCGATCCCCTTCCTTCAAGGCGCGAATGTGGGGAGTGGAGGTCACGCCCGCCCCGGAGGGAGGGTGGCAGATCGCGCTGACGCTCAACGGCGCTGGCTACACGGCCAGGCAAGGCGAGCCGATCCGCTTGCCGGCGCGGAAGCGAAGGAGCCTGCTCCGGTGGGAGCGGCTGCCGGTGACGGGGATCTCTTTAGAAGACGCGGAGAGCTACTTCGCCTGGCTGAGCGCGACAGGGCGCGTGCCCAGCGCGCGATCGTGCGATGAGCGAGAGTGGGAGCGAGCGGCGCGAGGTGCGGACACTCGCGTCTTCCCGCACGGAAACGCGCTCGGAGAGGACGAGGCGGACTTCGATCTAACGTACGGTCGAAACCCTCTGGCGTACGGCCCGGACGAGGTCGGGAGTCACCCCGCGTCGGAGAGCCCGTTCGGCCTGATGGACACGACGGGCAACGTCTACGAGGTGACACGCTCGATGGGCCTGAGACGCGAGGCGGTAATGCGCGGGGGGACCTGGTACTACGACAGCATGTCGGCGATGATCCCCAACCGGACGATGGGCGAGCGGCAGACGCGCGATCACATGATGGGCGTGCGGGGGTGCGCCGACGCGGCGCGCCCCCGGCCGTGAGCCGCGCTTGGACTACTTGATGGCTTCCGGCGGCGAGCAGCCGAGCGGATCGCACGAGCAACTGTTGGATGCCGATCCGGGGCAGATGCTCTCGCCGGAGGGCATCTTGAGATCCAGCCGGACGCGATTGCACACCAGCACCGAAGGATCCGCGCCCGGGCTGCACCGCCGTTCACAATCCGTGCTGGCCTTGTAGCCTTCGAGGCAGTCCTTGCCGCCGGAGGAGAGATCGTACCGGGGGCGCGCCGCGCAGACGGCCCCCTTCTGGCTCCAGGCCGCTTCGAAGACCCAACCGGGGTCAGTATCCTGCCCCGCGATTCCGAGGTTGTCGTAGATGTCGATCATGGTGCTGTTGCACGTGTGAAATTTCCCGTCCCCTTCACCCTTGTAGTCGGCGCGCGCAGCGTGGACGCAGGCCTTGTAATAGGGGAGGAGCTCCTTGCTCTCGCTGCTGCCCGCCTTCGTGTACTTCTCCCAAGGGACATACCCCCAATGCGCGCACTTGGCGGCCGCGCCGTTGAGGCACGCGAGCGTGAACGATTTGCCGTCGTCCGCATAGCTCCCCTTATCGTCCCAGTACCCAGGCAATGCCAGCGCCTTGTGCTGGATAGCCTCGTGCTCGGTCTCGCACTTGAGCTGGTCGCCGTCGGCCCTGGGATAGTACTCGTCGCAGAGGAGCGCGCCTGCCACGTCAGTCACAACGTACATCGGTGGAGGTGCGCCGATCTGCTTGAGCTTGGCGTCCTTGATGCACGGGTCGGAGCCCAGCTCCATCACCCGCAGCGTGGTCCTCGATCCATTGCTGTCATAAGCGGTGACCTCGTTCCAGCCGGGCTTCGAGGCGCCCTTGATCTTGCCCTTGTCCACGCTGCCCGCGACCCGTACATAGCTCTCCAGCGATTTCCCACGGTAGTACGGCGACTGGGGGTGCGGTTCCAGCAAGTGATGAAACGCGCGCGCGACCTCTCGGCGGCCCTTCCTCTCGCTGGCCTCCTCGCGGCTCTTGTTCTGAACCTCTCCAGGCATCTTCTCCCCGGCCTCTTTGCACTTCGTGCAGCGCTCTTCACCGTAGGCGCGATACTCTGATTCGGTGTGGCCCGTACAGGCGGCGACCGCCAGAGCCGCACCGGGGACGAGCAGGAGCGCTGCGACGATCCTGTTTCTTGTGCTCATGGTCTTCAATTCTTTCCTCGAATGAATACGGACGATCTCTGTCTTCACGTGACGACGATCTGGAACCGAGCGGCCACGTCGACCGTGCACGCGATGAGCACGAGCCGCTCGCCTTGCCCGACGGTCACCGGCGCCGGCGGCGCTCCGATCGGGACGGGGAAGTCGCGGAGCACCTGCCCTTTGGCGTCGAGATGGATCCCCCTGGAGAGCATGGCGCCGCCGGTGAGGTGGGTGAGCGCGACCTTCCGCCGTCCGGCCCCCGGTACCTCGTGATATGCGGCGGCCCAGGGAGCGAGATCGCGTATCGTCAGCGGAGCGAGGTTGACTGTGAGCGCAGAGAGCGGCTCGCCCGCCCCGCCTGCGCCGGAGTCGGGGGCCTGATGCTCCTCCCGGTAAGCGTGCGCGTTCGACAGGTTGTGGAGCAGGTTCTTGAGGAGGAAATCGGACCACACGTCCTCCAGCCGCGTGCCCAGGCCCATGCACATCTCCCGGAGCGCATCGAAGGTGTACCCGCTCTGCTTCACCACGGAGAGCAGGTCGCGGTAGACGCCGAGCCCCGACGGATCCTCCGGGGTAGTCCCGTAGCGCTCGGCGAGGTACTTCCAGAACAGGCCCGTTGCATAGGGTCTGGTGCCGGAGAAGAACCCGATCTCGGGGTTCTGGAAGTGAAACTTCGCGTCTTGAACGTACTTGTTGGCCCGATCGAAGACGTAGTCTTCGAGGAGACGCGCCCCGCCTTCGCGGATGGAGTCACAGAGGCCGCCGTGGTCCTTGCCATTCATCTTTCGAGCCTCGATCTGGAAGCGGTGGGCGATCTCGTGCGGGACGACGCTGAAGTCCTGGACCGAGTCCATGCTCGGGTTGATCTCGATGAAGCTCACCACATCGGACGTCCACCCGTCGAAGCTGTCGAACCTGTCGGGGCGCCGGACGCGGATCTCCAGCGGATCCGCCGCCGACCACGCCGGCGCCTGGAGATCCAGCGCCATCAACCGCGTGATGGCATCTTCGGCGATGATGGCGAGACGCTGCACGCGCGAAGGGACGCCGCGGAGGTTCAGATCGATCGTACCATCGAGCGTGCGACCGCCGGGCTGAATGACCGTCGTCGTCGGAGGGTTGTGGACGATATCGTTGAGAGCGTAGGTCACCTTGACGCGACCGCGCGCGTAGCTCTCCTGGGGCGCGGGGAGGGCGCGCGTACGCTCGACCATGGCCTTGAGGTCGAGGTTCCGCGCTGAAGCGAAGTGGAGCGGCGGCGATAGGCGCCACGCGCCGCACTCGTCCTCCGCGGCGCGACCTCGCGGGCGCTGCAGATCCGGAAAGGCCTTGAGCCACGCGGGAGGAACGATGTCGTTCGGCGCGCCTTTCAGAGAGCACGCGTAGGCCTTCTCGAGGTCAGCGTCGCTGAGGCGGCACGCTTCGTCGATGCAAACGCGCTCGCCCCCCAGCCAGGACTCCCCGTCCGCGAGGCCGCTGCGCTGCTGGCCGTCGAGAGGAACGTTGCCGACACCCTGATTGCTCCGCCCGGATACTTGACTCATTTCAGGACCTCCGTGGACTCGACATGCCCACTCGACAGTTTTGAACAGACGCGTCGAGAGAACGGGCCGCCGTCTCGAGCTCGCACAGCCTGTCGCGCTCGCCGACGGGCGCTCGAGCCCTCCTGGTCCGTCCTGCCCACTCTCGCAATTGCCGCACCAGCGTCGATACCTCGAAAGTGACAGCTTTGGCCCCAGGAAATGTTCAGAATACCGGACGCCGGTCCACTGGAGTGGAAGGCTCGCGGCGATGGGCGCAGCGGGTGGTACACGTCCTTCTTCCGCGTCCACGTTCGGCTGGCTCTGGAGTTGAGGCGATGAGCGGATCTCGTCGCGCGATGTCCACTCCGGCTGACGCGCGGTTCCAGGGGAGTGGACACTCGCGAGGTGCAAGCGGCGCCCGAGGCCAAGCGCACCGCACCGTCGGCGCCAGGATCCGCGACCTTTTGAACTGTCGCTCCCGAGCACGGGCTCGGATCCTGGTCGATTGCTGGTCTGTCGCGTCTGGCACGTAACTCGCTAAGTAGCTTCCCGACGCCAACTGAACTGGCTCCCGAGCGATCCTCCGCTCCAGGGCTCAAACCACCACGACCCTACTATTGAAGGAGGCGCCCATGCGCTCACTTGTTCTGACTCTGAGCACCGCCGCCCTGCTGTCCACCTCTGCTTGCAGCTCGGTCAATGTCTACAAGGATCCCGTAGAGCAACTCGCCAGTGGCACAACCAACATGCGCGTCGCGATCCAGACACTCGGGGACGAGGTCAACGATCTCGATGTTCAGAAGAAAACGTGGGAGGCCGCGTCGAAGAGCCTCAAGTTCGACGATAAGCTGAAGGGCCATCTGATGGCCCCGCAGGTGCCACAAGAATACATAAGGGCGCGCGCCGCCGGGCTCCTGATGATCGAGCGCTTTGCCGCGCAGATGCTCCGCGCGGTCAACTCCACCTCGGGCGAGCTCGCCTCCATGCAGGTAGTGGCCCTGGCGACGGACGTCGAAAAGCTCGCCGAAGCTTTCGGCGCTGGCAACGCGAAGGCTTACGCGACGCCCATCGGTGGGCTGGCGAAGGTGATCATTGATCTCTACAGCGAACGCGCACGTGAGAAAATCCTGGCTCAAGGTATCGAAAAGGGCGCCCCCGCCGTGAAGGCGTTGCTTGTGGTGCTCAAGAGCGACTTCGGCCCGAAGTCGGATATAAACCTCGATATCGTGAAGCTCGACCAGCTCAAGTCGAACAAGGATGAGCTGGTTGCCGCCTACATCAAACACCTCGACTGGGAGTCGTCGCTCTCGGAGTCGCAGAAAACGGCACTCCCGCTCGTCCAGGCCCGGCAGGCGATGCTCCAGAAGCTCATCGCTACACAGAAGCTCATCAATATGGCCTCGGCCTCGACCGACCAGGTTTACCTGACCCTGGTTTCACTCGACGAGTCGCTCGACGCCCTGGTCAGCGTGATGAAAAGCGAGCGCAAGGACGACGCGACCCTGAAGACGCTCACCGAGAAGCTCGTGTCCTTCTCGAGCAAGACCGTCACGCTGCTGGACAGCGTCCACGCCATCAAAACCGCCGCTTTGGCAAGTGAATCGAAGTGACCGGCCACGCCGGAGAGAGAGAGAGCACCATGGGAAATTGCCGTGAAGAGTTGCTGGAGCGCGTGACGCGGTCCATCGACATCCTGCGGGACATCCAGTCGGACTCGCGCACGCCGCTCAACGCGGCAATCGCCGTCGTCGAGCCGCTTCGCAAGCTCACCGACTATCGGCGCGCCATGCGCATCAAGGAGTTCCATATCGCGGCGCAAAACCCCGCCTATGGGACGGCCGTGGCGTCGCTCATGCAGGTCACGAACACGCTGGCGACGGATCTCGACACGTACGAGAAGCATATGGAGTTCGTGGAGCAGGTGGTGCAGGCCGCCGCCGCCGTCCTCGCGGTGGTCATTGCCGTCGGGGCGATGGGCTCCTGAAAAGGCCATAACGCTGGCATCTCGTCCGGGAAGGCGCGGAGGTTTGCCCCACGATCGGCTCGTGCGGCGGATCTCCGCGCCTTTCTGCGCGAGGGGCTGCTCGCTCGTAACGCGCGAACAGTCAGAGCTTCGCGGCGTCCCCCGCGGATGCGCGCAACGGTAAGTGAGGAGGGTATATGCTTGGATCCACGTTCATCGAGGCCGCGATCGGTCTGTCGCTGATGTACTTGCTGATGAGCCTGATGTGCTCGGTGACCTGCGAGGTGATCGCGCGAGTGCGGGAGTCACGCTCTACATATCTCTTCAACGCCATCGACGGGCTCGTCCGCGACAAAGGGCTCGCCGCGCTGATCGAAAAGCACCCGCTCGTCCAGGCGCTTGGTTACAAGGACAAACACAGGAAATGGCACAGGCCGTCTTACCTGCCATCGTCGCTCTTCGCGCGGGTGGTTCTCGATCTCCTGCCGCCGATCAAGCCGGCGATGGCGCCCGTCACCTCGCTCTATGCACCGATCACCGGGCCAGGCGCGAGCAACGTCTGTGCGTACGCCCCGCGGGCCGAAGTGGCTCCCGCGAAGGTAACCGACGGTGCGCCCGAGAAGTCGAATCCGCTGGCGCAGCTGCGCGAGGCTCTCAAGGCGTTGATCCCGGAGCCATTGCCGACGCCGGAGGCGGAGATCGCTTTGATCGCGGCCTGGTTCGACGCCGCGATGGAGCGGCTCTCCGGCACGTACAAGCGTAGCACCCAGTTGACGGTGTTCTTGCTGGCGGTGAGCCTGACTCTGGGGCTGAACGTCGACACGCTGGTCGTCGCCAACCGCCTCCAGCGCGACAAATCGCTACGCGATACGGTGGTGGCGAGCGCGACGTCGTTCGCGAACGAGCACAAGGACCTCGGCGCCCTGGATCCTGCGGGGCAAAAGCTCAACGATCCGGCGACGCCGATCCCGACGAGCGATGCGAAAGGCAGGCTCCTCGCGCTGGAGGTGCAGCTCGAGCACCTCGATTTGCCCATCGGTTGGCTGAGCGACGCCGACGTGGAGATCGCCGACGTCGAGGCGAAGAAGGCCGATCGAGCGCTGGCCGAGGCCTGGGAAGACGCTGACATGCCGGCGTCCATGTGGTTCAAAGCGCGCAACGATGTGAACACGTCCGGTGCAGACCTCGTAGCAGCTCGGATGAACGGTGCTGATAAGAAGACGATAGATGGCCTTGTGGAGGCCTACAAGATGGCGAAGACGGCGGCGTCGACGGCCAGGAGCGAAGACGAAGCGGCGAAGAAAGCCTTCGCTGAGGCGTTGCTCGTGAGCGAGCACCTGAACCGCAACGTGACCGAAATGCAGGCCCGCACGCTGACGTTCGCCGGTCCTACCTTCTGGGGGAGCATATACATCTTCCTCCTGCGGCTCATCGGCTGGTTGCTCACGGCGTTCGCGGTGTCGCTCGGGACGCGCTTCTGGTTCGATACGCTCAGCAAGCTGATGAGCATTCGAAGCGGGGTGAAGCCGAAGGAGAAGAAGGCGTGAGAGCGCCCCGAGATTTTTGATCGAGGCGTCGAGTTCGCGGGTACTCACCCGCGCACCCTCGCCCCATGCTGCCTCTCCTCGCCGCCGCGAACGCCCCTGTGCGCGGCCGTGGAGGGGCTGCTCCTCGTCGGTGATCTCCAGCAGCGCCTCCGTGAGCTCGGCGGGACCTTGGTCTGCGTCTCCCACGACGCCATCTTCACGCCGGTGATCGCGGAGCTCGCCGGTGAGCGCTTCGTCGGATCGAGGCTCGATCCGCTCGATGCAATGACCTTCGCGCTCGCGCTCCGCGTGCTCTCGGCGAACCCGGCCGAGGGCATTCGCGGTCCGGATCGCGGCACCTGCGAGTCGACGGCCCAGCGCGGACGGCCACGCCCGCGCCATCATCAAGGAAATTGAGGTCGGGGAGGCGGGATTTGAACCCGCGACAACGAGCACCCAAAGCTCGTGCACTACCGGACTGTGCGACTCCCCGGTCGGGACCGCCTGCGCGGACCTCGGCGCCAGCCTAGTCGAGCCGCTGGAGCTGGGCAAGCCTCCCGGCCCAGCTCCCGTGGCCTCGCCGCTACTAGAGCACCGAACGGGTTGAAATGGACCGAAAAGAGCCGGATTTTAATGCAAAGGCGGTCACCAGAGACGCAGGGACGCAAAAAAAGAAATCCGATTTTTTGTGCCTTTGCGTCTCCGCGCCTTTGCGTTGAAATCTGGGCATTTCAACCTGTTCGGTGCTCTAGAGGTTGTTGACGAAATAGTCGACGACCCGCTTCATCGCGTACCGGCGCGCCGCCGGGCTCCGGTAGCCGTGGCGTTCGCCGGGGAAAATGAAGAGATCGAACTTTTTCTCCGCCTCGACCAGCGCGTCGATCAGGTGCGCGCTGTTCTCGAAGTGGACGTTCTCGTCCATCATCGCGTGGATCAGGAAGAGCTTCCCTCGGAGCTCCTTCGCGAGCTTCGCCAGATCCGCCGCCGCGTAGCCCGCAGGGTTCGTCGCCGGCGTCTCCATGTAGCGCTCGGTGTAGCCCGTGTCGTACAGGCTCCACTCGGTCACGGGGGAGCCTGAGACGCCGACCTTGAAGCGGTCCGGCGCCTTGAGCATCGCCAGCGCGGCCATGAAGCCGCCGTAGCTGTGGCCGTAGATGCCGGCGCGATCGGCGTCGACGAAGGGCAGCGTCTTCAGGTAGTCGAGGCCGGCAAGCTGGTCGCGCAGCTCGACCTCGCCCATGCGCTTGTGGATCGGCGCCTCGAAGGCTGGACCGCGACCGGAGGAGCCGCGGTTGTCGAGCTGGAACACCACGAAGCCGCGGTCGGCGAGGTGCTGCCAGAGGAGGTGCGGCGCCCACTGATCGAGCACCGTCTGCACGCCCGGCCCGCCGTACACCATCACGATCACCGGGTAGCGCTTGCCCGGATCCATGCGCTGCGGCTCGAGGATCTCGCCGTAGAGCGTGTCGCCCGCGTCGCTCTTCACCGTGACGATCTTCGTCGAGCGGAGCTTGAGCTTGTCGAGATCGGCCTCGTGCGGGATGGCGAGCTCGCCCGTGGCGGCGACGCTGGCGATCCCCTCGGGACCCGGCCCATGAACGACGGCGCGCGGCATCCGATCGAGCGCCGAGTGCACGTCGACCCAGCTCTTCGCGTCGTGGCTCATCGTCACCGCGTGGACGCCGCGCTCGGCGGTGATCGTGGTGATCGCGCCGCTGCGGAGCGGCACCGAGTAGAGGTGGCGCTCCACCTTCGAAGTCATCGTCCCGACGAAGTACACGAGGCCCTTGTCCTGATCGACGCCCGCCACGTGATCCACGTCCCAGTCCCCGCGCGTCAGCTCGGCGAGGCGCTTGCCCGTCTTCGGATCGCGGGTCTCGAGGTGGATGTGCCCGCCGGAGATCACCGTCGCGAGCAGCGTCGGCGAGCGATCGAGCGGGAGCACGTCCTCGTACGTCACCCACGTCGGTGAGGCCTCGGTCCAGAGCTCCGTCACCTCGCCCGTGGCGACGTCGGCGCGGAGGACGCTCAGCGTCTTCTGATCGCGGGTGAGCGACTGGAAGACGATCGAGTTTCCGTCGGGCAAGAACGCGAAGCGACCGAAGTAGCGGTCCCCCGGCGGCGTCTTCAGCCAGGTCGTCTTCTTCGTCTTGAGGTCCAGGATCCCGGGCTTCACCGTCGCGTTCTTCTGCCCCACGCGCGGGTAACGCTGCTGCATCAGGTCGGGCTTGCCGCCGCGGAAGCCCATCACCGGCACGCTCTCGACGCCGCGCTCGTCGACCTCGAGGTAGAGGATCCGATCGCACGACGGGGACCACCAGAGCCCGTGCGGCTCGTCGAGCTCTTCCTGGCCGATGTAGTCGCTGAGGCCGCGCGTCACGCCCTCCTTTGCGCCGTGGGTCAGCGCGGTCTCGTGCTTGGTCTTCACGTCGAGCACCGCGAGCTCGCCCTTGCGCACGAAGGCGATCTGCGAGCCTTCGGGGCAGATCTGCGGATCGATCGCCGGCACCTTGCTCTCGGTCAGCCGGGCGACGACGCCGTCCGCGCCGCGCACGAAGAGATCGCCCCCGTGGGGGATCAGCATCACGTCGGCGCGCTTGGCCCACGAGTACCCGGTGATCCCGCTGGTCCGCTGCCGCTGCCGCTCACGCCGCAGCTCTTCCTCGCGTGAGAGCGGCTTGTCTTCCTTGTGGAGATCGCTCGCGCGCACGAGCACGCTCGCCTTCTGCGTGGCGAGATCGAAGCCGAAGAGCGCCATCTCCGCGCCCTGCGACTCGCTCTGCAGGTAGGTGATGCGCTTGCTGTCGGGCGAGAACGCGACGAGGCGCGGGATCTGCCAGCCCGGCTCCGGGAAGCGGGCGATGCGCTCGAAATCGACCGGGCTCGCCTCGGCCCCGAGGATACTCGGGCGCGACGACGCGGGCGTGGCGGCGTGAGTTTCGGCGGCGGGCGTGGTCGGCGTGGTCGGCGGCATCGGCGGCTCGGGGGTGCAAGCGGCGCCCGCGAGGAGCGCGAGGAGGACGAGGCTTTGTGCGGCAAGACGCGGCATTGGGCGGCATCTTCGCGCGAGCGGGCGCAATGCGCAACGCGCGCCGCAGCGGGCAAGATCGAGTAGAAGCTCAGCGTGGACGCGGCCCGACTCTCTTTGCATCATCTCGCGATCACCGTCGCCGATCTGGCGCTCGCGGAGCGCTTCTATGCGGGCGTGCTCGGCCTGCCCGTGGAGCGACGCTGGGCTGACGCCGCGGGCGCCCCGCGATCGATCTGGCTAGGCCTCGGCGCCGGCGCGTTCCTGGCGATCGAGCGTCACGAAGGCGAGGTCTCGGCCCGCGCCGAGGCTCATCCTGGGTGGCACTGCGTCGCCCTCGCGATCCCCACGTCGGCGCGGGCGTCGTGGCGGGCGCGCCTCGCCGAGGCGGGGTTCCCGGTCGAGCGCGAGAGCGCTTTCACGCTCTATGTGCGCGACCCGGAGGCCAACCTCGTCGCGCTCAGCCACTACCCGGAGGCGGGCTGAGACGAGTTGCGGCGCCGGCCGGAGCGCGAGAAGAGCCTGTCGATCAGGTGCACCAGCGCGTCGGGATCCACCGGCTTGACGAGGTGCTCCTCGAACCCGGCCTCGCGGGCGCGCTGCCGATCTTCCTCCTGCCCGTAGCCGCTGATGGCCACGCGGCGCGCGGGCGCGAGCGTCGGATCGGCGGCGAGGGCGCGGGCTACCTCGTACCCGTCCATCTGCCCGGGGAGGCCGATGTCGCAGAGCACGAGCTCGGGCAGGAACGTCGCCGCGGTCATCAGGCCCTCGGCGCCGCTCCAGGCCACGGCGACGGTGTGGCCGGAGAGCTCGAGCATGAGCTGCATGCTCTCGGCCGCGTCGACGTTGTCCTCGATCACCAGGATGCGCCGCGGCCCGCTCGGCACGATCGGCGTCCGCTGGCTCGTCGCGGCCTGCGGCTCTAACGGGAGGCGGATTGAAAACGAGGCGCCGCGCCCGGGGCCGTCGCTCTGGACCTCGACCCGGCCGCCGTGGAGCTCCACGAACGCCTTCACGAGCGAGAGGCCGAGGCCGAGGCCGCCGCGGCTGCGATCGAGGCTCCGATCGGCCTGGATGAAGGGCTGAAAGAGCCGATCCATCAGCTCGGAGTCGAGGCCCATCCCGGTGTCGCGGACGCGGATCGTCGCTACTCGGTCGGCCTCGGTGATCAGGTCGACCACGACGCGGCCGCCCGGGCTGGTGAACTTGACGGCGTTAATCAGCAGGTTGCTCACGCTCTGCGCGAGGCGCGTCGCGTCGCCGAGGATCCAGAGCGGCTGTGACGGCAGGTTCCCTTCGAGCGTGAGGCGCCCGGCCTCGGCGTCGCTGCGCTCGTCTTCGATCACGTTGCGGACGAGATCCACCAGATCGAGGTGCTCGCGCCGGAGCAGGACCTTGCCGCTCGAGACGCGGGAGATGTCGAGCAGATCGTCGATCAGCCGCGTCATGTGGTGGAGCTGCCGCTCGATCATCTCGTGCGCGCGCTTCGTCGCGGCGTCGGTGGCCCCGAGCCGGCGGAGCACGTGGACCGCGTTGCGGATCGGCGTGAGCGGGTTGCGGAGCTCGTGCCCGAGCATGGCGAGGAACTCGTTCTTGTGGCGATCCGCGGCCTTGAGGGCCTCCTCCGTCCGCCGGCGCTCGGTGATGTCGAGGAGCGTGCCGATCAGCCGCGCCGCGCGGCGAAACCCGCCGCTCTCGGCGAAGAACGCGCGGCCCCACGCGCCGACCCAGCGCGTTGATCCGCCTTCGGCGAGCACCTGGATCTCGAGCTCGTACTCGCCGGTACCGCCCGGATCGAGCGCGCGCCGGAGGGTCTCGTCGAGGCGCGCGCGGTCCCCGTCGAGGACGCGGAGGAGGACGCCGTCGTAGGTGATCACGTCGTCGGGCGCGAAGCCCCAGAGCAGCCGGGCGCGGTCCGACCAGCCCATCGCCCCCGAGACGGGGTCGAACTCCCAGGTCCCGAGCGTCGTCGATTCGAGCGTGAGGCGGAGGCGCTCCTCGCCCCGCCGGAGCGCCCGCTCCGTGTCCTTCGTCCGCGTGAGATCGTGGGCGATCGAGGCCGCGGCGGTCACCCGGCCGGCGCTGTCATACACCGGCGAGATCGTCAGGACGACGGGCACCAGGGCGCCGTCCTTGCGCATGCCGGGGATCTCGTCGACGAGGACGTGCTCGCCCTGGACCACGCGCGCGTACTCGGTGCCGAGCGACTCGCGTCGATCCGGCGGGAAGAGCTGCGCGAAGGGGCGCCCGGTGACCTCGGCCGCGGCGTAGCCGTACATCCGCTCGGCGCCGAAGTTCCAGCTCTGGGTGATCCCGTCGACGGAGAGGCCGATGATGGCGTCCTGCGACGACTCGACGATGGCCGCCAGCCCGGCGATGCGCTCCTGCGCGCGCTGGAGATCGGTGATGTCGACGAAGGTGATCACCACGCCGTCGATGACGTTGTCCACCGAGCGGTAGGGCTGGACGCGCCGGATGTACCAGCGGTCGACCTCGCGCCGATGGACCTTCTGCTCGCGGGGCACGAGCGTGCTCAGCACCGCGCGCACGTCGGTGATCAGCTCCGCGTCGGTGAAGGTGGCGGCGATGTCGGTGACCGGCCGGCCGACGTCGGTGTCGATCACCCGGAAGACGTCGGTGGTCGCGGGAGTGAACTTCTTGATCCGGAGATCGGCGCCCAGGAACATCGTCGCGATGTGGGTGCTGGCGAAGAGGTTCTGGAGATCGTTGTTGGTGCGGTCGAGCTCGTCCACCTTGCGCGTGAGCTCGAGGTTCACCGTCTGGAGCTCCTCGTTGATCGACTGGAGCTCCTCCTTCGAGGTCTGGAGCTCCTCGTTGGTGGACTGGAGCTCTTCGTTGGTCGAGAGCATCTCCTCGTTGGCGGACTGGAGCTCTTCGTTCGTCGACTGGAGGTGCTCGCGCGTGCTGCGGAGCTCCTTCTCGAGCTCGGCGGCGAGGGGGATGCCCATCGTCGAGAGGGGCTCGAGGCCGGCCTTCTCCATGTCGAAAGGAGGGGCTATCTCCTCGAAGATCAGCATGAACAGCCCGGATTCGGACCCGTTCTCGAGCATCGGCCGGATGACGAAGTTGAGCCGGCGCACCAGGCCGCGCTCCTCGAAGACGAGGGCCTCGTGGAGGGTGGGCTGGCGGGACTTGATCGCTTTGTGGAGCGCGGCGTGGAGGTCGGGCCGCAGGTTCGGGTGCGCCATGTCGACGACGTTGATGCTGGTCGCGCCGGAGGGCAGCTCGAGGTAGCGCCCGGTGCGGCCGGAGACGTAGACGATCTCGCAGTGCGAGTTGACGATCACCGCGGCGGGCGCGTACTCGTCGAGCAGGATGCGCTCGAAGGTCCGGGCGACGTTCTGCTCGCGGGCGGGGGAGCGCAACGAGTACGGGTCGGACCCGTGCTTCACGACGCGGCTCGGGCCGACGAGCGGGAAGATGAGAGGAGGGGAGATCACCGCGTCTTTTCGCCGGAAGAGGCGGCGGTGTTTGTCGACGGCGAGGAAGAGGCTGGGGTGGCCCGCGGGGTTCTCCGAGGGGCCGAGGAGGAGGTAGCCCCCGGTGGCGAGCGCGTAATGGAAGAGCGGGACGAGCTTCTTCTGGAGCTCGATCTCGAGGTAAATGAGGAGGTTGCGACAAGAGATGAGGTCGAGCCGGGAGAAGGGCGGATCGCTGATCACGTTGTGCATCGAGAAGACGCACATCTCACGGATCTCTTTCTGGACCTGGTAGCCGTCGCGCTGCTTGTGGAAGAAGCGCTCGAGCCGCGCGAGCGAGACGTTCTCGGTGATCGCCTCGGGGTAGAAGCCCTGCCGGGCGAGGTCGAGCGCCGGCTCGTCGATGTCGGTGGCGAAGATCTTCACGCTCGGCGGCGCGTCGAGCCCGCTCGTCAACTCGCAGATCAGGATCGCGAGCGTGTAGGCCTCTTCCCCCGAAGAGCAGCCCGGTACCCAGACGCGCACGTGCCCGCCGACGCGGCTCACGAGGAGGCTCGCCAGGTGCTGGTTGACGAGCACCTCGAACACCAACGGATCGCGGAAGAAGCGCGTCACGTTGATGAGCAGATCGTTGAAGAGCAGGGTGATCTCCTCCGGATCGTGCCGGAGGAACTCGATGTAGGCGGCGAGCGACTCGGACTGGGTGATCTGGACGCGGCGCTGGATGCGCCGGAACATCGTCGCCTGCTTGTACTGGCTGAAGTCGTGCCCGGTCTTGCGGACGATCAGGGCCGCGACGGTGCGGAAGGCCTGGAGCGCCTCCTCGGCGCGGAGGCCGAAGGGGCCGCGCGGGCCGCTGAAGGCCTGGCGCCGCTTCGCGTACTCGGCGAGCCGCGCCGGGATCTCGTCCACCGGGAGGATCCAGTCGACGAGCCCCAGCACGACGGCGCTGCGAGGCATGCCGGGGTGCTTCGCGTCCTCTGGCAACTGGGCGATGGCCATGCCCCCGTGATCCTTGATCGTCCTGAGGCCGCTCGCGCCGTCGTTGCCGGTGCCGGAGAGCACGACGCCCACGGCGGCGTCGCCCTGATCCTCCGCGAGCGCGCGGAAGAGCGCGTCGACCGGCTGGCGCTTCGGATCGGCGGGCCGCTTCACCTCGAGGCACCCCTCGACGATCCCGAGCACCGTGTTCGGGGTGATCACGTAGACGTGGTCGGGCTCGACCACGGCGCCGTGCTGCGCCTCCTGGACCGGCACCTTGGCCACGCGCGCGAGGATCTCGGTCGCGTAGCTCGTGGTGTCGGGGCCGAGGTGGAGGACGACCAGGAACGCGACGCCGAGGTCCGGCGGGACCCGGGCGAACAAGCGCTCCAGGGCCTCGATACCGCCGGCAGAGGCGCCGACGCCGACGATGGGGAAGCGACCCGAGCGCTTGACCTCGGCCGGCTCCGGCTCGCGCGCGGGCCGGGGTTCTTCGCCGTCTTGCAGTAGCTGGAGATCGTCGCTCATCGCACCCCGGAGCCTGGCTCTTCTGTGAACCTGGATCTACGGCCAGATGGGTAGCGAACGTCAAGGCTCTTGAAGGGAACATCCCAGGGCGGCTTCAGTCTGGACGGCCGGCCGAACCACTCCGAGCCACCCCGGGCAACGTCTACTTCGTCACGGGTTTGCCACGTGGTGACGATGCGCACGATGGGTCGTCCTTTCCCGTGGCTTTCTCCCGCGCTTGACGATCGCCAGGCGGATCGCCTCGACGATCTGCGCCGGACTATCGCGCTCGCTTGTGGCGAGCCAGGCCTTCACCGCGGCGCGCACCACGGCCGCTCGAGGCACATCTCTCTGGAGAGCGCTGCTCCTGCGCCATCGCTCCTTGTTCCTCCGTGAGGCGCATCCTACGACGCCATTAAAATCCACGGCCTCCAGACACCGTGTCGGACATGCCTTTAGTTTGCCATCAAAAAGGCATAAAACCGATTGACGCCGATTCCTCGCGGCGCGACGAATTCGTTGCGGTGCTCGCACGGGGAAGGGATGGCATCTCGTGGGTGCTTTCCTGTCTCCTGGTGCGCTTGGCGGTCGTAGTCACGTCCATAGCAGGGGGATTGTATGAAGAGGAAGCATGTCGCCGTGAGCCGCGTCCAGGTGCTCCGACGTCTCGCACTCTGCACCTTGGTTCTCTTGGTCGCCTGCGGGCGCCCCGGGGGGGGACCGCCGAGGATCTCGGCCGCGGCGCGGACAAGATCGTCACCCTGGGGACGGAGAGACCCTCGCTCCCGCCGCCTGCGACGCTCGGGTGGCCTTCCCCGCCGGTGATGGGGAGCGAAACGACAGGAACGCTCCCAGGCGCAGGGAGCGTCGGCGTGGCGGGGGACTACCGCTATACGTTGCCGATCGAGGTCCCCCCGGGCCGCGCCGGCATGGCCCCTGCGCTGAGCCTCTCGTATTCAAGCTCGGGCGAGAACGGGATCGCCGGCGTGGGCTGGGGGCTCGTGGGGCTCTCTTCGATCAAGAGATGCAACACGACCTTCGCGACCGACGGTGCCGCGAAAGAAGAGGAAGCGTGGTGCCTTGATGGCCAGCGGCTCGTCGCCTCCGGTGAAGCTTTGGTCGATGTGCCGGGCCGGCCGATGAAGGTCTATGGCCACACCCTCAGCGTGTGGAGGACCGAGTCGGATACCTTTGCACGGATCGAAATGGAGGAGGTTCACCACGAAGGGTTCCTCCTCGTCACCGTCGTTTCCGCCAGGGTGCTTTCAAGAGATGGCCGGATCCGGACCTACGCACCCCAGAGCGGGGAGAACAGTGAGCTGCTCCTCGCAACGGAGGAAGATCGCTTCGGCAATACGATCACCTACGAGCACAAGCGCCAGGACCCCACACCGAAGACAGACGTGATCCATCCGGCGCCGCTGGCGATCGGGGAAGAGACCACCCTCCTCGTCAAGATCCTCTACACCGGACGAATCTCGAGCGGTGAGCTCGGAGCCCGGCAGATCGAGCTGACGTACGAGGACCGCCCCGATCCGATCTTCGCGACCGACTCCATCCCGGCGTCCAGCAGCAAGAAACGCCTCAAAACCATTGAGAGTGCTACGCGCCCGCGCCGGCCGAGGAGACCCGTCTTGTCCCGCACTCGCGGGCGTGGTCCTACGCGCTGGGCTACGCGGTGAGCCCCACCTCCGGCCGCTCGATCCTGAAGTCCGTCAAACGTTCTGGCCCTCAGAACAGCGCGCAATTCGCCAAAGAGTTCGACTGGAGCTCGACCCAGGGCACCGCGTACACGTCGCCGAACTTCGCTCTGCCGCAGCGCGATACGGCGGGCGATTTCCTCGTCCTCGACGTGGATCACGACGGGCGGGACGAGCTTTTGTACAGTCTCCCGGAGCTGAGTTCCGCGGGCCTCATGTACTCGACGCTGGACGCCGAAGTGCCTCGGGTATGATTGGTACTACTTTCACAATGACGGAGGGACCTTCGGTCCGGCCCAGCTGTTCGCCGCGTCAGAATCGATGGTTTTCCTGCCGCCCCGGAGCGGGTCTCCGTTTTGTAGAGTTTCAGCAACGCACTGCGTTGCGCGACTCCGTGGCCACGTAGTCTCCAGAGCTGGTAAGATGTTTGACGTCAAGCGCGCACTCTCCCCCTTCCCCCACGGGGCCATCGTTGCGTGG
>Ga0105048_10002088_pt1 | contig 32265 bp, 24 predicted proteins | sample MAT05_FD_78382 | JGI IMG/M metagenome (GOLD analysis project Ga0105048, IMG submission 78382) | Freshwater microbial communities from Lake Fryxell liftoff mats and glacier meltwater in Antarctica - MAT-05 | ecosystem: Environmental > Aquatic > Freshwater > Ice > Liftoff microbial mat | place... | reverse complement strand
TTATTGGCTTGGTAAAAAAGCACGGTTTTGCTTGGTTTGGCATATACCGCATTGGCATAGGATTGTTCTTTTTGGCTTGGTTGGGTTTAAAATAAATTGGATTTTCTAATTTCGTTTTAACTTCGCGTTTTCCTAACAGTATGACGAAAAAACGGTTTTGGATGCGCCCATGGATAGTTTTGATTGGTTTGGTGGTTGTAAGTTCTTTTAAAACCCATCAAGCGGATTATTCCATTCGCATAGCTAGGGTAAAATACAATGGCGGAGGCGATTGGTATAGCAGCAGATCTGCACTAACAAATTTAGCCAAATACAGCAATTCCCATATTCAAACCAACATAGACCCAGAAGAAGGATTGGCAGAAATTGGTTCGCCAGATATTTTTAATTTCCCATTTCTATTTCTTACGGGTCATGGAAACATTGTTTTTAATGATGCGGAAGCACAAAACCTTCGTACATATTTAGAAGGCGGTGGCTTTTTGCACATTTGCGATAATTTTGGGTTGGATAAATTCATTCGCCCTGCCATGAAAAAAGTATTTCCAGAATTGGCTTTTATAGAATTACCTCATTCTCACCCTATTTACAATGAAGTTTATAATTTTCCAAATGGTTTGGTAAAAGTGCATGAACATGAAGGAAAATCGCCTCAAGGGTTTGGCCTAATTTACAAAGGGCGGTTGGTATGTTTTTATGATTATGAGTGTGACCTAGGCAACGGATGGGAGGATGCCGAAGTGTATAACGATCCAGAACCGGTGCGGACAAAAGCTTTACAAATGGGTGTAAATTTATTGCACTATTCATTTAACCATTAGTACCACTGATGGCGGATAAAATTGCATTTTTAATCAATCCAAAATCAGGTACTGCAAATTCTCGCAAACAGGCCGGCGAATTGGTGGCTTTTGTAAAGGACCACCCAAATTATGAATTGTATGAACTGCAAACTGCAGATGAGATGGCAGAAACAACAAACCACCTGGCGCAAAAAAACTACAGTGCAGTTTTTGGATGCGGGGGCGATGGCACTTTAAATTTGGTTAGCAAACATTTGCTTGGCACAGACACAGCATTGGGCATGATTGGGTTGGGGTCTGGAAATGGATTTACCAGACACCAAGGAATTCCCTTAAAGTGGAACAAAGCCATTTTGGTTGCAAACAAACCCAAAATTAAAACGGTAGATACGGGCTTAATCAATGGAATTCATTTTTTAAACATTGCGGGTGTTGGCTTCGCTGCAAAGATTAGCCATGCTTTTAAAAACGAGACCAAACGTGGACTTTCTGGTTATTTTCGCGCTGTACTGCAAAACATAAAAATGGATCCTTTTCACTTGAATATAAAGAATGAAGCTGGGGAATGGGAAGGCGATGCTTGGATGGTAGATTTCTGCAATGGCAGCCAATGGGGCAATAATTTTAGAATAGAACCCGGCGCCAGGGATGATGATGGTGCATTCAATGCTGTGGTTTTTAAAAAAATGAGTGCCTTTAAAATACCTGCATTGGGTTTTAGATTTGCAACAAATACGGTGTCCCAAAGTGAGGATGTTTATTCATTTGCGGGTTCCGATTTTACCATGGAATTTGAAGGCGAGCTTCCCCTGCATGTAGATGGGGAGGCAATTGCTATTGTAAAAGATAAGATTGAGGTTAAGGTTATACCCCAAAGTTTAAAAATATGGATTCTGGATTAATTGCCGATATCAAAAAAGTTGCTGTTCCAATTGTAACAGCGGCAGAAATGAGGGCAAACGATGCGTATTCCATCGCCAATGAACCAATAAGCAGCCTAGACCTGTTGGAAAGAGCATCCAATGCTTTGTACAATGCCTTCAAAAAATACATCTCTCACCAAGACCCCTTGCATTTCATTATAGGACCTGGCAACAACGGCGGTGATGGGCTTTGTATGGCACGCCTTGCTATGTCTGAAGGATTCACAGTGAAGATAAGCACCGTTTTTTTTGACAAACCCCAATCCAAAGACAATGTATTTCAATGTAGATTGATTCAAACTTTTGCACCCAACACGCTAAAACCCTTGGCTGCAGGAGATCTTTTGCAATTGGCACCGAATGAAATTGTGGTTGATTGTGTTTTTGGTACTGGTTTAAACAGCGCTGTAATGGGGGAATATTTAAAGTTGATTCACAAAATAAATGGCAGTGGAAATACAGTTTTCTCCATAGATATACCCAGCGGATTGTTAACTGACAATGTGCAAGCCGATGCACCCAATGTTCAGGCTAAAAAAACAATCACCGTTCAAGCACCAAAACCCAGTTTTTTTTATGCTGAAAATAAAATTGATTTTGAGATTGTAAATGCGGGAATACAAACCAAAAATATTGCTGGGAATCATTTTTTTCTTTCACCCCAAGACCCTTACAAATCGAAACTGATGGCGACATTGCCTACCAAAGACCCTTTTGGCCACAAAGGAAGTTTTGGACATGCTTTGATTGTAGGAGGAAACAAAGGAATGTATGGTGCGGTTGCAATGGCAGCAAAATCTTGCATTGCGGCAGGTGCAGGTTTAACAACCGTATTGGCACCACTGGGTGCAAATATGTATTTGTCCCAGATTCCACAAGCAATGCATATTGAAAAACCCTTGAATAAGGATACATTGGATTCTGTGAACATAAAAAAGTTTTCAGTGCTCGCCATTGGACCTGGCTTAGGCACAAACGCAGAATCCGCAGATTTTTTAAAAGCCGCTTTGATGCAATGGAATCAGCCTGTCATTTTGGATGCCGATGCCTTAAACATATTGGCAATCCATGATTATCTGTGGGAGTATGTAAAACCTGGTAGCCTGCTAACACCGCACCCAACTGAATATAAAAGGCTTTTTGGGAACTTTAATACGGGTGTTGATTTGATACAAAAATCACTTGCTATTGCAAATGAAAAACAGGTATTTATTCTTGCAAAAAACAAATACTCTATGTTTTTTACACCCACAGGAGACGTTTTTCACAATGGAAGTGGAAGCGCTGCTTTGGCCCAGGGCGGAAGTGGAGATACTTTAACGGGTGCAATCGCCGGACTTGCTGCAAGAACTCATGATTTGGGTTTTGCTGGAATATATGGCGCGTATTTAGCAGGCTTTTGATTTCAGCCCTAAACAAAACACACAAAATATTTGGTACACCCTTTGCGTTATTGTATTAAACAACCCATTTTCAACAAGCGAGCAAAGACAAACTGAAAATGCAAGTTGTTTGATTAAATGCAATTGCAACTGTTAAAAGGTTGTAATTTTCTTCCCTTAGTTGCCTTGCTGCACAGTGTTAACATTGTGCGGCATAGTGCATTGCCTGTAAAAATTAGATTGCTTGAGCAAAGTTAGCGTTGCTAACTGAATTGTGAAAGTGTATCCAAATATTTTGTTATACAAAGTCATTAGACATCACATTCCTAAAAATTATAAGTTTTTTCTATTTAAGCTGTTGGCTTATAAATCCCGTTGATCACTTCAACCAAATCTATTTGGATTTGCTTTAAACGGCAACAACAATTCTTCTACTTTAAGTATGATGTGACGTGCTTGTTCTATGACCTTTTCGCCTTCAGGGGTAACCGTAATTGGAAGCGTTGATCTATCAAAAATAGCGATGCCCAGCCGGTCTTCCATTACCCTTATTTGCTGACTAATGGTACTTTGTTCAGCAAAAACCAAATCAGAAGCTTTACTAAAACTGCCTGTTTCAGCTACCGCAATTGTATATTGCAATTGACGAAGTGTAACTACCATATTCTCAATTAAAAAGGCAAATCCCCGTCGCTGCCTGAAGATACAAACGGGTCAATGGCCGTTTCCACTGGGCCATAATAGTCTACAGGTGGGGGATTTGAAGATTGGGTTTGGTTCACTGCACCTTCAGATGTTTTTGTTGCTTTCCAAGCGCGCACATCGGTGTACCAGCGGCCATTGTATTCGCGGCTTTCTAATTCAATACTAACGGTTACAACATCTCCAACATTCAAACCAAATTGTTGAATTTTTTCGCCCCAAAGATTGAAACATACTTTTTTCGGGTATTGCCCATCCGTTTCAAGAATGTATTCCTGCTTTTCCCAGTTGGTTCCATTTTTGCTCGGTCCAGATTGTTTCTCTAGCAATTGAACTATTTTTCCATTGATATCCATAGACAGGCAAAACTAAGCGTAATTTTCCTAAGTGAAAAGTATGTTGGATAACTTTTGTATAAAAGAAAATCTTTTACTTCACCACCCGAATCCATGCTTCTGGCAAATTCTTGTTGTCCGTATTCTGAACAAATAAACTCGCTTCGGCCATAGATTTAAACTGCTTAATCCATACGTAGTAACTTTTATTAATTGGGTCGTAAAATTTATAGGCATTGGTACCCAATAAATATAAGGATTTCACATGATTGTCTGCATTAACCTCAGATACATGCATGCCTGCAACCAAATAAATCCCTGGTTCTTTCTGCTCCTTGTTTATAGGCGCCAAATGTATTCCAGCAGTATCCAAATCTGTAGGTGCATTTTTCAATTCACTAAAACTGTTTACATTGGTTTCTACCAGCCTGCGCATTGGCATTAAAGGTGTCGTAGTTACTTCTTCCTCGGTTTCTTCAGTAATGCTATTTTTTTCAATTTCCTTTATGCTGGCTTTCTTACCCCCACCGAAAGGAATGCTGGTATAAAACTCGTGCACAGGGCCTAATATCCCTTTCATTTTTCCCGCTAAAAAATTAACAGAGTATCCACACGTAATTGCATTTAATGCCCTAAAGCCTACATTAAATCCAACTTGCGAACTTGCATCTGTATTAAAGCCTGCCCAAAACTTGTTTTGGTAATAAGCAGATACATTGCCTCTAAAGTTGGCGTATTTGAAATCATAAAAATTAAAAAGCAACATCGGTTTTATGGACCAATCTTCGCCTGCCACAATATTATAACCCAAAATTAAATTACTAAGGCTTTGCAAATTATAAGATGCCTTATAGTTGTAATACGTATAATCGAATCTAGGTTTGGCGAGGCGCGAAAACGCAAATCCACCGACAAATCCACCAGCTTGCAACATAGTTGAAGCCCTAAAATCTGCACGGGTTGCAGTTGGTCCATAGGCAATGCTCCTAATTACAGGATCATTGGTTTGGATATAGATTGCTTTTGACGCATCAAAACTTTGGCTTAACACGCCCAATGAAGCTGCAAAACTCAAATGTGCATCATCGCCTAGCGGAAATGCGTATGCATAGGTTGCATATGCATTGTGCAATTGTTGAAAACCCGATTTTTCCCTTAAATAAAAAAGTCCAAAACCTGTTTGGTTGTTCTTTAAGGGTATCACCAAATTGGCGATGACGCTTTCGGGAGCTCCAGTTATTCCAGAGAATGCTTTGTTATAGAACAAATTAACACTACTTGAAGGCTGAAAAACAATTGCCGCTGGGTTAAGGGCAGAAGGATCTAAGTAAAACTGATCTACCCTAGAGCTAATTTGTGCATGTGCTATCCCTGAAAACATTCCAGCAATGATGCCAAAAATTAAGTTGCTTTTTTTCACTTTATTATCTAATTACCTGAATAAATCCTTTTAAAGTTTCGTCTGTTTTTCTATTGAACAGGTTGTAATAATATACACCTTCTGGAAGTTCCTTGCCCTCTTTTGTCGCATTCCAATCGTTTAAATACCCCGAAGATGTAAAAACTATTTTGCCCTGAAAATTGGTGATTGTTACATCAAAAGACGCCAAATCTTTAATATCACTAATTACCCAAGCATCATTTTGGTTATCGCCATTTGGCGTAATAATATTGGGTATGCGAATAAATAGGGGCTCCAAAACGCGGACCTTAACTGAATCCATGGCGGAGCAACCTGATGCGTTTTTACCTGTAACAAAATAGGTTGTTGTTTCTGTAGGTGTTGCTTTTACGTTTGCGCCTGTTGCCATATTCAAATACAAATTAGGAGACCAGGTATAACTTACTCCCCCTGCGGCACGAAGATTTGCTGTGCTGTTTCGTTGAATTGTGGTATCGCTAAATGCACTTATAACCGCAGCTGGCTTCATTATTATTAAAAGTGTAGAATCTATCTTGCTACAAAATGATCCGTTAAATACTTTTACAGGAAACAATCCCCCAGATTTAAATTTCTTTTTAATGCTTACGGTGTCGTTGTCTACCATCCATCGATAAGCGGTTCCACCCGTAACTGTTACCATAACACTATCGCCAGGGCAAATAAGTGGTACTGGATTCACCCATAAAATTGGCGCAGGATAAGGTGTATAACCAAAGGCTTTACTTACAGAATCTATGCAACCTTCGGAATTTGTAACAACCAACTTCACTATGCCTGGGGTAGGAAATTTATTCCAAACTCGAATAGATTTACCTGAATCTATTGCTCCACCTGGCAAATACCATTTCCAAGACTTAATAGGACTCGTTGTAAAAGTACTTGCCGTATCATACAATGTAATACTGTCTGGCGCACATACCCCAATTTTCGCAATCCGCGGAGTTAAAGCACCTCTTACCACATAGGTTCTTTCAAATGAATCTTTACAACCTCTATTTGTATTGGCAAATAGTTTTACTTTATAAACGTTCATAGCTGCATAACTGTGGGTTGTATCTTTTAACAAGCCTACCTGTCCATCACCATAGCTCCAACTGCCTGTAAAAGTTTGTGATTGACTGGTTTTGATGGTTTTAGAAAATGTAAATTTATTTGTGGTTTTGCATTGCAAAGAATCGTTACCTGTTATGGATTTATTCAATGTAAAAGAGAGAATAGGCAAGGAAAAAGTTGTATCATCCTTGGCCAATAAATCAACACAACCGAAATTATCCGTGGCAATAAGAATTACTGTGTGTTTTAGGGCATTATTATACCTAATCTTATGAACGGTGTCGGTTCCAACAATGGCATTGTCTATATTCCATTGATAAGTCAGGGAGGCTTCAACAGGGTCAGCACCTCTGGTTCTTTTGTACACGATGGTATCATTTATACAACCATTTGAGGTTGTAAAGTTCATAAGTGGCAAGGGCCTAACTTTGGCAATTCCAGTTGTAGAATCTTTGCATCCAGCCGAAGTAGTGGATATTAATTTAATATTATAACTGCCAACAGAACCATAAATACGAGATGCTTTTTTAAGGCTAGAAGTAAACCCGTCGCTAGATTTCCAAAACCGACTGAAAATAGTATCTGGCAAGGCAACTTTAGAAGAGTCAACAAGTAAAGTTGCGTCGTTGTAACAAGCAGCATTGGAAGAAAACTTTACGTAAGGCAGCGGAGAAACTTTTACTTTTAGCATCGCGCTATCCATATCGCCAGAATCATTGGTGATTTTCAATTTTACTGTATACAAGCCTGCATTTGTAAATGTGAATGTAGGATTGGCGGCAGAAGAAGTATCTGTATTTACAAGCGGCACACCAAAATCCCAATTCCAAGCGGTTATTTTTGGATTTGGCAAATTAATAGATCGATTGTAAAATTTAAAACTGCTTTTTTCACAAACCCCAGTGTAAACAAATTTTGCAAAGGGCAAATCTGTAGCCAATGGATTGAACCCGCCATCCACGTTTCCAATGGCCAACAATCCAACCGTATCTGTAGAAATTCCAGATTTTAGGGTGCCTTTTCTGTTTGTATCTCCATTTCCACCTAAATCTTGCCAATTTTGTGCTGTATCTGGATTAAATAGCAGCCGCAATGAGGCGGCATCTCTAACATGATCGTCGTACAAAGTAGAATCGTAGCCAAGTTCAAAAATGTAATCTGTTGGATTTCCGGTATCTACCCTACCAAATTTCCAATAACGCACTGCAGAAGTATTTCGGATGCCCGCAGGTAATTTGTTCGCAAATGGGGTTGGTTTGTCAACCATTTCTATCCAGTGTATTCTATTGTCTGCAATATTTTGATGGAAATTCAAATATACTGGCCTAAAATCGCCAACCAAACCAAGGGGGAAAGGCAATCTTCCGGTACCTGTGGAAAATTCATAATACAACCTGCCTTCTACATAACTTAACACACTGCCACCAACAATAACGGAACCAGCGCGCATTCTCAATTGAAAAGCGGGTTTATCTATGTACATAAAGCCTTGGGTAAGTCGCAAGGTGTCAATAATATCCAAGTAAGAACCAAAAAGTATGCTATAAACGGATGCACCATTCATTTCCCATGCTTTTACAGAAACCGAATCCGCATCAATATATAGGTCTTTGGAAATCAAAACATCCTCTAAATACAGTCCCTTCTTAATGTGTACAGTATCTGCAGAATTGGCCCACAAATGTGCGTTGTTAATTGTCTTCTTTGGACCATTTAAGCCCGTAGTATAAACCGCAGACAAACCATTATAAGAATCGTCACCCATTGGGTTGACATACCAAGAAACCGCTTTAATTTGGTTTAAAAATAACAAAAATGAAACCAGCAAAAGCGCCTTATTTCCCGAGTTTAAAAGTGTTTTAAGTAACTTCATAGGAATTTTCAACGTTCAATATTAAACAATTTCAAGGAAACACCTATTGACATTCATGAAAATGTCCTAATTATTGTCCACATCCAAAATCATTAAATGGGATTTTAATCTCTAAAATGCATTTTCTATTTATACCGAATTGCATCCACGGGGTTTAACCGAGAAGCTGCTCTGGCAGGCAAAAAACCGGCAATTAAACCCACTGCAACGGACACAATTACACCCAACCAAATATCTTCGGTGCTCAAAAACAACCGCAATGAGCTTTGCATATTGTTGATGAGAATATAATTGGCTCCGTTTAAAATCAACCAAACCAGAAACATACCTACTGCCCCGCCAAGAATGCAAAGCAGTACCGACTCAAATAAAAATTGAAGAAGCACGAAGAAGTTCTTTGCACCCAAAGCCTTTTGTATCCCTATTTCCTGTGTTCTCTCTTTTACCGAAACAAACATAATATTGGCCACCCCAAAGCAACCAACCAACATGGCAAATCCTCCGATAATGAGTCCTATAATTTTTACAGTAGAGAATACGCTGCTAATCATGGAAGTAATCATGCTCATCCGATTCACTGCAAAATTGGATGCAATGGCTGGCTTAATCCTCCTGTATTGTCTCATTAATTGAGAAACCTCAAAAGAGAGGTCATCTAAACTGATGCCATCTCCACCTTTTATTAATATCTGGCAACCCTTTTCTCCAGTGCGGTAATTTGTAAAACCCAAGGCGAACTTTACAGGCAAATAAACAAGCTCATCCGCCCCCACATTTATTAAACTTTGTCCCTCTAGCTCGCAAACCCCAATTACAATGCAAGGCTGGTTTTTAATGCGGATTTGTTTGCCTATTGGATCAGCTCCACCGAATAAATTTTCCGCTATTTTTGCACCAATAATAACTACGTTTCTTCCCGCTTCCGATTCTTGAATTGAAAAATACCTGCCACGGGCAACATTTACTTTTTGAACCATGTTAAATCCAAATGAAACTGCTTTTATTGTTGCATCAGAAACTGAAATATTTTTATAATCTATTTTGGCATTTTCCTGAAAAGAAAATGCTACACCTTTGGAAAATCTAGGATTTATATTTTCTTCTATAAAAACACCTTCATCAGGCGTAGATTGGGGTCTGCTTAAATATTTCCACCATGGATAATTTCCACCAAATTCATCCCAAGGCCATTTTTGCACGAAAACAACGTCTTTGCCCATACTCGAAAAACTATCGTTTAGATTCTTTTCCAAGCTGTGTACCATAGCGTATACCACAACGATACTAAAAATGCCAATTGTAATGCCGAAAATGGATAAAATGGACCTCAACTTATTCAGAATCAAGGCCTCTTTTGCCATTCTAAAGCCTTCTGAAATAGTATCTGTCCAACGCATGCTGCGAATTTACGAAGTTGAAGTCATTTTGTGGTATGAATTCGCCTTGGGTTAAAAACTAAGGGATGAATTTTATTTGAATCTACCCGACAAAATTAAATTTTTACCACATTTAACAACACCGCTACTTTAGAACTTAATGTGCTTGATTTTGTTTTGTTGATTTTTACATTCAAAGATTCATCAAATGGCTCAACCTCCACAATTTCAATAATTGATCCAAGACCTAGCCCAATTTTGTCTAAGTATTTTAAAAAATCAGATGAATCTTCTCGAATACCCAGCAGTTTGTATGCTACACCCTTTTTACCGTTGTTGAGCATAATGGCTTTTGAATGGAGAACATTTCCATATAAATCAGGAATTGGGTCGCCGTGTGGATCGTATTTTGGATAACCCAAAAAAGAATCTAGTCTGTTCACCAATTCTTCAGAATGCACGTGTTCCAATTGTTCTGCCAAATCATGTACTTGTTCCCAGCCAAATTTTAATGTGTTTACCAAAAAGGTTTCCCATATTCTGTGTTTGCGAACCACGGCGACTGCAATAGATTTGCCCAATGTCGTGAGTTTAACCCCCTTTGACTTTTCATATTCCACCAATTTCTTTTTTGCAAGTTTCTTTATCATCTCTGTTACAGAAGAAGCTTGTATCCCAAACGCAGAAGCCACAGCCCCAGTTGGCACCGTATTTTTCTCGGTTTCTTCCAATTTGTAAATTAATTTTAAATAATTTTCTTCGGCTTTGCTAAACATTATCTTACTCTATTAAAGTTAGAACTTTTTCAAATCCACATTGCGTTGATTTTTGCGGTTTAATTTGGTTTTAGCTGTTAAAGAGGATTGACGAGCTAAAATAAAATCTAACGTAAGATTTACAACATCCATACTTTCGAATAGTTTAATTTACCTAGGAATTGTGTCATTAACCAGAGGTGGATTTACCGGGAAATTGGTATTGTTCAATACCCTTGCTGCCTTTTTCTTCTTTAGTGTATCAAACTCTCTTCGATAAACCACGCCTATGCCCAATGTATTTCCAGACACTCCCTGGCTATTGGCAGTTTGTAACAACAAATTGCTACTTCTAGAAAATGCTTTGATACTCCAATTTTCATTTCTCGTTAAATATTCTACGTTAAAATTAAGTGGCAGAGCAAGGGTGCTTACCAACACATTCACAGTTGGGTCGTAATTCAAATCCAGTCTAATTCTCTCTGTCAAAAACCATTCGCTATTTACGAATACTTTGGTATTGGTTTCCCCTTTTGGGTTTTTTACATCGTCTATATTTACTTGAATTCTAGTAGGAATTCCCAATCTGGTAAAAATGTCGTTTACTACATTTGTCGCTATGCCGCCTAAACTGTTTCCCGCCACACTCGAACCAGTGATAAGAGAAGAAGAATTGGTACTTTGCGAAAATGAAGGTGGAATAAAATTTCCGAAAAGAAGCAATGCAACAGCTTGTCGCATGGTTTCATCCTTGTCGGCCCGAATTCTTTGAATAACCCTAGCTACGTCATTCAAAGAACCTCCAGAATTGCTTTCCAAATCGGGTGCTTGAATGTCAAATGAGATATCTGGACCGAATAGTTTTCCGCGCATAAACAAGCTACTTTCAATTTTTATGGGCACATAGGTTTTTTGTGAGCTTGCACCGCTGGCACTCATGAGTACCGCAGGAGATATTTTTTTAACAAAACTACCCGTTAAGTTCAAATTGGCATCGCTAGGATCGCCACTCCAGCGTATGTATCCTCCTTGCTTTAATTCAATTTTACGCGTGATTACATTGATTCCCGGCAGTGAAAATACATATTGTCCAGATGCAACAATAAAAGACCCGTATAAAAAAAAGTTTTGGTTTTCATCGTATACCATGCGAAGTATCCCATCTCCCCTGCCTTTGATTACATCTCCCAATTGTTTGTCAATTAAAAACTCTGCTTCCAAATCCCGATTCACTTCGAAGCTTATGTCTATTCTTTGAATGACGTTATTCTCAAATTTCTTTCTTTTCAAGGTATCTACTCCTTGTTTCACAAAACGGATAAAGCCTAAAATGTCATTTTTTTCTAAGTCTGAATATACCAAACTAATTTTGCTGTTTTTCCTATTTTTCAAATGTATATCCATAGAAATTCTATCCAATGGACCGAAAACGTTACAATAACCATCGGCGTATGCAGTTCCAAAATACAAATCGTTATCCCTTTGTGTAGTATTCAACACTTTTAAATTATCCACACTGTCAATTTTAATATTCAAATAAAATTTATCAAAATTTGTATGCGTAATGGCCAAAATGGCGACTGCTTTACCATTGCCATATTCGTTTTGCAATTTTATGGGTGTCTTCGTAAAAAATCCATTCTTATTAGAAAATATTTTCCCATTCAAAATATAATTTGTATTTAAATAATCAATTTTAATATTTGCATTTCTAAGATTCACTTCTCCTTCTAATCGCGGGGTTTTATTGCTGCCTTTAATAAAAAGTTCCCCATTTAAGGTTCCAGACTTAATGGTAAAAATATCCTTTAAAAATGGCTGTGCGGCTGCCAAAGAAGTGTTTTCTGGAATTTCAACCCTTAAAGCCAACTGTTGATCAGGCTTGGCATTGTCATACCCTATACTGCCTTTAACACTCACACCACTCAGCAACCCTTTTACAAATTCACAATCTGCACTTATTCTTCCGGCAGAATGCCGATCTACAAAAGCCAAATTTGCATTGCCAAAATCTTGTCCATAGTACTTTAAATTTCTACCTTGAATTTCTCCAGTAAAATGAGGTGAGCCGAGCAAGTTACTCAAATGCAAGGTTCCATTCATTTTCCCTTCCATACTATCCAATGACGATTCAAGCAAAAAAGGCTTTAAATTGTCAAATCCAAAGTTTCCAAAATCTACGTGCAATGTATCCGTTTCTAGACTTGAAATAACCCCTTTGGCTTCAATAAAGTGGGTTTTCCCGTCCAAATACAATTCCCTACAAAATATTCTGCCATTGTTTAAAAAAGTAATTTGCGAAAAATCCGAGACGGTCCAAAGTTCTTTGGCCATGATAATTTTAGAATTCATCGGCAGCAGGGTAATTGAATCTGCAAATACTTCCGATTTTGCATTTAAATTAATTAGATATTCACCAGTTCTATCGGTAAAATCCAGGCTAAAATCTGCACTTCCCTCTTTGGCTATGCCTTGCAGATTTACATTCAGAAACTGCGGTTTATTGGAATTCTGTATTTCCAAAGCTGAAATTCTAAAATCCAATCCGTTGTTCAATTGATATTTACTACTTAAATCTAGGTTTTTAAATTTGTATTGGTTGTAATTAAAGTCAAAAGGTTTTATATTTAGACTACCCGCATCATTGAAACTAGAATAATAGCCATTAAAGGCCAATGCACTTGTGCTCATTCCTGTATCCAAAAACGAAAAAATGATTGCCGTTTCAGGCAATTTTAAATTGAATTGAAATGAATCCTTTCCAACGTATTCAGCGTATTTAAATCTATCTGGGAATACATTTGCTATGATATTATTCGCAATTTTTTCAACATTGTCAAATGCCAGTTTCCCGTAAATATTTCCAGTCACAAAATCGCCCAAAAAATCCAATCGCATTGCACTAGGGTTCCCCCATTTTGATACCTCTTGTGCGTCAAATTGATAGGTTATCCCATTCCTTTGAATGGCAACGTCAACCATATCTACCGTTCCTACAAAATCATCTAAATTTACACCTTTTGCATCCACATTAAACTTACCCCAAATAAGGGTATTGGTTGTATCTAGGTTAAGGGCATACAAATCGATACCTTTTGTTTCTGCAGTGAATTTAAAAACGGGTATTTTGCCAATGAAATCAATTTTACCATTAAAACTGCTATTAATTCTTTGGTCGTCGATGACAGCGCTTCCCTCAAAATATTTGCCGGTTAAAGTTCCTTTAATTTTTGCATTGGAAAAGTTTCTGCCTCGAATATCAAATTCATCAATTCGGGTATTTAAATCCAAGTGAAAAGTCTCGGGGTCTAGCCCAGTTCCGTTCAATTCCAAGTCAAATCCAAACTTGCCCAAATTTTCATTAAAAATTCCCAAATCAAATCCTGAGGAAGAAAGTTTCCCTTTAAATTCTGCCGTTTTTAAGCCGTTTTTTAAGTCTAAAACCACATCCGTTTGCAATTCTCCAAAATTGGATTTGACATTGCCATTCCAGTTAAAGTCTAAAAACCGTCCTCGGAACAGACCTGATGCATCTATATTTCCCGCATCATAAAGGGTTTGTGGCAATTCCATTCCATGCAAAATCCGGCTAAGTTCACCTGCATTGGTTTTAAATTGTCTTACATTAAAATCACAATAGGTATTGCGCCAATTGGGTAAACCCTCCAAATAAAAATCGCCCACAATTTTGGTTTCATTGCCCATTCGTATATCCGTATTGTTTAGATGCAGATGGTCGAATGTACCAGAAATATCCAGATTTTGTACGTCTAAAGTTTCTGGATGTCCAACAAAATTTTGGTCGAAAATGGAAATATCCGCCAAGCAAATACTCGATTTTAATAACGTAGACTTCCATTGCGTATTGGATACAAATTCATTCATATGTTTAAACCCTGGATATTTAAAATGCATCTCTCCTTTTAAAAGAGAACATCTCGTTTTTAAACTTAAATCCCAAAAATCCATTCCATAATTGTGAACATTGCAAAGCGCATTCATTTCACGAATCATTAGGCCACTGCGTTCGGTTGTGCTCAAGTGCTGAGCTTCAAAGTGGAATGAGTCATCCACTATCCAAAGGTCTTTTAACGTTCCATTTAAACTATTGAATTGGAGGTTATGTTCATCTAAAATTCCTTTTTCAGTGTTCATTTTCTCTTCGTCAAAGCTTACGTAACGCGTCTCTTTCAAAATCCCTTTGTCAATGTGTATGGACCAAACTTTCTTAGGTCTTTTTTTAGGTCTTTCGGGTCCATTTATATAATCAATGAGGAATTGTAAATTCTGGTCATCTTCCCCTTTGTGAAATCCAATATGCACATTGGCTCTGGTAAAATCTACCGAATAAAATTCGATTTGGCGAGATAGCTGGTTTATTCTTTTCAACTGTGCATCGATAACTTCGGCGGCAATCATAGTGTCGCCGTGTTTATCTTCGATATAAACACCTTCTAAATGCAAGTTTCTAAAAAAGTCAAATTCTACAGATCTAATGGCCACTTTTGTTCCAATTTCTTGGCTTAACCAATGTGCAGCTTTTTGGGCCAACAGTGTTTGAACCTTGCGACTGCGAAGCAATACCGCGGACAGCCCTGTTAATAATAACAGGAACAGCAAGGTTCTTAGAAGAAACTTGCGTAATTTTGTGTGCCGCTTTTTCAAAACTTCAAAGTTAGTTGAAACGGTGACAATCCTTTCCACCCTCCATGCAATATTCCACTATTCTGGGCATAGAAAGCAGTTGCGATGACACTGCCGCTTCTATATGGCAAAATGGCAAAATCCTTGCCAACATCACGGCAACACAGAAAGTACACGAAGCATTTGGAGGTGTAGTGCCAGAATTGGCAAGCCGGGCGCATCAAAGCAATATAGTTCCAGTAGTAGATTTGGCCTTAAAAACCGCTGGAATTGACTTGCAGTTTATAGATGCGGTGGCTTTTACCCAAGGTCCAGGGCTTTCTGGCTCCTTGTTGGTAGGAATTAATTTTGCAAAAGGAATTTCTATGGGTTTGGGTATACCAATGATTGGCGTAAACCATTTGCAGGCGCATGTTTCCGCATTGTTTATTGACCAACCCAACCCAACTTTTCCTATGCTATGTCTACTGGTAAGCGGGGGCCATACTCAATTTATTTTGGTGCGCGATTTTTTAGATTTCGAAATTGTGGGAAGCACATTGGATGATGCTGCAGGAGAAGCCTTTGACAAAGCAGCGAAGTTGCTGGGATTGCCCTATCCCGGCGGTCCACAAATAGACCAGTTGTCAAAAAACGGCAATGCCAATAAGTTTATTTTTCCAGATCCAAAAGTCCCTGGTTTGAAAATGAGCTTTTCTGGCATTAAAACATCTTTGTTGTATTTTGTTCGAGATAATGTTAAAGACAATCCAAATTTTGTAGGTGAAAACATCCATGATATTGTAGCATCGTTCCAGCAATCTGTAGTGCGTTATCTCATTAAAAAAACAAAAGTGGCTATAGACCAATATCATCCGAAGTCTATTGGGCTGAGTGGGGGTGTTTCTGCAAATTCCGTTTTGAGAGCAGCATTTTTCAAACTAGGCACAGAAAGCGGGCTTGAGTGCCTCATTCCATCTTTTGAATTTTGCACAGACAATGCCGCCATGATTGCCGTTTCTGGTCACTATTTGTTAGAAAAAGGCGTGTTTACAGATATGACCGCTGTCCCTTTCATGCGTTTATAGCCTAAATGTTTGTTTTGCAGAATTTAAAGTGCGATTTCATTGAACATTAAAATCCTTAAGCAGCAGCACTTGTATATTTGCAGCTTCTTTGCACAATATTCCTAACATATCTGCAATACGGTCTGGCGATTTTAAAGCAATTGCCAGAGCCCTTACCTTGATTGAAAATGGCCTACCGGCTGGGGATTCAATTTTGGAACATCTATCCATGGCTATGCACATACCGGTAGTTGGCATTACAGGTTCACCAGGAGCTGGAAAAAGCAGCTTGGTAAATGCACTTGCCGCTTTCTGGTTGAGCAAAAATCTTAAGGTTGCAGTTTTGGCAGTTGACCCTTCGTCACCGTTTAATTTTGGATCCATCCTTGGCGACAGATTGCGCATGGCTGGTTTGTTTTTGAATCCCAATTTATTTATCCGAAGTGTATCCGCCCGAGGCAGTTTGGGTGGTTTATCTGCCTCAATTCTAAGCATGACAGAGTTGCTGCGCAATGCAGGATTTGACCGCATATTGATAGAAACAGTAGGTGTAGGCCAAAGTGAAGTGGAAATTGCTGGTGTTGCAGATACTACAGTTGTTGTAACTGTGCCCGAAGGGGGTGACGAAGTACAGGCTATGAAAAGTGGTGTTATGGAAATCGCCGATATATTCGTAGTGAATAAAAGTGACAGAGAAGGAGCCGATATCTTTTGCAAATATTTAGAAGAACTAGCGCATTCACGCAAAGGTTCTTGGCAAATACCCGTAATAAAAACCGTAGCTACAGAGAATATTGGCATAGAATTATTGGATACGGCAATCTCCCAGCACGGCCAAACTTCTAAAGATTTAAACCGCAAATGCTGGTTGCTTGCAGAAAAAATTGAATCCATGGTGATTCGTGAACGGATGAAAGATTTTAACATTGCTGCAGTTGTGAAAGATCTTGAAGTTGAAATTCTAAATCCCACATTTAATTTATACAATTACAGTAAAAAATACTTTTAATAATGATAGGAATACTTGCCGGATCATCCCGGATGAACTCAAATACGGCCAAGGTTGGAAAAGCCATAAAACGCATAGCGATGGACCTTGGGGCACCTGAAAATGAAATATTGATGCCTGATTTCACCCATTTTGACATACCCTTTAGCAACCGTGGAGATATTCAAAAAGAAAATTTCACGGATTTTCAGCGCGCCGTTTACGATTCTATGGCTAAATCTAAAATTGTATTTATTTTAACCCCAGAATACAATTGGTTTCCAAGTGCAGAAATCATAAACCTTATCAACCAATTTGGCAGCAAGCATTTTAAAGAATGCTGGGAAGGGAAATTGTTCGCGACTTGCGGAATTAGTTCGGGCAGAGGGGGTAGAATTCCAGCAGTTCAACTCACTTATGTTATTAATAAACTAATCAATGTTATGGATCTTCACAGCATAGTATCTCCCAAGGTTTTTGAAAGTCAATTTACGCCTCAGGTTTTAGATATAGACGGAAATAGTATAGGCAATGTGGAATATGATGCAGGACTGGAGAAATTTGTATCCTATAATTTGGGATTGCTGAATAAGATTTCAGATGGACTTAACGGTTAATCGTAAGAACCGCCGTGCCATTTGGGCAGCGTAGAAAATAAATACCATTAGCCAACATCCTAACATCCACGTTCGCAGAGTTTGTGTTTAATTTTTGGGTTATTATAACCTTACCTGATGGGTCTAAAACGTCCAACATACCTGTTTGTATATCGTTGAAGTCTATTGTCACCATTGAATTTGCAGGATTGGGATATACTTTAGAAATGTTGCCTTTCAATCGATTTACATTAATTGAATTTGGATCGTACATAAGCACATCCACAACTTTAGAAGTACCTTTCCATTTGCTATCAAAATCTGCAGTAGCCGTATTGTATACGTGATCGTTGTGTTTGAGTTGGTATTTTAAAACCAAATCATAATTCACAAAGCCAGAACTTTTAGAAGGATCACTTTCAAAAGCAGTCAAATTCGCATTGGGATATTCCACAATGAGAATACCATTTTCCAAACGAACCTGAGCATCGGCAGGAGACCTTTCATTCACTACCACTTTTTTAATAATGATATTCTTATCCAAAGTATCTAGCAACACAACCCTATTTACTGTAGAAGAACTAATATTGGTGAATTTAACTTTGTATCCGATTGTAGTTACTCTATAGTTTATAATGCCACCCAAATCAGAAGTTTTTACCACACTTCCCTCCATATTGTTAATCAATTTCAAATCGGCGGTATCTTGGTTGTCTGCTGCATAAGCATCAGAAGGCGTGAAAAGACTTCCAGTAGCTACATAATTTCGATAATTATCAGATGCGGTAGCTCCTGCGGGAATGTTCATGGTAATTTCAACAATTCGTTCCTCATCAATACCCGCATTGACCAAAGTATAAGTTGCCTCCCCTGTGGTAACGTTGTAATTGTCGGCTGCTGGTTCAGACATAAATCCAGTAAGTCTAGAGTCGTGCTTAAATTGTATGGTTGGGCCACTTAGCACCGTGCTGCCCGAGTTGTGTATTTTCAACTGCAAGCGCACTGGGTCTCCTGCTTTTACGACGGCAGGCGTTATAGGAAAAAGCTTAACTTCTGCATCATTTATAGCCGCTGGAATAAAGCTACCGAGACTTACACTACTATACAATCCTTTTCTCACATTGACAGCATAGTTTGAAGGGCAATAATTTACCCAATGTCTACCTGTCATAGCCTGAATGGCATAATTTCCTTCAGGAAGTGCGATTGCAAAATGGCCATTAGAATCTGTCATGGCGAACCAAAAGCGATCCCCTTCATCTTCAAAACGCAATTGTATTCTAGCCATGTTTAATTCCCCCAAATCCTTGATGCAATTTTGATTTTTATCAAAATACAAACTCCCAACTACATCGCCATAGCTTGTTTCTATTTTTGAAATGTTTTTTATTCCTGTATTTTGTTCTGTGAACGCACCCCAGACAAATGCTTCGCTTCCTCTCTGTCCAAGACTAAAATCCCCAGTAATTCGAGTGCCTGTGAATGCCAACTGTCCAGATTCATAGCGCAGCAGAGAAGTTCCATTGCCTGCTTTTTCAAACTTGCCACCAATAAGCAAATAACCGCCTGCGCCAGCAATGGTTGTAGGTTCAGCAACGTCAAAAGTATCAAAATTTAATGGCGCTGTCCAAGTGCCATTGTTAAATATTCGAATTTCTTTGGTTCCAGTTTCATTTAATCCCAATGCAGCAATGCTGCCATTATAAGATGCCAACTCCAAAATTCTTGCCTTTGTTCCAGTATAAGGACTTCCGAAGCCTCCCCAGTTGCCATTTGCGCTGGTATAAAAAACAATGTTTCCTGTGTAATCACCATTGAAATATTGAAATTGGCCACCAATATACAAACGATTCCCAGCCGTAACCAATGAATTAATGGTACCATTGGTACCTTGAATACTGGAACCGTCTTCGGACAAAAACTCCCACTTTTCGCCATCATAGGCGACAATATTTTGAACAGTGCCACCACCCAAACTATTTTGGAAACGGCCTGCAACAATAAGTTTGTCTTTAAAAACCGTCATAGCCAAAATACCATCGGTTTTGGAACTAATGGATTTCAGCACGGGTTGCCAAATGGAACCATTCCATTTGTAAAGGTGGTTTACATTGTTGGCGGCTTCACCTGTTGCATTTGTAATATACGCACCCACATACATGGTATCTTTATAAAGCACCACGGAATGGTAATTGTAGGTACCATTCACATTTTTAACGTCTGTTGGAATATTTAATCCACCGGTATAATAGCTCCAATAGGTGCCATTCCAACGGGCTACTGTAAAAGTATTATCGCCCCCTGATAAATTCTTTTGTTCAAATAAAGTTACATAATTGTTTCCGGAGGCGTAAGACGCTACAACCCTCGCGGGTAAACCATACCCTAAGGGTTGTAGCACCTGTGCCATTAAAGGAACGCACACAAGCATTGAAACTGTAACCAGCAGTTTTCGCATAATGTGCAATTTATACCATATGAAACAATTACTTGTCATTATTTTGTCAATCTCCAAATTAATTGTGTTGACAGTCCGCCTGTAAGTGCTCTTGGACGAATCGTAGCGCCTGGAACATACATCGGGGTTAGCATATAACTTCCACTCACATTCACGCCGATTTTCAGGCTATTGCTTAAATTTTTGTAAATACCGAGTGATGAATTTAAAGAAAAATACGTGGTTCTAAACCAAGTAGGATCGATTTTGGTTACCTCCAATGTATGGTAATCTAGGGTCTTCCCTATTTTTTGGGTAATAAAGCCAACATTGGTAGAAATGGCTGGCATAAAAGACCATTTTTGTTTGTAACCAAAGGCCACGTCATACATTATGCCCAATGGAATTTCCACTTGGGTAAAAGTGTTTGTTCCTTTATATTCAACTGTACCTATAGCTGTGCCATTTGCTTTAGGATCCCAATTAGAAAAATATGCTTTGTTACCAAACTTATCCAAAGGCTTTAGACCATCTTCGAATCCAGTATAATTAGAAAAATTAAAATCAAGACTTGTCTTACGTTGGAAATATGAAATGCCAGAATAAACACTCAATCGACTTTCCTTGCCTAATTTATAATATACAGCGGCATTAAAATTCAATGCTGAAAGTATACCTTCACCTTTTTCAATTTCCTTTTTGAAATACGGATGTACATAGTCCTTAAATTGATTGTTAATTGAATATCCTGTATTTGAAACAGCTTGTCCAACACCAATGCCCATGCTAAAACGGTCGTTGAAAGTCAATAGAGGCCTTACAGGTGGGGTTAAACTTTTGCTATTTTTAGCAGATTCTGCAACTTCTGCCAAGAATTGATTCCAATTGGCATCTTCAATTTTTGATTTACGAATGCCTTCTCTGTTGTTTTCGACAATTTGACGGTACGAATTTTGGCTACCGTCAGCTACAGTTTCCTTTGGAGTTTGTGGCAGGAGGTCGTTGTTTTGCTTCTGCACACTTGGCGACTGGCTGCGATTTACGGGAAAATCTGGAGAATGGGAGGTGCTATTCTCCGGACTATTCTCAGAAACACCGAGGTTCGAATTTTGCTTTGAATTCAGATTCTCGCCATTTTCAGTCCCAGAAGCTTTTTCAGATTTACTTTCAGCCTTTATGGTATTTTCAACCTTAACGGCAGAATTATTGTTGCCGTTGTTTCTGTGATTTAAAACATGGCTTAAAGAATACCAAGCGCCGGCAACAATTAATACAACTGCGGCGGCTTTCAACCATGCAAATCCGCCTTTTTTGGAATTTTTATCCAATTTGGCGGCAATACCCTCCCAAGCTAAAGCAGGCATAGCTGGTTCAAAGCCAGCGAAGCTATTGCTAAGCAAATCGTCGATATGGAGAGTTTCGTTGTTCAATTCTTTGTTTTTTTGTTGTCTAAAAGTTCTTTTAACATTTGGCGTGCACGGCTCAGTTGACTTTTGCTGGTTCCTTCGGTAATGCCGAGTTGATCGGCAATATCGCGGTGACCCATTTTGTCAATGGCGTACATGTTAATTACAAGCCGGTACCTTTCTGGAAGTTGCTGAATTGCACATATTACGGTATCAAGATCATGCTTTTCCACTTGGTTGTCGGATTCTGAACTGTCTGCGATGTCTGAATTTTCTACATCTACAAACTTGGGTCCAGCGGAGGCTCTTCTGTATTTTGTGATAGCGAGGTTTATAAAAATTCGCGCCATCCAAGAATGCAGAGGACTGTCTCCTTTGTAACTGCCAATATTGTCAAAGACCTTTAGAAAGCCGTCTTGCAGTAGATCATTTGCATCATCAGAGTTGGGGGAATAACGCAGGCAGTGGCCCAGCATTTTACGTCCGTACCTTAGGAAAAGTTCCTGTTGTGCGAGCCGGTCATTTTCCCTGCAACCTTGTATGATACTTTCATCGTCGTGCAATTCACTTCACATTAAAGACGCAGCAATTACAAATGGTTGCAAAATATTTTAAATTATTTATTGGGGGAGTGCAAAAAGTACCGAAAATAAAGGATTTGTGGGGTTTTCTAATTACGAAAAATTCCTTGTAAAATAAACCGTAACGGTATATTTCACAAGGATTCTTCGAGGTGTTTTGTAAAGATTAATTTATTCTGTAATTCAATTTGCCTTTCCCACTCTATCTAGGTGGTGCATGTGCGACATGAATGCAGAAGGGAAAGTCATGTTTTGGTTGTAATGAATGTTGTATTCTGCACAAATCTTTTGAACGACTTTGCTAATGGCTGGGTAGTGCACATGGCTAACCAAAGGAAACAGGTGATGCTCTACTTGAAAGTTAAGTCCACCCGTTAACCAACCCCAAAATTTGCTGTTCGGTGCAAAATTGCAGGTGGTATGAATTTGGTGAATGAACCAAGCATTCTCTATTTTTAATGTTTCAGGATCAGGTTCTGGAAAATCCAAACCTTCAACAGCATGCGCCATTTGAAATACAACCCCTAAAGTTACTCCTGTTACTGCCAAAGCGAGACCATATCCCAATAAAAAATGAGATACTGGAATAAACTGCAACGGGATAACAACCCAAATAAAAGCAAATATTACTTTTCCTAGCCAAAACTCCAAATGGTCTTTAAAATACATGTGTGGAATTTCAGTGGTAGCTACTTTTCCTTCAAAATATTTCTTAAAATCACGGATAGCAACCCACCAAATGTAAGTTAAAGCGTATAAAAAAGGCCAGTAAAAAACTTGTGCGTTGTGATACCAACTCTTCTTTTGAAGGGTGTTCATTCTTAAAAAAGGACGAATGTCTATATCTTCATCATGCCCTTCAATATTGGTATACGTATGATGTGCTACGTTGTGTTTGATCTTCCAAAAATTGGAACTCCCGCCCATAAAATCAAGCGTATGAGCCATTATGTTGTTTATCCAACCCTTTTCGCTGTAAGACCCGTGTGCTCCATCGTGCATTACATTGAAACCTATGGCTGCAAGATTTAATCCAAGCAACATACAAAGTGGCAATGAAATATACCAAGCTGGCGTTGCAAAAACCAACACTCCATAAAGTATTGCAAGCGACGATAATAGGATTGCCGTTTTTGTATATAACTTTGCGTTTCCGCGCATAGAAAGCTTTTGTGAACGAAAATATTCATCTACCTCTTTACGCAACACAACGGAAAATTGATCTTGTGCTCTTGCGAATGTTACTTTGGTCATGGGTGTTTTATAAAATTATGCAAAGTTAATATTATTTTTTGGATATGAATGTGAACTTAGTCACACAAGCCCAATAAAAGACAATATCCAACATGAACAAAATGCAGAAAAACGATTCAAGGGTAATATTTATGCAGCTTGCATGCAAAATCATCTTTCCTGAGAACAAATTTGTACCTCCAGTTTTCAATCAACACATACAAAATATTTATTCTATTCGGTTCGTTATCCCTAAAGACCCATGCGGATTTATCTTTCCATATTATTGTATTTAGTATTTACTTTAGCTAAGGGTCAAAACTTTGCACCTATTTCCAACGGCTTATATAGTGGAGTGCATGCCGCAAAAATCAATCCTGCCTTCACTGCATACTCAAAATACAAATGGCATGTGAATGTAATTGGGGCTTGGGCTAATGTAAACAACAACTACTTGCAGCTTCGGTTGCCCTATTCTGCCTATCGCTTGATAAACAACGATATACCTAATCAGTATAAAACGGAAAATGGAAATGCGAAATGGGATTCAAGTTATTTAAAAGAAAAACTCAATGGCAGGCCCAAGCACTTTGCAGCAGGGGCAATGCTTTATTTGCCATCCTTTACCCTTAGTTTAAAAAACAACTGGCATATAGGGCTTTTAACAGATGCAACTGCTTTGGCAAGGGTGAGTGGGTTGTCGGAAAATTTGGCCCATGCATTATATAAGGAGTTGGATACAGCCAAAAATGCTTATTCCCAATTCAATAACAAGCCAGGACAAAGCAACACTATACATCGGATGACGATTTCTGGAAACGCTTATGCCTCTTTAGGCATAAATATTAGCAAGGACATACCTTTAGAATGGAAACAACATTTATTGGTAGGAGCCACGCTTAAAAAAGTATGGGGTTTGGGGGGTGCTTTTTTTCAAAATGGAGATATGGTTGCAAAAAATATTAGGAGTGATTCAGTCACCCTGAATAGAACCAACATTAGATACGGCCAATATACAGGGATAGGAAAAGGAATGGGTGTGGACATCGGCATTGGTTGGGTTTACCATAAACCAGAATACAGGCAACCCGGCGACTACAGCAGAAAACATACGAATTATTTATACAAATTCGGACTGGGTATTTTGGATATTGGAAGCATTAAATATAAAAATGCATCCATTACATCAATTATAAACAATCGCTTAACAGAATGGAATACCACAAACATTCAAGATCGGTTTAGCGCAGTTACACCAGGCTATCCATTGGTAGATACCATACTAAATGCGTTGCCAAATCTGCGTCAGACTACACAAGATTTGCGCATAGGTTTGCCCACCCGTTTGGCCCTTTCTGCGGATTATCAGGTTATGCCCGATATCTATGTAAATATGCAGGTTGTGCAGAGTTTAAGAGGAAGATACTCTATACACGCTAGACAGCAGTATTATGTTAGCGTTGCGCCCCGGTGGGAATCTGATTTCTTTGAGGTTTCAATACCTTTGTATCTCGAATACGACTACCGTGCGTTTAGAATGGGGGCGGCATTTAGGGTAGGTCCATTATATTTTGGATCAAATAGCGTTATGTCTATGCTTTATACCAAAAGACTGCGGGATGCAGATTTTTTTATAGGCATTGCTTTTGGCGATATTCCTGGAAATTGGAAAGACCGCTGGTTAAAAAAACACGGAAAAAAACCTGGTATAGCCGATCCAAAAGATTGTGAGAAAATGTAATTTCTTCAAGCGACAATGCAACTCCTCTCGGGTGTTCAATCGAAATAAATACAAAGTTTAACTTAGTGTTTTGCAGTTGTAACAAATAGTAAGGTTATTTGCAGCATGAAAAGAGTACTCTTTCTTGCGATAACCGGTGCGGCACTCACAGCCTTTTTAAATAAGACAGAGGGTGGCGGCTACCACGCCATTCGAACCGACTATATGGACAAATCGGTGAATCCAGCAGATGATTTTTACAATTATGTGAACGGCTCCTGGATGAAATCGGCGGTAATACCTGCGGACAGAGGGCGCTGGGGCGCGTTTGAACAACTTGGCAAGGAAGCCGACTCTATGGCATTGGCGGTATTAGAAGAGTCTTTAAAAAGCGGCAAATATGGTCCAGAAACTGACCAAGGAAAAGCATCAATAATTTATGGTTCGGTTATGGATACCATAGCGCGCAATAAGCAAGGTGTGAAACCCTTAATGCCTTATTTAAAAGAGATAGACAAATTAAAGGATAAAAAAGCATTGATTAAATATATCGTTAAGTATATGCCATACGGAGAATCTACTTTATTTGGAATTGGGGTAGATGCCGATGCAAAAAACAGCAACAAAAATGTGGTTTATATGGGCACGCCTAGTTTGGGCTTGCCCGAAAGAGACTATTATGTAAAATCGGATGAAAAATCAAAAGAAAAACAGGATAAATACATGCTCTTTATAGCCAAAATGCTGCAAGCTTTTGGCACAAAAAAAGAATTGGCCGATGGACAAGCAAAAAGAATCTATGCAATAGAAAAACAAATGGCCGAGGCAATGATGACCAAAGAGCAAAGGCGCGACCCCGTTGCACAATATAATCCTTACAGCACCGCTGTAGCATCGGATTTGTTAAACAATTTGGATTTGCGTGCATTTTTAGGCGCATTAAAATTAAATACAGATTCTATCATTGTTTCTGAACCAAAATATTTTCAAGCCTTAAATAGCATGATTACAGCGGATAAAATTGCCGATCTAAAATTGCTATTTCGCTGGGGAACAATTAGGGGCGCTGCAGGCCAACTTTCAATGGGCATTGAAAGAATGTCGTTCGATTTTTATGGCAGAACATTGCGTGGAACACCAGCGCAACGTGCTTTAAAGGAACGTGCATTGGGTGTAGTAAATCGCACAGTCGGGGAAGCTTTGGGCAAATTGTATGTTGAAAAATATTTTTCAGAAGATTCCAAGAAAAAAGCAAAACAATTGGTTGATGATTTGATTGCCGCTTACCGCATAAGAATCAACAATTTGGAATGGATGAGTTCTACAACCAAAGCGATGGCGCAGAAAAAATTGGACAAATTGATGGTTAAAATCGGATACCCTGATAAATGGCGCGACTACTCCAAATTGGCTGTAAAATCTACCAAAAAAGGAGGTTCCTATTTCCAAAACATGATGAATACAGGTCAATTTGAGGTGATGCGAAATGCCGCAAAATTTGGCAAACCCGTAGATAAAGCAGAATGGGGAATGAGTCCACAAACTGTAAATGCTTACTACAATCCATCTTATAACGAAATAGTGTTTCCTGCCGCAATTTTACAAGCTCCATTTTTTGATGCCCAGGCAGATGCAGCTGTTAATTTTGGTGGGATCGGTGCAGTTATTGGACATGAAATTTCACATGGTTTTGATGACCAAGGAGCTCAATTTGATGAGAATGGCAATTTGGTAAATTGGTGGACAGAGGAAGACAAAAATCAATTTGATGCACGTGGTAAAAAATTAGCAGCGCAATTCAATGCCTTTGAAGCGTTGCCAGGACAATTTGTAAATGGCGAATTTACGATGGGTGAAAACATTGGAGATTTAGGCGGAATCAATGCTGCCTATGATGGTCTGTTAATTCACCTTAAAAGATCCGGTTACGTTGGTGAAATAGATGGTTTTACGCAAGAACAAAGATTTTTCTTGAGTTGGGCAACGGTGTGGAGGAATAAAATTAGAGACGAAGAATTGAGCATGCGTTTAAAAACAGATCCGCATTCTCCGGGTTATTATAGGGCCATTGCCCCTCTACAAAACCACGACGGTTTTTATAAAGCATTTCATGTTACACACGAAAACAAAATGTACCGCGCGGACAGCAACAGGGTATTTATTTGGTAAAAATAAAATTGGATTTAAATCAATGAAAGGGGGGCATTTGTCTCCCTTTTTTTATTCAAAAACAGATGATCCAATTCTAACCATTGTACTTCCATTTTTAATGGCCAAGGGGTAGTCTGAACTCATGCCGCAAGACAATTCTTTAAAATACGGAGCATCGCTAAAATAATCTTCTTTGAGTTTTGAAAACAACATTTTCAGGTGTGCAAATTCTGCATTTATTCTTGTTTTGTCGCTAGTATTGGATGCCATACCCATTAAACCAACTATTCGAATGTTTGTTAATTTTTCCCAAATTTTTTCATCCATTGCCGCGATTAGTTCTGAATCACTAAATCCAAATTTGGTTTCCTCAGAAGCGATAAAAACCTGCAACAAACAATCAATAATTCTGTTGTTTTTTTTTGCTTGAATATCAATTTCAGTTAGGAGTCGAACACTATCTGCACTGTGAATTAGTGTGATAAAAGGGGCAATATTTTTTGCTTTATTGGTTTGCAAATGACCAATGAGATGCCATTCAATATCATGAGGCAGACTGCGTTGTCTTTCCAACAGCGCCTGAACCCTATTTTCCGCAAAAATCCGTTGGCCACAATTGTATGCTTCTTGGATTTCATCCGTACTTCTGTGCTTACTTACTACAACCAATTGTGTATTTGGTCCAAGATTTCTTTGAATCTCTAGAAGGTTTTGTGCGATTCGCCCCATTTACATTAAATTTGCATTATTGAACTGCAAAGCTAGCATCGGAATCGCAATTATCGTATTCTTCATTGGATGCTCTGAAAATGCGCCCATTGAACCTAAAGCTATGGCTAAAATCATGGGAGATGTATTGGTTTTGGAAGCAGGTAACCAAGTACAATATAATTATGCAAATATTCCGCAGAACATTTGGAAACGAGACTATGCTATGGTTTGCAAGCAAAATAAAACAGATACTGCTCAGTTTAGAAAAGCAATGGTATGGTATGGCAATCATCCAGAACAATATTCTAAAATCTTAGAACAAGTAATTGCCAAACTTCAGCGTTTACAAGTGGAGCCAAACAAAAAAACACCTTGATTTATCCATCCGATTTTGAAACAATTACCGGATTTGCTCAGATTCGGGAAATGTTGGTGGCTTTTTGTCGATTTGAAACCTCTGCAGAAATTGCTATGCATCATAAATTGATGCATGAGAAAGTTGAAATAGAAAAAAGTTTTAATGAGGCCGATGAATATATCGCACTTCAATCGGTACACCCCGACTCATTGGATTTTACAGGCACAGAAGACATTTCAAAATGGTTATTTTCATTGGATGTTGAAAATTATTTTTACGAAGAGGACCAATTGTTTTCTATTAAAAATACGGTAGAAACTTATGTTAAAGTTTACAAATATTTAAACAAACATAAGGATATTTATCCTGTATTAAATTCAATCTGCGGAAATATAGAATTTACTGAAAATATTGTAACCATTATACGCGGAGTAATCGATCTCAAAGGCAATATTTTGCCTTATGCTTCGGCCAATTTTGGCAAAATAAACTCGGAAATTGAAAAACTTGAAAAAGATGCTAGACAAGTTGTGCGTTCTATTTTCAGACAGTGGAAAGACGCTGGCTATACATCCGAAACGGACATCACAGTGCGTGATGAAAGATTGGTAATACCCGTGCAAGCTGAACATAAAAGGCATGTAAAAGGGTTTGTAAAAGATGTTTCTGCTACTGGCAAAGTAGTTTATATAGAGCCACTCGAAAGTTTAGAATTAAACAATAGGCTCAAGGAGTTGTATTTTGAATGTCGGAGGGAAAAGGAAAATATTTTAAGAATAACAACTGCGAAATTAAAGCCCTATAAAATTACGTTAACCCAAATGATGGAATCGCTTACTCAATTTGATTGGATTTCGGCAAGGGTAAGTCTGTTTAAAAAAACAAATGCAGAGAGGCCAAAATTACAACCCAAACCCTATTTGGAGTTTAAAAATGGTGTAAATCCTTTGTTATGGTTGAAAAACAAATCCACGAAAACCGAAACCGTTTCTATGGATGTGAAACTGGGTGGCGAAAACAAAATCATGGTGATTAGTGGGCCGAATGCTGGGGGTAAGAGCATAACTCTAAAAACCGTGCTTCTTTTGCAGTATATGGGTCAATGCGGTTTGTTTATTACTGCAAATCCCGAAAGCACCATTGGCATTTTTCAAAACTACGCTGTAGATTGCGGCGATGGTCAAAGCTTGGATGAGGGATTGAGCACATTTAGTGCCCATTTAAAACACCTAAAAAAAATGACCACCATTGCTGGACCAAATAGTCTATTTGGAGTTGATGAATTGGGCGATGGAACGGATCCTAGATTTGGTGGACCTATTGCACAAGCGGTGTTGGAAGATTTTCTGGCAAGCGGTGCCATAGGAGTTATTACCACCCACTATAGTCGTTTAAAGGAATGGGCTGGCCAAACCAAAATGGTAACGAATGCGAGCATGGCTTATGATACTAGAGAATTAAAGCCTTTGTATAAATTGGTAACAGGAAAGCCTGGTAGCAGTTTTGCGTTAGAATTGTTGAAAAAAACTGGATTCAATAAAAAAACCATAGAACGAATAGAAGGCTTAAGTGGAGAAGAAAGTAAAAACACTGAAGAACTATTAATTGATTTGGAGGAAAAACAACGCGATTTAAATGAACTTTTGGAGGAAAATCGGCGCAAAGAAAGTCAGCTTACCGTGTTGAAGAGTGAGTACACGCAGCTTAAAGACAAAATTGAATTTAAAAAGAAAGAAATATTAGACGGGGCAAAAAACAAAGCCAGTTCCTTGCTAACGGAAGCCAATAAAAAAATAGAACTGACCATTCGAACTATAATAGAACACAGTGCAAACAAAGAAGTTACAGCAGAAGCCCGCAAGAAATTAAAACAATTTGAAGAAAATAAAATAAATATAAAAGAAGAAAATATTTCTACGAAACTTACCCAAAATATGGGTTTAAAAATTGAAGCCAAAAACACACCAACCATAGCCTCTAAAAAAATAAAATGGCTTCCGGGCATGCAAGTCAGAAATAAATTAAACAATGGAAAAGGTGAAATTTTAGAAATAAAAAAAGATAAATTTTTGGTGTCGTTTGGTTTGTTAAAAATGTGGGTCTCCGAAAAAGAAATTGAAGTAATTGAAGGCAATTTAGAGTCAAAACAAAGGAAATCATTATCTGGATTTAATTGGGTAGAAAGGCAATCAGAATTTAGTCCAACTATTGATATTCGGGGAATGCGTGGCGAAGAAGGATTGCTAAAAGTTCAAAATTGGATGGACGAAGCATATGTATTGGGTCAAAACAAATTAAAAATTATACATGGCCGTGGAGATGGAATATTGCGAAAAATGTTGCGTGAATATTTTAAAACATTGCACTTTGTAAAAAACTACAAGAGTGAACATGAAGAACAAGGCGGGGATGGGTGTACGCTGATTGAGTTAAGTTGATCCGCCGCGGCGGAGAAAGTCTAAGGTTAGAACGGCCAGTTGTGAGTTATTAATTGTAAATTATAAATGTAAATTATGCTGCGCTAGGGCTGAGGTGTGGGCAGGGTAAACTGACAACAATTGATTTTGGTTTAAGGGTAGAAATAAATGGATAAAAAGATTCGAGTGATCGGTTGTCCCCAATGGCTGTAATCGGCTGTTTAAACATTAAACAAAAAATGCATACAGTCGCCATCTTTTACCACGTATTCTTTGCCTTCAACGCGCAATTTGCCTACCGCACGGCAAGCCGCTTCTGATTTGTATTCCATAAAATCATCAAACGCTATAACCTCTGCCCGAATAAATCCTTTTTCAAAATCGGAATGTATTTCACCAGCGGCTCCTGGTCCTTTGGTGCCTTCTGTAATTGTCCAAGCGCGAACTTCTTTTACACCAACTGTAAAATAGGTAATGTAATTTAAAAGTTTGTAGGCCGCCTTAATCAGCTTTTCAACACCACTTTCATGTAAGCCCATTTCTTCTAAAAATCCTTTCCTGTCTTCAAAACTTTCCAGTTCTGCAATTTCAGCTTCAATGGCGGCAGAAATTATCAGGATTTCTGCATTTTCTTCTTGAATCGCGCCCCTTACACGTTCAACAAACGCATTTCCATTAACTACACTGTCAGGGTCTACATTGCAAACGTATAAAACCGGTTTATCTGTTAATAAATTTAATTCTTTTATGAGGCCCCGTTTTTCAATTTCTATATCCAATGTTCTGCCATTTTTCCCTTGCTCCAAGTGGGCTTTAAACGCCTCACAAACTTCCATTGTTCTTACAGATTCCTTATCACCCGTTTGGGCTTGCTTGAATATTTTTTTAATTTTTATATCTATAGATTCAAGGTCCTTTAGTTGCAACTCTGTATCAATAATTTCTTTGTCTCTAACAGGGTCAACACTGCCATCCACGTGAATCACATTGGGATCTTCAAAACACCGAAGTACATGCAAAATGGCATGTGTGTTTCGGATATTTCCCAGAAACTGATTGCCGAGTCCATCTCCTTTGCTAGCTCCTTTTACCAAGCCCGCTATGTCCACAATTTCTATTGTGGTAGGAACCAAATTCTGTGGATTCACCAATTCCGCCAGCCTATTCATTCTAGCATCAGGAACAGTTATGGTTCCTATATTGGGTTCAATGGTGCAAAAGGGGAAATTTGCCGCTTGTGCTTTTGCGCTGCTTACCGCATTAAAAAGTGTAGATTTCCCAACATTGGGTAGGCCTACTATTCCACATTGTAATGACATTTTTTAATAGTT
>Ga0105048_10002084_pt1 | contig 32288 bp, 20 predicted proteins | sample MAT05_FD_78382 | JGI IMG/M metagenome (GOLD analysis project Ga0105048, IMG submission 78382) | Freshwater microbial communities from Lake Fryxell liftoff mats and glacier meltwater in Antarctica - MAT-05 | ecosystem: Environmental > Aquatic > Freshwater > Ice > Liftoff microbial mat | place... | reverse complement strand
TTAACCGTGACCGTTAACCGTGACCGTTAACCGTGACCGTTAACCGTGACCGTTAACCGTGACCGTTAACCGTGACCGTCGGCGGGGGTGGGTGATCCGGGTTAGATTGCGCGCCGATGTCTGCGGGCTACTGCGAGGTTGCGGTCGCGTTGCCGGTTCCGGGGCTGTACACGTACGCCGTTCCGGCAGCCCTCGACGAGCGCGTCGTGATCGGGGCGCGGGTGCTGGTGCCATTCGGCGGACGCGGCATCTCGGGCGTGGTGGTGCGGCGGCCCGCGCCGGCGCCCGGGCCCGACGTGCAGGTGCGCGCGCTGCGCGACGTCACCGGGCCGCCGATCGCGATCGAGCTGGTGGCCCTGGCGCTGTGGATCGCCGACTACTACGAGGCGCCGCCCGGCGAGGCGCTGCGCCTGGTGCTGCCGGTTGGCACCGGCGAGTCGAGCGCGCTGGTGGTCGCGATCACCGGGCTGGGGCGGGCCGCTCTCGACGGCGATGGTGGCGCGCTGCCGCCGCGACAGATGCGGGTCCTGGCGCGGGTCGGCGGCTCGGCCCGGCCGGTCGCGCGCTCGGAGCTCACGCGCGCGGTCCATGAGCTGGCGGCGCTGGTCGAGCGCGGTCTGGTCGAGCTGGTCGACGCGCGCAGCACCGCGCGTAACCGGGTGCGTCGCGAGAAGGTGGCGGCCCTCGTCGACGATCTCGCGACCGCGCGGGCCGCGACCTCGCGCGCGCCGACCCGTCGTGCCCTCGTCGACGCGCTGGCCCACGGTCCGGTCGCCACCGCCGCGCTGGCCGCCCAGATCGCCGGCGCCGCCGCCGCGCTGCGCGAGCTGGTGAAGCAGGACGTGGTCGCGATCAGCGAGCGCGAGGTGTCGCCCGAGGCGGTCGCGATCGGCGACGCGCTCACCGGCGCCGCCATCACCCCGGTCCTCACCGACGAGCAGCAGGTCGCGGTCGACGCGATCATCAGCGCGACCGGCTTCGCGCCGATGCTGCTCCATGGCGTCACCGGCGCCGGCAAGACCGAGGTCTACCTGAACTCGATCGCCGCGGTGCGCGCGCGCGGCGCCGGCGCGATCGTGCTGGTGCCCGAGATCTCGCTCACGCCGCAGCTGGCGGCGCGGTTCCGAGCCCGCTTCGGCGACGAGGTCGCGATCCTGCACTCGGGTTTGTCGGAGCGCGACCGCCTCAGCGAGTGGACGCGGCTCCAGCGCGGCGTGGCCCGTATCGCGGTCGGGGCCCGCTCGGCGGTGTTCGCGCCGATCCGTGACCTCGGCATCATCGTCGTCGACGAGGAGCACGACGGCTCGTTCAAGCAGGACGAGGGCGTGCGCTACCACGGCCGCGACGTCGCGCTGGTGCGGGCCCAGCGGGCCGGCGCGGTGTGCGTGCTCGGCTCGGCCACACCCAGCCTCGAGTCCTTCGCCGCCGCCCAAGCCGGCCGCTACCGGCTGCTCACGCTGGTCACCCGCCCGACCGGCGGCGCGCTGCCTGCCGTCGAGATCGTCGACCTGCGCGTCCACCGTCCCGACGCCGAGGCGATGCTGTCGGCGCCGCTGGCCATCGCCCTCGACGCCGCGCTGGCCGCCGGCGATCAGATCATCATCTTCCTCAACCGCCGTGGCTTCGCGACGTTCGTGATGTGCCGGGTGTGCGGCCACGCGTTCCGGTGCCCCGAGTGCGCGGTGTCGCTCACGTTCCACCAGGCCGCCGACCGCCTGATGTGCCACTACTGCGGCTTCGCGCAGCGCGTGCCCGAGCGCTGCACCGGGTGCGGGGCCGACGCGATCGATCGCAAGGGCATCGGCACCGAGCAGGTGGCGGCGTCGATCGCGGCGCGCTGGCCGAGCGCGCGGGTGGCCCGCCTCGATCGCGACGTCGTCGGGGTCACGCGCGTCGAGGACGTGCTGGGTCGGGTCGCGCGGCGCGAGGTCGACATCTTGGTCGGCACGCAGATGGTGACCAAGGGCCACGACTTTCCGGGGGTGACCCTGGTCGGTGTGCTGTGCGCCGATCTCGCGCTTGGGCTGCCCGATTTTCGCGCCGCCGAGCGCACGTTCCAGCTGCTGACCCAGGTCGCGGGGCGGGCCGGGCGTGGCGCGCGGCCCGGGCGCGTGATCGTCCAGACCTACCACCCCGAGGCCGACGCGGTGGCGTGCGCCGCGCGCCACGACTTCGTCGGGTTCTTCGCCGGCGAGATGCTGGCCCGCGCCGAGTTTCCGATCCCGTACCCGCCAGTGGGGCGGCAGTGCGTGGTGCGCATCGAGGGTCGCGATCTCGCCAAGGTCGCCGAGGCCGCGCGCCAGGTCGGCGCGGTCGCGGTCGCGGCGTCGCGCCAGGTCGCGATCCCGGTGCAGGTCAACGAGCCGACGCCGGCGCCGCTGGCCCGGCTGCGGGGCCGCACCCGGTACCAGATCTGGCTGCGCAGCGTCGACCGGGTGTCCCTGCGCCGAGTCCTGCGCAGCGCGCTGGGCATCGAGACTCCGGGCGTGACCGTCGCTGTCGACGTAGATCCGTTGTCGACGCTGTAGTAGAACCGTGACGCTCGCAATGCCGAAGATCCTGCTGGTTGCCAACCCGGGTGACCACGACGAATTGTCGGCGGCGCTGCACGGTGGCGACGACGACGGTCTCGCGGACCTCATCGTCGTGCGCGAGGTCGGCGACGACTCGACGCTGGCGCGCTTCGTCGAGACCCGGCCCGAGGTGGTCGTGGTGGTCGCGACGCTCGAGGACGGCGACGCCCGCGCGCTGATCTCGGCGATGCGCGACTCGGTCCTACCGGCCCAGCCGTTCGTCGTGATGGTCGGCGACACCGAGGGCCCGATGCGCACCGCGCTCGACGCGATCGGCGCGGGAATCGATCGGTTCGTGTCGCGGCCGCTGTCGGCCAAGGCGCTGCGCTTCGCGGTCGCGACCGGGGTCGCGCGCGCGGCGGCGAGGCTGGAGGCGGCGCCGATGCCAGGCCCGGCGCAGCCGGCGCGAATCACGCCGGTGCAGGTCGCGGTCGCGCCAGCTGAGCTACGAGCCCGCTGGGCCGCCTTGGCCGACGCCTTGGGCAAGGACGACGAGGCGGCCGGAGCCGGGGCCGCCGACGAACGTGACCTCACCGGTGAGCCGCTGCCGCCCGCCGAGGAGGAGGACGACGAGCCCGATCGCGTCGTCGTCGCGGTCGAGGATCTCCCGACCTCCCGCACCAGGGTGCCGACGGCGCCCGGCTCGGCGCTGCCCGTGCTGCCAGCGCTGCCCGTGCTGCCAGCGCTGCCGCTGCCGCTGCCTTTGCCGCCGCCGCTACCTTTGCCGCCGCCGCCGCCGGTCGACGCCTGGCGTCCCGGCTCGACCGAGGTGCCCGAGCCCGATCCCGACGCGCCGGTGATCGCCGCCGTGCCGCTGCGCGAGCCGACCCTGGTCTTGGCGGAGCGCTCGCTGCCCGAGGAGCCGACCGGCGAGATCGGTCCGATCGGCTGGCGCATCGCCGCGCCGGGACCGCTGGTGGACGACCTCGACGACGACGGCCTCGATGACGAGCCGGTCAGCGACCACGACGACGACGCTCACGACGATCGCGACGATCACGACGACGACCAGGCGACCCCACCGCCGGTCGCGGGCCCGCCCGCGGGTGGCGACTTCGCGCGCGAGCTGCGCAAGAAGATGTCGCTCATGGCCGAGCGGCTGTTCCGCGGCGGCGACCTGCCGTCGGCGCCGGTCGCGATCGGCCCCGCTCACGATCATCACACCGAGATCGATCTGGGTGGCCTGGTCGATGACGGCGCCGAGGTCGACCTCGCGGCCGCGACCTTCGTCGGCGCCGAGGAGCGCCTCACCGATCCCCACGCCGGGGCCGGCGCGCGCGACACCCGCGAGCTGCGCGACCCCCGCGGCGCCGAGGGCGGCGAGCTGCAGCGCGGGGTCGCCGACGCGCCCGCGCTGATCGCCCGCATGTTCGCCGCCGACTTCACCGGCCGGGTCGTGTTTCGCCAGGGCGACGCCGAGAAGGTCGTGTACTTCGAGGGCGGCCGGCCGATCTTCGCCTCGTCGAACCTGCTGCGCGATCGCATGGGCGAGCTGTTGGTGCGCGAGGGCAAGATCACTCGCGAGCAGCACGATCGTTGCCACGACCTGGTCCGCGACACCGGCCGCCGCATGGGCGAGATCTTGGTCGATCGCGGCTACCTCAAGCGTCGCGAGCTGCTGCCCGCGGTGCGCCGCCACGTCGAGGACATCCTGTACTCGCTGTTCGCGTGGGACGCCGGCGAGTACCGCATCGTCGCCGGCGACGGCGCCACCGCCGAGCGCATCCGGCTGTCGCGCCACCCGGCCGCGATGGTGCTCGAGGGCGTGCGTCGCAAGCTCGACCGCGCGACGCTCGAGCGCTTGGTCGGCCCGCCGACCACGCTCATCGAGACCACCGATCGCGACAAGCTGGCCGCCACGATTGGGGTCGCCGATCTCTCCGCCGAAGAGCGGGCGGCCCTGGCGCTCCTCGACGGTGCGACCGAGCTGGTCGCGGTCGCGCGCGCCGCCGCGTTGTCGCTCGCCAACTTGTACCCGCTGATCTGGAGCCTGCAGCTGCTCGGACTGGCCACCACCCGGCGCCGGGCCGGCGACGACGAGGGGGACGCCCCGGCGCTGGTCGGCGAGTCCGATCTCGCGATCGATCGGGACCGGGTGCGGGCCCGCGCCGCGCTGGTCGCGGACGCCGACTACTTCGCCCTGCTCGGCGTGCGTCGCGACGCCACCGGGTTCGAGATCAAGCGCGCCTACGAGGCCGCGCGCCGCGACTTTGCGGCCGAGAGTTTCCCGGGCGAGCTGCGCCGCGAGCTCGAGGACGAGCTCGACGAGATCGCGATCGTCCTCGACGAGGCCTACCGCGTGCTGCGCGACGAGCTGCTGCGCACCGCCTACCGCGCCCACCTGCGCGAGCCGGGTGAGGCCGCGTGAAGCTGGTCTTCATGGGCTCGCCCGACTTCGCGGTGCCGTGCCTCGAGGCGGTGGCCGCGCGCCACGAGGTCGTGCTGGTCGTGACCCAGCCCGACAAGCCGGCGGGGCGGGGCGGCGCGCTGGCGGCGCCAGCGGTCAAGCGGGCGGCCCAGCGCTTGGGCCTGCCGGTGTTCCAGCCGCCCAAGATGAAGCCGCCCGAGGTCGCCCAGACCCTGCGCGCGACTGGCGCCGAGCTCGGCATCGTCGTCGCGTACGGCCGGATCTTGCCGCCGGCGTTGCTCGCGGCGTTCCCGCGCGGCTGCATCAACGTCCACGGCTCGCTGTTGCCGGCCTACCGCGGCGCCGCGCCGATCCAGTGGGCGGTCCTCGACGGGTGTGCCACCACCGGCGTGACCATCATGCAGCTCGACGAAGGCATGGACACCGGCGCCATGCTGCTCACTCGCGAGGTCGCGATCGGCGCCGACGAGACCGCCGGCGAGCTGTTCGAGCGCCTGGCGCCGCTGGGTGCCGCCGCGCTGGTCGAGGCCATCGACGGGTTGGCCGCCGGCACGCTCAGGCCGCGCGCGCAGCCAGCCCAGGGCGCGAGTCACGCCCGCATGCTCAGCAAGAACGACGGCGCGATCGACTTCGCCCGGCCCGCCGCGGTGGTCGCGGCCCACCTGCGCGGCGTCGATCCGTGGCCGGGCGGCTTCGCGGCGATCGGCGGACAGATCGTGAAGCTGTTTGGCGCCCGCGTCGTCGATCGCGAGCGTGCCGAGGGCGACGACCTCCCGGCGCCGGGCACCGTGCTCGCCATCGACGAGGCCGGCGCCCACATCGCCTGCGCGACCGGCGCGGTGATCGTGCGCGAGCTGCAGCTCACCGGCCGCAAGCGCATGGCCGCGCGCGCGCTGGCCAACGGCCGAAGCCTCGCGATCGGTGATCGCCTGGAACGAGCGGCCGTCGCGTGACCGCGCCTCGCTCGCCACGAGCGCTGGCCCGTCGAGTCTTCGCGCGCGTCGATCGCGAGGGCGCGTGGGCCACGCTGGCGCTGGCCGGCGAGCTCGAGCACAGCGGTCTTGATCTGCGCGATCGCCGCCTCGCCACCGAGCTGGTCTACGGGACGCTGCGCCACCAGCGCCGCCTCGAGCGCGCGCTCGCCGCGTACGCCAACCTCAAGCGTGCGCGCGAGCCGGTGCGCGACGCGCTGCTCATCGCCGCGTACCAGCTCCTGTTCCTGCGGGTGCCGGCCCACGCCGCCGTCGACGATGCGGTCGAGGCGGTGCGCCCGGTCTTCGGCGCGAAGGTCGCCGGCTTCGTCAACGCGGTGCTGCGCAAGCTGGCCCAGCGCGGCGAGCCGGCGCTGCCCACCGAGCTGCGGGCGCGCCTCCCGGTCGAGCACTCGCTGGCGCCCTGGATCATCGACGAGCTGGCCGCGCAGCTGCCGGCCGACGAGCTGGCTGCCGCCGCCGCCGCGCTAAAAGATCAGGCGCCGCTGTGGATCCGCGTCAACCCGCGGCGCGCGACCCGCGACGAGGTCGTCGCCGCGCTCACCGCCGAGGGCGCCGGCGCGGTGCCGTCGCCGTTGGCGCCCCAGGCGCTGGCCGTCGACGGGCTCGGCGATCCCGCGAGCAGCCCGTCGTTTCGGGCCGGGCTGTGGACGGTGCAGGACCTGGGCGCGCAGCTGGTCGGCGAGCTGGCCCGGCCCGCGACCGGCGCGACCGTGCTCGACGCCTGCGCTGGCGTCGGCGGCAAGACCACGCACCTGGCCGAGCTGGCGGACGGCGCTCGCATCGACGCGGTCGATCCCCAGGCCTCGAAGCTGGCGCTGCTGGTGCGCAGCGCGGCGCGGCTCGGCCTCACCGGCATCACGACCCACGCCGGTCCGCTCGCCAAGCTCGGCGGCGATCGTCGCTATCAGCTGGTCGTCGTCGACGCACCATGTACCGGCGCCGGCGTGCTGCGCCGTCACCCCGAGGCGGCCAACCGGCTGCGCCCCGACGACGTGGGCGCGCTCACCGCGCTGCAAGCCGAGCTGCTCGACGAGGCCGCGACCCGGGTCGGGCTCGGCGGCACGCTGGTCTACGCGGTGTGCACCATCACCGCGGCCGAAGGGCCGGGCCAGATCGCGGCGTTCCTGGCGCGCCACGCCGACTTCGCGCAGGCGCCGGCCGCGCTGCCGGCCGAGGTCGTCGACGGCGGCGCGCTGCGCACCTGGCCCCATCGCCACGGCGCCGACGGCTTCTACGCGGCGCGCCTGGTCCGCGCGCGCTGATCAACTCGCGAGCGTTTCACGTTAGCGTGCGCGCATGCGTCCGCTGCTCATCGCGCCGTCGATCCTGTCCGCCGACTTCGCGCGCCTGGGCGACGAGGTGCGCGCGATCGATCGCGGCGGAGCCGACTACATCCACGTCGACGTCATGGACGGCCACTTCGTCCCCAACCTCACCATCGGCCCGGTCGTGGTCGAGGCGGTGCGCAAGGTCACCGGCAAGCCGCTCGACGTGCACCTGATGATCGAGGACGCCGATCGCTGGGTCGGCGAGTACGCGCGGGCCGGCGCCGATGTCATCGGCGTCCACGCCGAGGCCTGCCCGCACCTGCACCGCACGCTCGGACAGATCCGCGAGCTCGGCAAGAAGGCGTGCGTCGTGCTCAACCCGGCGACGCCGCTCGAGGCGATCCACTGGGTCTTGCCCGAGGTCTCGCAGGTGCTGCTGATGAGCGTCAACCCCGGCTTCGGCGGGCAGAAGTTCATCAGCGTCGTCCTCGACAAGGTGCGCGCGCTGCGCCGCGAGCTCGACGAGCGCGGCCTCGACGTCGACATCGAGGTCGACGGCGGCATCAAGCTCGACAACATCGGCGCGGTCGCGGCGGCCGGCGCCAACGTCTTCGTCGCCGGCTCGGCGGTGTTCTCCACGCCCGACTACGCCGCGACCATCGCCGGCCTGCGCGAACACGCGGCCTCGGCCCGGTAGCGCGCTGTCACCGGGCCGGTATCGGATTGCTTCGCTCGATCGGGGCCTTGGGAGGCCGCTCGAAATCTCAGAAGGTGCCGAACAGCTCGGTGAGGCGCACGTCGAGCGCGGTCGCCACCTTCCACAGCGACGACACGCTGGCGCTCGACTCGGCCCGCTCGATCTGCGACAGCAGCGACACCGACAGCTTGGTGCGCCGCGACATCTGCTTGAGGGTGAGGCCGCGGGCCTTGCGCAGCTCGCGGATCGAGCGACCGATGGTCGCGTGCAGCTCGTCCTCGCGGCGGAGGATGAGGCCCTTCTTCTTGGCGATGCGGTTGATCGCCTCGCGGAAGTCGTCGACCGTGAACGGCTTGCGGATGTACGCCGAGACGTCGCGCTCGATCGACGAGGTCGCGGTCTCCAGGCTCGGATAGCCGGTCAGGATGATGATCGCGATGTCGTCGTCGGCCTCGCGGATCTGCGCGAGCAGGTCGATGCCCGACAGCTTGGGCATCATCAAGTCGAGGACCGCGAGGTGGTACTCGTCGCTACGCAAGGTGGCGAGGGCCCGGGTCGGGTCTTGTTCGACGGTGACGGTGTAGCCTTCCGAGGTCAGGAAGTCGTGGAGGTACTCGCAGACGTCAGGATCGTCGTCGACCACGAGCACGTTGAGTGCTGCGATCTCGGGACCCCGCGTCGGACTGATCGCCACCACTGATTTCACCTATACCACGCCGTCTCAGCCCGAAAACTGCGAAACCCCGGCCCGTACCCCAAGACTCGAAGCCCACAAGTCGAGCTCGTGGACCCAGCTGCGAACCGGGACCCCACGACTCCGAAGGAGCGCACGGGCCAGCCCCAACCCGGGACCCCACGACTCCGAAGGAGGTCGTGGGGCCAAATAAAAAGTCGGGGCGAGAGGATTTGAACCTCCGACTCCTTGGTCCCGAACCAAGTGCGCTACCAGGCTGCGCTACGCCCCGATGGTCTGCGGTAAGTACCGTCCGGCGAGGCGTCTGTCAACCTGATCGCGATCAATGTCGCCAGGCCGGGACGTTGAACGCGACGCCGAGCTCGATGAACGCGCCGGTGTCGACCAAGCCGCCGACCCGGGCGTAGGGCGTGAACCCAGCAAACAGCCACGCGGTCGCCGACCCGCCCAGCCGCGGGTGCCGGCTCGCGCCCAACTCGAGGGCGGGGCCCACGGCGATCCCCAGCATGCGCCCGAACCCGCGGCGGGTACCGGCCACCGCCTCGAGGGAGATCCGGCCCCCATCGCGCGCCGCGTAGTGGACGCCGCCCAGCCACGCGCCCACCACGCCCAGGGCGGCCCGCTCGCGCACCCGCACCACCTGGACGCCGCCGCCCCACGCCGAGTCCCACGCGCCGTCGACGCGCACCACGCCGCCGGTCGGGCCCAGCCACACGTAGGTGCCGTCGAGATCACGGACCGTCGGCGGCAGGCGCGGGCGCGTCGCCGGCGCGGCTGCGGGAACCGGATCGGCGTCGGCGCGATCTCCCCAGGTCAGCAATCCGACGAGAACAACTGTCACCGCGACGTGGGGCCGCGGTGCCCAACTGCGGGTGGCGCGCCGTCGCTGCGCTGCAACCATCCTGCTATGATCGCCCAGGTTTCCGCTCATGATCGCCGCGGCCCAGCCTTTGCTTCACTGCCAGCGTTACCGTAGCTGTCGCCCCGAGCCCTCTCGCGCCGGCGGCGGTAGCACGCCGTCATGACCCTCACGTCTCGCGCTGTCGTTCCGAACATGCCGGCGTCCGATCCGGCGGCGATGCTAGCACCGGCGTTGCGAGCGGGCTACGCACAGCTCCGTCAGCTGCCGCTGCTCGACGGCATCCCCAACGAGATCCTGGTCGGCGCGCTGCACTCGGGCGACCTCGAGCTGAGGCTGGTCGAGCGCGACGCCATCGTCGCCGACGCGCTCGATCCGGCGGGCACCGCCGCCGCGCCCGTGCTGATCGTCCTCTCCGGGCAGATCGCCGCCGGCGTCTTCGACGCCCACGAGCTGGCCGAGCGCAAGGAGTCGCAGGAGCGCTTCGAGCACCTGACCCACGACGAGCGTGAGGACGAGTCGCTCATCAAGCCCACGCCCATGGCTCGGCTCGCCAAGAAGAACATCGCGCTGTTCGCCGAGGGCGACCTGTGGAACAGCGGCGCGATCATGGCCGCGCGCGGTGCGCCGATCGCGTTCTTCGCGACCGCGCCGTCGTCGGTGCTCGCGTTGTCGCAGCGGCTGGTCGCCGACGTCGCGGTGCGCTTTCCGTTCTTCGAGGCGCGCTTCCGCCGCGCCATCCAGCTGGCCCGCCAGCGGCTGCACCGGGTCACCGGCGTGAAGCAGGAGATCCTCGACTTCTTCGTGCGCCAGGGCATCTCGGTGTCGGGCGAGTCGGTGCGGGTGCGCCAGCTCGATCGCTGCATCGACTGCAAGCAGTGCGAGATCGCGTGCGAGGAACGCTACGGCGCCAAGCGGCTCACCCTCGGTGGCTACCAGCTCGGCATGCTCGACTTCGTCTACACCTGCCGGACCTGCACCGATCAGCGCTGCATCGATCCTTGCGCCTACGATTCGATCAAGTTCGACCCGGTGAAGAAGGAGGTCGTGATCAACGACGCGACCTGCACGGGCTGCTCGGCCTGCGCACAGAGCTGTCCGTACGGCGCCATCGACATGATCGACGTCGAGGACGGCAGCCCGACCTTCAAGAAGGAGTTCCGGGCCCGCCTCGACAAGAAGAGCGCCCTGGCCTTTGGCCCCGGCACCGGCCGCGTCGCCCGGGTGCGCCGGGTCGCCAACAAGTGCGATCACTGCGGCGCCTACGGCGATCAGGCCTGCATCTCGGCGTGCCCGACCGGCGCGCTCATCGAGATCAGCGCGTACGACCTGTTCCGCGAGCGCTCGCCCCAGGCCACCGCGGCGGCGCGCGCCGGCTTCGATCAGGAGGTCGACGCCGACCGCCGCGAGGTCCTGCCGACCCACCCGTTCACCGAGGGCGTCGACGAGCGCTCGGGCGGCGCGGCCAAGGTCCGGCGCGGCCGCTGGGGCCCGCTGATCCTGTGGACCGTCGGCATCGTGGTCTGGCTCGCGGTGCTCGCCGAGATCCTCTTGCGCCTGTACTGGCCCACCCAGTCGTACCAGTACTCGCAGCTCATGGCGTCGGGCGAGTTTCCGACCGGGGAGCTGGCGCTGCAAAAGGTCGGCTTCCGCTCCGGCAACGAGCTGGCGATCCAGTGTGGGCTGGTCGGCACCGGCCTCATGATCATCGCCGCGCTGTATCCGATGTTTCGGCGCCTCCGCGCCTTCCGCTGGCTGGCGTCGAACACGATGTGGTTCGACTTCCACCTGATGGCCGGGACGATCGGCCCGATGTTCATCGCCCTGCACTCGGCGCTGCGCCTGGGCAGCTGGGTCTCGGGCGCGTTCTGGAGCATGGTCATCGTCGCGCTGTCGGGCTTCATCGGCCGCTACCTCTACACGCAGGTGCCCGAGCTCTCGAGCGGCCGCGAGCTCGAGGAGCTCGATCACGAGCGCACGTTCCAGTTCCACCGCGGCCGCCATCCGGTCGCGATGGCCGAGATCGATCGCGAGCTCTACGAGCACCGCCAGCGCGCGGGGCGGGTCGCCTACCAGGCTGGCCTGCTGTTCAGCTTGGGCTGGCTCCTCGTCGAAGATCTGCGACGGCCCGGGCGCTGGCTGGCCCGGCGGGCCCGGCTCGCGCGGGTCGGGGTGACCGGCAAGGTGCGCCGCGAGCTGGTGAAGCGCGCCAGCCGCCTCATGCTCATCCACCGCGGCACCGTCATCGCGCCCAAGGCCAACCTGCTGCTGAACTCGTGGAAGAAGGTCCACGTGCCGTTCACGGTGCTGCTGACGATCCTGTCGGTGGCTCACATCTGGATCTCGTGGGATCGGGCCTGGTAGCCTCGGTGCCAATGCGCTGCGCTCGTCTCGCCGCCTTGTCGATCCTCGCGATCGTCGCGGTGCTCGCGTGGGGCGTCGGCCGCGCCGCCGCTCAGGGCAGCTTCTTCAGCTCGTCGCCGGGCCCGCTGTCGTCGAGCCACGCCTCGATCGACGGCCCCGATCACTGCAACGATTGCCACAACGATGGTCGCGAGGTCATCAGCGATCGCTGCCTGGGCTGCCACGATCACAGCAACCTCAAGGCCCGCATCGCGTCGGGCAAGGGCTTCCACGCCTCGTCCCAGGTGTCGGGCAAGAAGTGCTCGTCGTGCCACAACGAGCACAAGGGCCGAAACTTCGACCTCATGGGCTGGGCCGCGATCCCCAACGGCACCAAGGGCTTCGATCACGACGTCACCGGCTGGAAGCTCCAGGGCAAGCACGCCGCGGTCGACTGCAACGACTGCCACAAGACCCGCAACACCCAGGGCCTGCGCACGTACCTCGGGCAGGACTCGCTGTGCGGCTCGTGCCACAAGACCGACCAGCCTCACGGCTTCGATCGGCGCGAGATGCTGGCCTGCGAGCGCTGCCACAACCAGAGCGTGTGGAACCCGCCCAAGGCCGACCGCGACTTCGACCACAACCGCAAGGCCGACGCCTCGATGCCGCTGGTCGGCTCCCACGAGGACGTGTCGTGCGCGAAGTGTCACCCCAAGGCGCTGTTCAACCTGCGCGGCGGCAAGCCTGACGCCTGCGGCAACTGCCACGACAGCCCCCACGACGGCCAGCTGTTCGGCAAGAAGGACTGCGAGGGGTGCCACTCGCCGGCGTTCGGCGCCCTCGACAAGTTCAAGTTCGACCACGACAAGAAGACCAGCTTCGCCCTCGGCAACGCCCACGCGAAGATGGGCTGCTACGACTGCCACACCAAGTCGCTCGGCGAGCGCAAGCCCGACAAGACCTGCGAGGCCTCGGGCTGTCACGCCAAGGACAACAAGCACGGCGATCGCTTCGCGGCGTTCGGCGGCGATCCGCCAGCGTGCGCGACCTGCCACCTGTCGAGCACGTCGTGGGTGAAGGGCGCGACCAACTTCAACCACGACAAGAAGACCAAGTTCAAGCTGACCGGCCGCCACGACCAGGTCGCGTGCCGCGAGTGCCACCGCGGTCGCTCCGCGGCCGACTTCGAGCGCTTCGATCCCGGCTCGGTCGGCTGCCGCGGCTGTCACGAGCACAAAAACGTCCATCCCAAGGAGCAGTACAAAGACTCGCAGTGCCTCAACTGCCACGAGGGCGCCGGCAAGATCGGCCTCAAGCCCGGCAGCGTCGACGAGTTCCACGGGCCCAAGTCGCAGTTCCCGCTCATCAAGGGCCACAAGACGGTGAAGTGCGCCCAGTGCCATCCCAAGGACGCGTTCCGCGACACCCCCAAAGAGTGCGGCGTGCGCTGCCACGAGGACTCGCTGCACAAGGGCTCGCTCGGCGACGCCTGCTCGCGCTGCCACCTCCCGGGCATCTGGGACGCGGTGCGCTTCGATCACGCCGACGACACCAAGTGGCCGCTCGAGGGCCTGCACGCCGAGATCGCCGACTGCGCCGACTGCCACCCCAAGCGGGCCTACACTGGCACGCCGACGACCTGCTCGGCCGCGGGCTGTCACGCCAAGGACGACGTCCACAAAGGCCGCCTCGGCAAGACCTGCGATCGCTGCCACCAGACCTCGGGTGACAACGTCTTCAACCACAACACGATGGCGCAGTTCGCGCTCACGGGGCAGCACCTGCAAGTGCGGTGCTCGGAGTGCCACACCTCGCAGACCTTCAAGCCGCGCCCGTCGAACTGCTTTGGCTGTCACCCCGAGCCCGCGGTCCACGCCGGTCAGTACGGCACCACCTGCGAGACCTGCCACTCGACCAAGGAGTGGACCGACATCCAGCCGCTCCACGACGTCGGCGACTTCTCGCTCAACGGCGCCCACGACAACCTGGCGTGCGCGCGCTGCCACAAGGACAGCCGCCCGATGGCTGGCACCGGCAACCTCTGCATCAACTGCCATCGCCAGGACGACATCCACGGCAACGCGCTGACCCCGCGCTGCGGCGAGTGTCACAGCCAGTGGGCCTTCGCGCCGGCCAAGTTCGATCACACGACCGTGGGCTGCAACCTGACCGGCCTGCACCGCACGCTGGCCTGCGCCGACTGCCACGCCGCCGGCAACTACGGCGCGACCAGCGCCGAGTGCGTGGCCTGCCACCGCGACGACGCGCTGCGGGTCGGCAACATCGGCGGCATCGACCACACCCAGCAGCTGGGCTGCGCGAGCTGTCACAACCCCAACAGCTGGCCGACCGCGGGCGGGCCATACCTGCGGGAATCGATCTGTCGATGACGCGCTGGCTGCTCGCGTGCGCGCTGGTGGCGGCGGCGGCAGGGCCGGTCTGGGCCCAGGCCGAGGAGGCGGATCGCTTCTACCTCGACAAGGACGACGAGGATCTCGGCAAGACGTTGTTTCAGGGCGCGCTGACCTCGTCGACGTTCTACTTCGCGGAGAGCGGCACCCGCAGCGTCGCGGGCGGCTCGGGGCTGGGCCCGGTCGACAACGCGAGCCCGTTCTCGCGGCTGTTCACCGATCTGAGAGCCCAGCTCGACGCCCGGCACCTCAAGGGCGGGCGCTGGGACGGCCGGCTCGACACCCGCCTGCGCTACGTGAAGAACCCGTTCGGGGATACCGAGCAACTCGGTAGCGACGTCAATAGCGTCCAATCCGGTGCATTCGGTGATAACGAGTACGAGCTGCGCGAGCTCTACTTGGTGCGCGGTGGGCGCCGCACCGATCTGTTCCTGGGCCGCCAGGTCATCGCCGATCTGGGCGCGATCAAGATCGATGGCCTGCGCATCGACTACGCCAAGAACAAGCGCTGGACCTACCTGGGCTTCGCGGGCCTGTATCCGAAGCGGGGCTCGCGCTCGATCAAGACCGACTATCCGATCGTCATCGACCAGAACAGCCTGCCGACCGGCTCGCACGTGATGCCGGTGACCGGCGGCTTCGGCGGCGCGTACCGCACCCAGCGGACCTACGGCGCGATCGGCGCGGTCGCGATCGCGCCGACCAGCCGCGACGGTGGCCCGGGCGGCAGCGGCACCTACGAGCAGCCGCGGCTGTACGTGGTGGCCAACGGCTATTGGCGCCGCTCCAGCAAGCTCGACCTCTATCACTACGTGATCTTCGATCTGTACGGCTCGGGCGGGCAGGCGCTCACCAACGGCAGCGTGGGCCTGCAGTGGAAGCCCAAGCCGCGGCTGCGGGTTCACGTCTCGGCCAACACCGTCGACGCCGACGCGCTCAACGTGCAGGTCCGCGATCAGCTGGCCGACGCCGGGCCCTTCGAAGGCGCGGTCATCAACAACCTCAAGGTGCAGCGCATCGCGGCGCGCTCGGCGCGCGCCGGCATCACCGGCGGCTTCGGCAAGCTGAGCCGCTTCGAGCTGTCGGCGGCGCTGTCGGGGCGGCGCCGTCCCGAGGTCGTCCTCGAAGCGGGCGCGGTCGATCAGATCTTGCCGGCGGCCCAGGCCATCGAGCTCCAGCTCCAAGCGGTGGATCGCAAGTCGTGGAAGGGCATCCGCTTGGACGCCTCGTACATCCGCTCGGTGGGCGTGGGCGCGGCCAGCTACGCGCGGTCGCGCGCCCAGATCGTGCGGGTCGCAGGCACGCGCGAGCTCAAAGGCGGCAAGGCCGAGCTCGCCGGCGACGTGGCCTTGGTGTCGACGGCCGACGACAACGCCGGGATGACATGCAACCTGGGCCAGGTCTCGTCGTGCTGGGGCTCGGCCAACACCCGCTCGCTGCAGGCCAACGGCCTCGGCTACTACCGCTTCCAGCGCGACTGGTACGTCAACGGCTCGGTCGGCCTGGGCACCCAGAAGCTCACCATCACGAGCCCGGGCACCGGCGTGGGCGTGCCGCAGACCTCGACGATCCTGGGAAACTTCTATTTGCGGCTCGGCTATCGATTCTAGCGGGTATGCCGCACGCCGCCCGCCGCGGCTCAGTCGAACTTGATCGTGCGGTAGCCGAACAACCGCACCCGCTTCAGGTACAGGTCGACGACCAGCAGGCCGATCAGGCCGAGTAGCACCCACGGCCACAGGTCTCGGGTGTAGGCGACCGACTCTTCGCCGGCGGTCCAGGCGTCCTGGGGCTCGAGCTGGTCGCGCCCGCCGGTGACCAGCGCGGCCTGGCTGAGCGCCACGTCGTCCGGCGTCGTCCGCAAGTACTCGAGCGGGTAGGGCAGCGCCACCGAGCCCAGGCTCTCGGCCACGATCGTGCCCTTGCGCGAGTGCACCGCCTTGAGCAGGTAGCTGCCGTAGCGCTGGATCGGGAAGTCGGCGACGTAGCGACCGGCCGCGGTCTGATCCATCGGCACGGTCTGCTTGACCTGGTTGGTCGCCGGGTCGATCACCTGCAGCGTGGTGTCGAGCTCGTTCACGAACAGGTCGTTGGAGTCGATCGCGTCGACGGTGACCTTGGCGCGACCGTCGTCGATCGCCGCGAACAGGTCGTAGCTGTCGTAGACCTTGCGCCGCATCGAGGTGCGCACCAGCTGGGCCCAGAACTTCGGGTAGCCGGCCCAGGCGATCCAGTCCGAGCTCCAGCGGTTCTTCACGTCGCTGGTCCACGCCACCGCGGTGCCCGCGCCATGGCGCCAGCGCGCCAGGATCGGCTCGCCCAGATCCGACACCAGGATCACCTCGGCGGTCGGCTTGGGCTTGGTCGTGACGTAGCCGTGCAGCGGCGGCGCGCTCTCGATCGCGATGCCCTCGATCGCCTCGACCCGCTTGTTGATGCGGACCTTGACCGCGTCCTCGACCAGCTGCGACTTCTGGGCCTCGGTGGTCTCCTTCATGAAGATGCGAGGCAGCGCGCCGATGTCGTCGGTCATGTAGAGGCGACCGTCGCCGTTGTCGGCGATCATCGAGAGCAGGTTGCGATCCGCGCCCGCGACGCCGACCGCCGAGACCGTGATGCGGGCCGCGCGCATGTCCTGCACCAGCTCGACGATGCCGTCGTAGGGCGCCTCGCCGTCGGACAGCAGGATGACGTGCTTCACCTTGGCGTTGAGGCCCTCGAGGATCTCGAAGGCCTCCTTGAGGCCGGGGTAGATGTTGGTGCCGCCGCCGGTCTGCAGGCGCGCGATCTCCGACGAGATGCGCATCTTGTTGGCGGCCCGCTGCGGTCGCACATAGACCGCCGCCTCGCTGTCGAAGGCGACCACCGACAGTATGTCGTTGGGCGACAGCGCCTCGGCGGTGGCGCGCGCCGACTCCTTGGCCGCCTCGATCTTGGCGCCCTGCATCGAGCCCGAGCGATCGATCACCACGCACACCGCGATGTCGGGCTGCTCGCGGGTCTTCTCGGAGTCGAACCGGACCGGCAGGATCTGCTCGATCTTGGTGCCCTGGTAGCCGCCCGAGCCGAAGGAGTCCTCGCCGCCGGCGACGATGAGCCCGCCACCGAGGCTCGACACGTAGCTGTCGAGCGCCGACATCTGGCCGGCGCCGACGAAGTGCGCCGGCACGTCGGACACCAGCACCAGATCGAACTTCTCGAGCTCCTTGGCGGTCGCTGGCAGGCCGCGGGGGCCGCGCACCTCGACGTCGATGTTCTCGTGCTCGAGCGCGCGCTGCAGGTAGCCCGCCGAGCTCGGCTCGCGCAGGATGCCGCCCTCGACGTACAGCACGCTGGGCCGACCCTTGACCGGCGCGGTCATCACCGCCTCGTTGTTGGCCTTCTCGGTGTCCTGCGCGTACTTGGTGAGGCGCAAGCGGAACGTGGTCGCGCCGGCCCGCTTGGCCTCGCTCTTCCACGTGATGCGGTTCTGACCCTCGTGCAGCTCGACGGTCTTCTGGGGCTCGAGGGCGTTGGGAAACTCGTCCTGGCGCAGCGTCAGCGTGACGGTCTCGGCGTGGGTCGACCAGATCTCCGAGGTGACCTCGAAGGGCTGGCCGACCTTGATCTCGTCGGGCAGGCGCAGCCCGACGACCCGGATCTCCTTCACCTGATCCTGCGCGAAGGTCTTCCACGACAGCTTCACGCCCATCTCCTTGGCGCGATAGGCCTCGCCCAGGAGGTCGCCGCGGGTCTGGTTGCCGTCGGAGACGATGACCATCCGCGGCAGGTGGCCGGCTGGATAGAGTCCGTAGCCGAGCTGGATCGCCGACTGGATGTCGGTGCCGGCGCCGCCCTTGGCCGGCCCGGTAGTGTGGCGGCCGATCGCCCACGCGCCGCTGTCGCGCCGGGCGACCATCGGCTTCTCGGCGAAGGTCACGACCTGGACCCAGCCCTCGCCCTTGGCGGCGGTGAGCTGATCGACGTAGCTGCGGGCCGCGGCCAGCTGCGGTTCGCTCACCGACTCCGACACGTCGACCAGGACCACGGTCGCGATCTTGGAGTCGCGGGTGATCCAGGTCGGACGAGCCAGCGCGATCGCGGCGGCCGCGATGATCACCGAGCGCAAGGTCGACTGCACGACCTGCTGGCTCACCGACAGATCGGTGAGCGACCACGCCCGCACCAGATAGAACAGCGGCACGATCGAGATCAGCAACAGCCAGCGCGGATCGAGCAGATCGATCGGCCGGGTGCCGAGACCGGTCACGTGGATGATCGAGCGGTCGGCGATCCAGGCGTCGACGCCGAAGAAGATCGCGACCGCCGCGGCCGCCGCCATCGCGCAGCGCAGCAGCACGCCGCGATCGAGGACGCGCTCGCGCCAGGTCGACATCAGACCGTGATCCTTCGGTGATAGGTGATCCACTCGACGCACAGCAGCGCGACGACGAGGAGCACGAGGTAGAGCCACAGGTCGCGGCGCGCGCTGACCGCGAACACCGGCGGCGCCTCGAGCGACTGGCCGCCGAGGGTGAGCGTGGGCGCCGGCGCGATCCGCGACTCGATGGGCGAGCCCAGGTTGGTCGCGACCTGCAAGCTCGCGATCGGCTCGGCCTTGGGATCGGGCGCCACGCCGCGCCGGGTCGCCGGATAGGCCAGGATCTGGTGGACGCCGACCCGGTTGGACACGAAGGTCGCGACGCCGTCGACCACCGGGGCCTGGGCCCGGCGGCCGAGCGGGTCGACGATGGTCACCTCGGTCAGGCCGGTGATGCCGTCGAGCGGGATGCGCAGCCGGGTCCCGGTCGCGTAGGTCGTGAGCAGGTCGGCGTCGTCGCCGGCGAACCAGTCGAGGCTGTTGACCAGGAGCAGCGGGAACGCGACCCGCAGCATGAGGTCGGTGCCGTCGAGGGACCAACCGAAGGCGAGCAGCTTGCGCTCACCGTCGCGGCGCGCCACCGCGATCGCGTCGCGCACCGAGAACACCAGCGGCGCGTCGCCCTTGTCGCGATCGATCGCGAAGACGTTGGCCGCGTCGAAGTTGACGTCGGACAGGGTCACCCAGCGCATCACCGGATGCTCCTCGGCGGTCTCGGTGACCCGGGGCCGGGGCAGCACGCTGCGGATCGCGAAGGGGCTGCTCGGACCGTCGGGGTGGAACCACACCAGGTTGCTCGGCGGTGGCGGGATGATCGCCGGCGTGTGGTTGTTGAAGACGACCACGTCGTACGGCTGGTTGGTGTGCGGGTTGCGCGCGGCCGCGGTCGGATCGGCGTCGTAGGCCGCGGGCTCGAGCTTGTCGTACTCGATGTTGTCGTACATCTGCATCGCGCCTTCGAGATACAGGTTGTCGGCGGTGACCAGCAGCGCCCACTGCTTCTTCTGCGCGGGCAGCAGCGCCCAGGCCTCGTCGTCGAGGGCGAAGACATCGCTGCCGCCGGGGCCGTCGACCGGCTCGAGGGTCGCGTGGAGCTGGCTCTCGCTGCCCGACAGGTTGGCGACCCGTCGGCGCAGGCGCTCGCCGGGCCCGAGCTCGATGGGCAGGCTCTCGATGAGCGTGCCGGTCTCGCCGTTGCCGTTGCGCAGCTCGAGGCGGCGCTTGGCGGGCTCGGCGCCGAAGTTCTGCACCTCGACGAAGGCCTCGAAGGCGGCCTTGTTGGCGATGTAGCGCCGGACGTTGAAGGCGATGATGCCGACGTTGTCGGCGCGCGCCCCGACGCCGAGGTAGCGCACGTCGATGCCGGACAGGTCGACGGTGGCGAGCTGGGTGTCGGCGAAGGCCTTGCGGCTGGCGGCGTCGGGATCGTCGACGGTCGGCGCGGATGCCAGCGGCGCGGCTGCGGTCGGCGCGGCTGTCGGCGGCGCGGCCCCCCACGACGCCTGCCCGAGCTGCAGCTCCGAGTACGCGCCGTCGGACACGATCACGATCATCGGGTTGGCGCGCCCGCGCAGCGCGTCGGCCGCGGCCGACAGCGCGCGCGGCAGATCCGCGGCGGTGTCGGCGGGCTGCACGGCGTCGAGCACCTTGCGCAGCAACGGCTTGTCGCTCGCGAAGCGCGACAGCGGCGTGGCCTGGCTGTCGACGCGCATGATCATGGCTTGGTCGCCGCCGCCCATCGAGTCGATGAGCTCGACGGTCCGCTCGCGGGCGCGCTCGAACCGGGTGAGCGTGGGGCGCTCGGGGTCGCCGTCGGTCGCCCGCATCGACGCCGAAGTGTCGAGCAAGACCACGACGTTGCGGGCTCGCCGATCGGTGACGCCGAGGGTCGGCGCCATGATCGCGACGAAGGTGAGCGCGACGATCGACAGCAAGAGCGCCAGCGACAGCAGGCGGCGCAGCTGCTTCCACAGCGTGTTGGCGTCGCGCTGCTCGAGGACGCGCTTCCACAGGCTGGAGAACGGGACCTCGAAGCGGCGGCGCCGCATCTTGAGCACGTACGCGATGACGACGAGCACGCCGGCGGCGAGCGCGACCACGCCGAGCGTGCCGAGCGAGATGGGCAAGAGCCAGGTCAACGCAGGAACCCGCCCGAGCGGAAGATGCGCAGCACCAGCTCGTCGAAGGGGATGCCGGTGTGGGTCCGAAAGAACGGCACCGCGCGGCTGGTGCAGAAGTCTTCGAGCTCCTTGCAGTACTTCTCGTGCTCGCGGGTGTAGGCCTCGAGGAGCGACTTGGAGACCGTCACCTCGCGCAGCTCGCCGGTCTCGCAGTCGACGAGCGCGAGGTCGCCGTGCAGGTTGGGCGCGGCCTCCTTCTGGTCGTAGACCTGCAGCACGAAGGGCTCGAACTTGTTGTAGCGGAGGGTGTTGATGCCCTCCTCGAAGCCCTTGGGATCGTAAAAGTCGCTGATCACCACGGCGAGGCCGCGGCGCTTGTTCTGTCCGACGAAGATCTTGGCGGCCTCGGCGAGGTCGGTGGTGCCGCCGATCTCGACGGCGCGCAGGAACTCGAAGACGCGGAAGATGCGGTTCTTGCCGCGGGCCGGCGGCAGGCGCCCGAGCACTTTTTGCGAGAACGGCAGGATCGAGACCCGGTCGAGGTTGGCCAGGCCGACGTACGACAGCGCGGCGCCGACCTTCATCGCGTAGTGCATCTTCGGCGGGTTGCCGATCGCCATCGAGTCCGAGCAGTCGATGAGGATGTAGATGTGGAGGTCCTCTTCCTCCTCGAAGAGCCGGAGCAGCAGGCGATCGAGCCGGCCGTACAGGTTCCAGTCGATGTAGCGGAAGTCGTCGCCGCGCGAGTAGGTGCGGTGGTCGGCGAACTCGATGCCGGAGCCGACCTTGCGGGTGCGGCGCTCGGCGCGCAGGTTCCCGGCGAAGACCTTGCGCGACACCAGGTGCAGGTGCTCGAGCGTGCGCAGGAAGCGATCGTCGAACAGCTTCGAGCGATCGGCGGCGCGCGCGGCGCCGCTGGTGGCCGCGACCGGGTTCTTCTTCGCGAGCAGCCCCATCAGACGGTTTCGCGGGTCGACTTCAGGATCTCGGCGATGATGGTGTCGGCCTTGATGCCCTCGGCCTCGCCCTCGAAGTTGAGGATGAGGCGATGGCGCAACGCCGGCGCCGCGACCGCGCGGATATCGTCGATGGCGACCGCGTAGCGGCCCTCGAGCAACGCGCGGATCTTGGCGGCGAGGATGATGGCCTGCAGGCCGCGCGGCGAGGCGCCGTAGCGCAGGTACTTCTTGCTGGTCGCGGTGGCCTCGGCGGTGTCGGGGTGGGTCGCCTGCAGCACGCGCACCGCGTAGTCCTGGATGGTGCGGGCCAGCGGCACCTTGCGCACCAGCTCGCGGAGCTCGACGACCCGGCTCTTGTCGATCACGGCCTGCGGCTGCGGGTGGTCATCGGCGGTCGTGCGGTCGAGGATGGTGTGGAGGTCGGCCTGGTTGGGGAACTCGACGATCAGCTTGAAGAAGAAGCGGTCGAGCTGAGCCTCGGGGAGCGGGTAGGTGCCCTCCATCTCGAGGGGGTTCTGGGTCGCCAGCACGAAGAACGGCTTCTCGAGCTTGTGGGTGGTCTTCGCGACCGTGACCGACCCCTCGCTCATCGCCTCGAGCAGCGCCGACTGGGTCTTGGGGGTCGCGCGGTTGATCTCGTCGGCGAGGACGATGTTGGCGAAGATCGGCCCGCGCTGGAACTCGAAGCGCTTGCCCTGGGCGTCCTCGACGATGACGTTGGTGCCGACGATGTCCGCCGGCATCAGGTCGGGCGTGAACTGGATGCGCGAGAAGTTGGCGTGGATGCACTCCGCCATCGTGCGGACCAGCATCGTCTTGCCCAGCCCGGGCACGCCCTCGAGCAGCGCGTGGCCGCCGCCGAGCAAGCAGGTCAGCACGCCCTCGACGATCGGGGCCTGGCCCACGATCATCTTGCCGATCTCGTCGCGGACGCGGCGCAGGTCGGCGGTGAAGGCAGCGACGTTGGCTTCGATGTCGCGAGGAGAGGAAGGGGCGTTCGCGGGCTGGCTCATAGGCTTCGATCAGTCCATCGAGTGGGGTTTGATCTTCGTGAAGTACTTTTTCACGTAGTACTTGTAGCTGGGCGGCACCTTCTCGGTGCGCATGACCTCTTCGACGATGGTCTTGTACTGCGCGAAGACCTGCTGGTAGGCCTTCGACGCGTAGCCCTTCTGGGCGGCGGCCAGGATGGTCTCGCGGCGCGACGGGCCCTTGCGGCCTTGCGCGCCCGAGACGCTCTCGTCGGTGGTGTTGCCGGAGGTGTCGGTCGCGTCGCCGACCAGGTTGTCGTCGTGACCATCGCCGTAGGTGTTCGACGGGCCGTTGGGATCTTTGCCGTCGCCGCCGTTTTCGCCCTGGCCCTGGCCGGGACCGCCCTGGCCCTGGCCGGGCTGCTTGCCCTGGCCTTTGCCCTGGCCTTTGCCCTGGCCTTTGCCTTTGCCGCCCGAGGCGCGCTTGGCGAAGTCCTGCTGCTGACCCTGCTTGTTGCCGTTCTTGCCGAAGGGGTTCTGACCGCCGCCGCCCTTGCCCTGCTGCTTGGCGCGTCGCATCGCCTCGCGCAGATCTTCCATCTGCGACGCGACCTTCTTCTGCGCGGCCTGCTTGCGCTGATCCTGATCGACCTTGCCGGTCTCGTCGGCGACGTCCTTCATGTTGCGGGACGCCTGCTTCTGGTTGTCCTGGTTCTGCTGGTTCTTGTCCTGGCCCGGCTCGGGCTTCTGCTGCAGCGACTTGGCGACCTTGTCCATGTCCTTGTGCAGCCGCTTGAGCGCCTCGCGCTGCGTGGACTCTTCCTTTTGCTGCTGCGCCTCGTCCTTCTTCTTGAGCTGCGCGAGCTCATCCTTCTTCTTGTCGAGGCGACGATCGGCCTCCTCGCGCTGCTCGGGGGTCTTGGCCTCGTCCTTTTTTTTCTCGAGGCGGCGGATCTCTTCTTCGGCCTTTTGCTGCTCGGCCTTGGCTTGCTGATCCTGCTTGTCCTGCTTGGCGTCCTGCTTCTTGTCGAACTGCTGGGCCGCCTTCTCGAGGGTCTTGGCCAGGTCCTGGGCCTGCTTGTCGTCGAGCGCGCCCTGGTCGAGCTGCTCGGCGAGCTTCTCCATCTCGGCCTTGGCCTTGTCGAGGTCGCCCTTCTCGAGGGCGGCGCCGAGCTCCTTGGTCAGGTCGTTCTTCTTGAGCTCCTGTCCGGTCTCGGCCAGGTCCTTCGTGATCTCCTCGGGCTTCTGCTCCATCTTCTGGTCGAGCTCGGCCTGGGCTTCCTGCATCTTCTTGAGCAGCTCGGCCTTGGTGATCTCGCCGTTGTCAGCGAGGTCGAGGAGCGCGTCGACCTTGTCGGCGAAGTCCTCGAGGGCCTTCACCTGATCGCGGCGCGCGGTGTCGCGCAGCCCGGCGACCAGCTCGCGGGTGTACGCGGCGTCGTCGGGCGCCATCGCCATCGTCTCGGGCGCGGCGTTGCGGCGATCGCCCTTATCGAGGACCTCGAAGGGCACCGCGCCGAGCTTCTTGCCGCGGCCCCACACCACCAGCTCGGTCTTGCCGATCGTGGCGGTGGTGGGGATCGTGATCGTGATGGCGCCGCCGGTCCACGCCGTGATCGGCGCGGCGACCGCGTCGCCGTCGTCGCCGAGATACACCATCGCCGCGGGGACGGTGCAGGGCGCGGTCGGCGCGGCCTTGGGGCCGCACAGTCGCTCGCCCTCGATGACGACGCTGGCGCCGCGCTTGGCCAGGTCGGGGCGCGCCGCGATGACCCGGGGATCCTTGGGCGGCACGGTGACGCCGAGCATCGCGGCGACGGCGGCGATCGCGGCGAAGCTGAGCGCGATCGGCAGATCGGTGGGGCGGCGCAGCGGCGTGGCCAGCACGACGTTCGCGCGCGGCGCGATGGCCGCGGCGTCGCGCATCGCAGCCCGCATGAGCTCTTGGGTGTCGTCGTCGCCGTCGACGGCGCCTCGGCTCAGCGCGCGGTCGAAGGCGACCGCGCTCGACAGCCGATCGGCGAGGCCGCACGCGCGATCGATGCGTCGCGCGACCTGCTCGTCGTCGAGCTTGCCGAGCGCGCCCAGCACGGCGCCGACCGCGACCACGCCGGCCGAGGCGGCGAGCAATCCGAGGCCGGTCGCCGACGCGATGAGCTCGGTGCGGACCGCGAACACCGCAGCCAGCGCGCTGGCCGAGGCGAGGATCGACGACGTGGTGGCGCCTTCGAGCGCGCCTTGCAGTCGGAGGCGGGTGCGGGCCCGCGCGACCAACACCCGGATCGGCGCCAGCTCGGCGGCGACGCGGGGGTTCGAGGTGACGTCGTCCGCCATGGTCAGCACGACTCCTGGGAAGAAGAGCGCTCAGTCGACAACTGGGTCCAGCTCACCGGCATTCCTCTCACCGACAACGCCGAGCATAGCATCTTCATTCGACGCACCAGCGCGAAGCGAGGTCTACCGGCGGGGCCACGCGTGCAGGACACCACCGAGGCCGCTGCGGTTTCACCGCACCGCGCGGTGAGGTGCGCCCCGCGCCCAGGATTGCCGAGGAGCGCGCCGCGGTCAAAATCTCCGAGGAGCTTCCCGCGCTGAGGATCTCCGAGGAGCATCCCGCGCTGCGGTGCCCCCGCCCGAGCCGGCCGCCGGGTCCACGCTCTACGCACCGGGTGCAGCAATCATAGCTGGAACACGGCAAGCGAGAACTTGTTGCTCGAGGTCTCGATGACCTCGACCGTCTCGCGCGCGGTCGCGGTCGGCAGCACGGTCTTGAGCGAGCCGGGCCGACCAGCCTCGGTGACGATGTAGTACTTGCGACCCTCGGGCGCGACGTTGGGGTCCTTCAGGTAACGAAGGAAGGCGACGTTGTCGACCTCCTTCAGCGCGGTCTTGAGCTCGGGCAGCGGGCCCCAGATCTCGTCGCCGCTCCAGAAGTTCTCGCCGCGCCAGTAGAGCTGCCACGCGATCAGGCGGTCAGCGTCGACGACCCGGATCGGGCACGCGATCTTGCCGGCCCGGGCCCGGGTGGCGCACGGGGCGAAGCGATCCTTGCGGTGACGCGCGACCGCGCCGCCGATGGGGCCCAGCTCGCCGGGCGCGAAGTCGATGCGGATCGTGTGATCGCCGACGACACGACCGGTGCCGCGGGCGAGGAGCTTGCCGTCGGTCGAGCCCGGCGTGCCCGGCGCGCCGGTGGTGCCTTGCACCTCGATCTGCACCGCCATCGGCTGCCCGTCGAGGAAGTTCTCGGGCACGACGGTGTCGAAGTCCCACGCGTTGCGCTTGCCATCGATGACCGGCGCCCAGTCGTCGGCGAACTGCCGCGGGTTGGCGTAGACCAGCTTCTGGCCGTAGATCTGGCGGACCTGATAGTACTTCGCGACCGCGTCGCGCATGCCCCAGTGCTGTCCGGCGATGGGCATGTACACGTGCATCGCCCACAGCGCGGTGCCGAGCGCGGTGAGCCCGACCGCGAACACGCCGAGCTTGCGCAGCGGCGTGCCGAGCAGCACCGCCGCGAGCGCGCCGAGCAGGCCGATCGCCAGGAAGGCGTCGCTGGTGTCGATGCCGTAGGGCGCCTGCGACGGCCAGGGCCGGTCGTAGCGGTAGATGTACATCTCGATCCACTGCTTCTCCTCGTGCATCATGTCGCGCGCGAGCAGGAGCACCACGGCGGCGCCGAACGCGCCGACGATCCACGTCGGCTTGACGCGACCCGCCAGCACGTCGTCGAGCCACAGCGCGACCAAGATCGCCATCGCCGGCACCGCCGGGAAGATGTAGTGGTGGAATTTGGTTTGCGACAGCGAGAACAGCGTCGTGGCGACGATGGCCCAGGCCCCGATCATGAAGCGCACGCGAGCGGCGCGCCGGGTGGCCGCCGGCACCAGCGCGATGCCGGCCAGCGCCATCGGCACCAGCGCGGCCCACACCATCATGCCGTAGCCGACCTGCGATATGACGTAGTCGAAGGTGCCGCGATCGCCGTGCACGCCGGCGGCGGCCCGGTTGAGGTTGTGGGTGAAGATCCACTCGCTGATGAAGTGCGGTCCGTCGCGCAGCCACATCGCGACGTGCCACGGCAGGATCGTGATGGCCAGCAGCACGACGCCGCGCTTGAGCTCGAACCGTCCGGCGCCGAGCTCGCGCCATTTGTTCTGGAACAGGACGAAGGCGGCGCAACACACGCCCGCGATGCCGAGGCCGGGGATGCCCTTGCCCAGGACGCTGACGCCGATGAAGGCCCAGAACCAGATCAGGTAGACCTGACCGGTGCGGCGCAGCGGCGCGACGTCGCCGATGCGGCGGGCGCGCGCGAGGGCGTCGGGCCAGTCGCGCGGACCACCTGCCGCGAGGAGCACGCCGGCGATCGGGTACGACAGGAGGCCGGGCTCGCCGAGGCGAAGCGCGTGGCGACCGGCGTCGGGCCTGCCCAGGGCCTTGAGGGTGGGGAAGATGAGCGCGGCGCGCGCCAGGGCGAACGCGCGCGGATAGAAGACGTAGATCGCGCCGAGGATCATCGGCCAGAACAGGAACCAGCCCGGCTGCGGGATGGGCGAGCGGCGCTGGAAGGCGGTGTTCCACTGCGCGATCTGGAAGTAGTAGAGGTAGTAGATTGCCTGGACGACGATGAAGCCGCCGACCAAGAGGGCGGCGATCCAGCGGATGTCCCAGGTCGGGCCGCGGCCGGGCCCGAGCGGGAGGATGCGGCCCAGCGGCTCGATGGGATCGTCGCCGTCCTCGCTGGCCAGCAGGAACATCGAGAACGCGCCGAGCAAGAGCGCCACCAGCGTCATGTCGGTGATGCCCTGTCGGGCGATCATGAAGAAGAACGGACAGGTCCCGACGGTGAGCAGCGCCAGCCAGGCCGCGCGTCGACTCACTAGCCGCGCCAGCATCAGCCACAGGAGCGTGAGCCCCATGATCGACAACAGGACGAAGGGCAGGCGGATCGCCAGCATGATCGTCGGTGACGAGGTCATCTCGCCCGAGTAGCCACCGTTGGTGCCGTGGCCGAGCGCCTTGAGCGACGTCGCCATCATCCAGAACGTGAGCACCGGCTTGGAGCGGAAGCCTTCGTTCTGCCAGTCGGTGTGGACCCAGTCGTGGTCCTGGAGCATGCGGCGCGCGACCTCGCCGTAGTGGGTCTCCCACGGGTCGACCAGGCTGTAGCGCCAGATCCCGGGGAGCAGGACCGCGGTCGCGACCAGCACGACGAGGACCAACTCGAGGCCGAGGCGGCGGCGGCCGACAGGCAGGTGAGCGACAGGCAGGTGAGCGACGAGCGGCGGCTCCGGCGCGGGGACGGTCGGCTCCATGAGCCGGGGACACTAGCACCGGCAGCCGGCCGCGCGGGTGCGGCGTTCGCGCGATCGAGTGTATCTTCGGTGGGTGCCTTATCCCCGACTGTCGGCGAGCGCGGAGGCGCTGCCGGCGTCCATGTTCGCCCGCCTGTACGAGAAGCTGGCGACCTTCCGCGGCGACGTGATCCCGCTCCAGATCGGCGACACCCACCTGCTGCCGCCCGAGCCCGGCCGCCTCGACCGCCTGGTCTACGCGTCCGACGATCGCGAGCTCTACATGTACGGTCCGGCGGCGGGCTGGCCGCCGCTGGTGAAGGCGCTCACCGCCAAGGTCCAGGCCCGCAACCGCATCCCGGTCGAGGAGGGCGGCCTGCAGGTCACGATGGGCGCGACCCACGCGCTGGCCTGCGCGATCGGCGCGCTGCTCGATCCCGGCGACGAGATCATCCTGCTCACGCCGCACTGGCCGCTCATCACCGGCATCGCCAAGTCGCGCTCGGTGGTGCCGGTCGAGGTCGCGCTGTCGCAGCGGCTGCTCGACGATCCGGCCGCGAACCCTGCCGATATCATCCGCGCGGCGATCACCCCGGCGACCCGCGCGATCTACGTGTGCTCACCCAACAACCCCGACGGGCTGGTGCTCGACGAGCGTCAGCTGACCGCGATCGCCCAGGTCGCCGACGAGGCCGGGCTGTGGATCCTGTCGGACGAGGTCTACGAGGAGTACGCCTACGAGCGTCCGCACCTGTCGATCGCGAGCCTGCCGGTGGCGGCGCCTCGCACGATCACGGTGTTCTCGTTCTCGAAGAGCTACGGCCAGGCCGGGCTGCGGGTCGGCTACGCGGTGGGGCCGCGGCTGGTGATGGAGGCGGTGCGCAAGATGGCGAACCACTCGGTCTACAACGTGCCGCACGCGCTGCAGCGAGCGGCGTTGGCCGCGCTCGCCGGTGGCGAGGGCTTCCTGGCCGAGGCGCGGACCCGGTACCGGGCGATCCGGGACCAGGCGATCGCGGCGCTGATCTTGCCGGTGCGGGCGCCCCAGGGCGCGACCTACCTGTTCGTCGATCTGTCGTCGGCGATGCCGGTCGGAGACGGCGACGCCCTGGGCGTGCTCGAGCGGATCGCCGGCGCGGGCGTGTTGCTGGCGCCGGGCGCGCCGTTCGGGCGGATGTACGCCCACTGCGCGCGGCTGTGCTTCACGGCGGTGCCCGAGGCGCGGCTGCTCGAGGGCATCGCGCGGATCAACCGGGTCGTCGGCGGCGGGTGAGGGCCGCGCTCGAGGCGGTGTTCCGGGCCGCGGTGCGCGGCTGCGATCCCAAAGCGGTGGTGCGGGCCGAGGTCGCGGCGATGAGGCGCGACGGCGCGGCGCGCGTGCGCATGATCGCGGCGGGCAAGGCGGCGGTGGCGATGGCGTGGGGCGCGGTCGAGGCGTTGGGCGACACGATCGTCGAGGGGCTCGTGGTGCATCCCGAGGGCGCCGCCGCGGCGCCGACCGGCTTGGACGTGCGCGCCGCGGCCCATCCGGTGCCCGATGCCCGGAGCGAGGCCGCGGGCCGTGCCGCGCTGGCGCTGGCGGCCCGGGCGGGCGCGGACGAGATCCTGCTGGTGCTGGTGTCGGGCGGCGCCTCGTCGCTGATGGTGGTGCCGCGGGCGGGAATGAATCTGGCAGAGAAAGCCAACGAGCTAGCGGCGATCGCGCGGCGGGGCGCGTCGATCGCGGTGCTGAATCGGGCCCGCATCGCGCGGTCGGCGATCAAGGGCGGCCAGCTGGCGGCGACGACCGGCGCGGCGCGGGTGGTGACGCTGGTGGCGAGCGACGTGCCGGGCAACGATCCCGCGATCGTGGGCTCGGGTCCGACGGTGCCGGGGCGCGCCGGCGATCTGGTGCGGGTGGTCGCCGGGCTGGGCCGGTTGCGGGCCGAGGCGGCCGCGGCGGCGCGGGCGAGCGGATACGACGTGGTGGTCTGCGACGACGATCTGGTCGGCACCCTCGACGAGGTGGCGGCGCGAGCGCTGGCCGGGCTTGGGAGCCTGGCGCCCGGCGGGCTATGGGTCGGCGGCGGCGAATGGACCGTCGCCCTCGACGGTGGCGTGACCGGCGAGGGCGGGCGCGCGTCGGAGCTGGCCCTGGTGCTGGCGCGCGCGCTGCGCGGGCGGCCGGGCGTGGTCGCGCTGGTCGGCGCGTCGGACGGCGTCGATGGGACCGGGCCGGGCGCGGGCGCGGTCGTCGACGGCACGACCTGGGACGCCATCGCCGACGCGGCGGCGGCGCTCGCCGACCACGACAGCGGGCGCGCGCTGGCCTCGGTCGGTGCCGCGCTCGCGGGCGGGCCGACCGGCGTCAACCACGCCGACCTCGTGATGATCGCGACCTCCCGCGAGTCGTGATACTGAGGCGCGGTTGCCGACCTGGACCACCGCGGCCGTCCTCGACTGGACGATCAAGCGTTTCTCCGACGCGGCGATCGCGGGCCCGCGGCTCGAGGCCCAGGTGCTCATCGCCCACGCGCTCGGCGTGACGCGCATGCAGCTCTACACCGGCTTCGATCGCCCGCTCGGCGAGGACGAGCTCAAGGCGGCGCGTGAGCTGATCCGGCGCCGCCTGGCCGGCGAGCCGCTGGCCTACCTGGTCGGCGAGCAAGAGTTCTGGTCGCTGCCCTTCACGGTCGATCCGTCGGTGTTGATCCCGCGCCAGGACACCGAGACCGTGGTGCAGCTGGTCGTCGACACCCTCGCCGATCGCGCGACCCCACGGATGGCGCTGGACCTGGGTACTGGCTCGGGCGTGCTCGCGGTGACGATCGCCAAGGAGCTGCCCGGGGTCGCGATGATCGCGACCGACGTGTCGGCGGCGGCGGCCGCGATGGCGCGCACCAACGCGACGCGCAACGGCGTCGACGCGCGGGTCGAGGTCCGGATCGGCGATCTGTTCGCGCCGGTGGCGGGCGAGACGTTCGATCTGATCGTGTCGAACCCGCCCTACATCGCGTCCGCGGTGATCGCCACGCTCGACCGCGAGGTGCGGCGCGAACCGATGCTCGCGCTCGACGGCGGACCCGACGGGCTGGTGCTGGTGCGCCGGCTGGTCGAGGGGCTGGCTGCGGCCTGCAACCCGGGCGCGCTGATCGCCATCGAGCACGGGTACGATCAGGGCGACGCGGTCGCGGCGCTGGTCGACGCGACCGGCGCGTTCACGCCCGCGGTGGTCGTGCGCGATCTCGCCAAGCAGCCGCGCGTCACCACGGCCCGACGGCGCTGAAGCTCGAGCGGAAGGTGACGGTCGACCGTCGACCGTAACCGTCGGCCGTAACCGTCGGCCGTGACCGTGACCGTAACCGTCGGCCGTGACCGTAACCGTGACCGTGACCGTGACCGTGACCGTGACCGTGACCGTGACCGTAACCGTGACCGTGACCGTGACCGTGGCCGTGGCCGTGACCGTAGCCGCCGCTGTCTGCGATCTACCGTCGGCGGCGCACGACCCAGCCGAGCACGAGCAGCGCTAGCGCCGCGCCGCCCGCATCGGGGCGCGACGTGCCGCACGCGCAGCCGTGGCCATTGAGCGGCAGGTCGCGCCGCACCGAGGCCGCGCGCTCGCAGGCGCGCTCGACCCCGGCCGCGCAGGCTCGATCGAAGCTGGCGACCGCGGCCTCGCCTTGGCGCGCGCGATGGTGAGCCTCGCCGGCCGCGATGCAGCCGTAGGGATCGCGGGCCGCGCACGAGCGATCGAGCCATTGCCGCGCCGCGGTCGGGTCGCGCGCAGTGCCGATGCCGTCGCGGTGGAACGTGCCCAGCAAGTACATCTGGTAGGGATTGGCGCCGGCCTCGTCGCGGGCCAGGTCGAACGCGCGCTGGCGCAGCCGGGCCCGTTGCACCGCGTCACCGGAGCCCCGGGCGTCGAGCAGCTCGGCCAATCCGCGACAGGCCTCGGCGGCGCCGGCCTCGCAGCCGCGCCGCTGCAGCGCCTCGGCGCGCCCAAGATCGCGAGTCAGCCCGCCCTCGCCGCGCTCGACCATGGCGCCGAGCCGGGCGCAGCCGGCGACCGCGCCGTCACCGCAGGCCTGCGCATAGTGGGTGGCCGCCGCCACCGGGTCGGCCGGCCCGGCGACGCCCAGCTCGTCGAGCTCGCCCAGGTTGGCGCAGCCAAACTCATCGCCCAGCTCGCACGCGCGCGCGTAGAGCTGGCGCGCGTACGGCATGTCCCACGCCGCGCCACGCCCGATGTACGACGAGTACGCCACGCTGTTGCAGGCCGCGGCCAGACCGTCGTCGCACGCGCGTGCGAACAGCCGGGTCGCGTCGTCGTGGCGGTCGTCTCCCAGCAGCAGGTTGCCCAGGCTCCAGCACGCGGCCGGCCGGTCCTG
>Ga0105048_10002083_pt1 | contig 32291 bp, 29 predicted proteins | sample MAT05_FD_78382 | JGI IMG/M metagenome (GOLD analysis project Ga0105048, IMG submission 78382) | Freshwater microbial communities from Lake Fryxell liftoff mats and glacier meltwater in Antarctica - MAT-05 | ecosystem: Environmental > Aquatic > Freshwater > Ice > Liftoff microbial mat | place... | reverse complement strand
CGCTTGATCACCAGCGGGAGGAGCGCGCTCGGCTCGCGCGCCAGATAGGTGGTCCCGAACGATCCAGACCCGAGGCGCTCGAGAAGCACGTACGGGCCCAGCATGCGTGGGAGGTGCTCGGGCGCCGAGCTCATCGATCCCGAGGCCTGGCCACGCGGTGGCGCGCGAGCCACTTGTTGAGCGTCTGCCGTGACACACCCAGCACCTCGGCCGCGCGCGTCTGGTTGCCTGCGCAGCGCTCGAGCGCCGCGACGATGCGCTCACGCACGGCGCGCTCGTCGTCGGAGAGGCCGGCCAGATCTTCGGCCGTCGCGGGCGGAGCGGTCTGACGCCAGCGGCTCGCGTCGAGCTTGTCGAGCGGCAGATGCATCAGCTCGACGACCTCGTCGGCGACGAGCACAGCGCGCTCCATCATGTTCCGCAGCTCGCGGATGTTGCCCGGCCACTCGTAGGACTCCAGGCGCGCCAGGGCCTCGTCCGACACGCGCGACGGGCCGACGCCACCCAGCGCTCGACAAGCATTGGTCAGGAACAGGCGCGCCAGCGGAGCGATCTCCGACACGCGCTCGCGCAGCAGGGACCTGGAGCGTCGCGCCGCCGAGGCGATAGAACAGATCGCGCCTGAACCGTCCCGCCGCGATCTCGTCCTCGAGGTTGCGGTTGGTCGCGGCGACGATCCGCACGTCGATCGGCCGCGGCTTGAGCGAGCCGAGGCGCAAGATCTCCTTCTGCTCGAGCGCGCGCAGCAGCTTCGCCTGGCTCGCCAGCGGCAGCTCACCGACCTCGTCGAGGAACAAGGCTCGGGACTCGACGTGTATCGGGCGAGGGAGCGCGCGCGCCCAGAGATCGCCTGGGCTCTCCGTGATGACGCCGTACGGGAGCGCGACATCCGGCCCGTAGTACCGCACGCTCAGCTGATCGTCCGCGCTGGCGACCTCGAGGGCGAGCGCAGGCGCGGTGGGCCCATAGGCGGCGATGGCGATCGTCCTTGGAGACCTCTCGACGACGACGGCGACGGTCGTCGCGCCATCGACGTCGGGCAAGGTCAAGACGGCCTGGGAGCACGCGCCGAGGAGCGCCGAGATGCCCACCGATGCACGTCGCATGGGCTACGCTACCTCGAACGGGAGGGAAATCGAAACGCAGCTCGCTGACTTCCGCGCGGTCTCGCTTCGGGGCAAGCTCGGCGCACGTGCCCGTCAACATCGCGATCGACGCCATGGGAGGTGATGACGCGCCCGCCGCCATCGTGCAGGGCGCGTGCGAGGCGTCGCTCATCATCGAAGCGATCCTCCACCTGGTCGGCGATGAAGCGGCGATCAAAGCGCTCTTGAAGAAGTACCCGCACGACGAAGCGCGGATCCGGATCATCGCCTCCGACGGCGTGATCCCGATGGACGCGAAGCCCCGCGACGCGCTCGCCGCGATGCCCAACGCGTCGCTCCCGATGGCCGTGGGCTTGTGCGCGCGCGGAGAGGCGGATGCGCTGGTCTCGGCGGGCAACACCGGCGCAGTGATCCTCGCCTGCGCCAACGGCTTTCAGCGCCTCCCCGGCGTCACCCGCACCGCGCTCGCCGCGGTCGTGCCCACCGAGCGCCGCCGCGGTCCGAAGGCCGATCCGTTCACGCTGCTCCTCGACGTCGGCGCCACCGTGCGCGTGAAGGCGGAGGATCTGGTCGGCTTCGCGCTGATGGGCGCCGCATATTCGTCGGTGATCTCGAAGAACGAGCGCCCCAAGATCGCGCTCCTATCGAACGGCACCGAGCCGAGCAAAGGCACCGAGGAGATCGTCGCCGCGCACCAGATGTTGCTCGCGGTGAGCGATATCGACTTCATCGGCAACGTCGAGGGCGTCGACATACCGCGCGGCAACGCCGACGTCATCGTCTGCGACGGCTTCACCGGCAACGTGGTGCTGAAGATGTTCGAGGGCGTGAGCGAGACGGTGATGCGCCTCGCCCGCTACGCGTACAAGAGCCGCCTCTCGTGGAAGATCGCGCTCGCGCTCCTGTCGCGCGGCATCAAGCAGCTCAAGAGCGTCACCGACTGGCAGCAGTACGGCGGCGCCCCGATCCTCGGCTTCGACCGCATCTGCATCAAGGCCCACGGCCGCTCGGGCCCGCGCGCGATCAAGAACGCGATCAAGGTGGCGAATCGCTGCATCGAGCAAGATCTGGCGGGGCGCATCTCGCGCCAGCTCGCTCAGCGAAAGACATAGGCTCACATCGATGACGGCCGGAAACGCGCGGTGAAGTGACGGAGCGCGGGTGGCTCGTCGAAGATCTCGTATCCGCCGATCGCGGAGGCGCGCGCGGCGACGCGCTGGACCACCTCGATCACGTAGTCGATGTGGCTCTGGGTGTACACGCGTCGCGGGATCGCCAGACGCACGAGGTCCATCCGCGCGGGCTGTTCGCTACCGTCGGGCTTTCGACCGAACATCACCGTCCCGATCTCGCAGCTGCGGACGCCGCCTTCGATGTACAGCTCGACCGCCAGAGCCTGTCCTGGATACGACAGCGGCGGGACCTGCGGCAGCAGTGAGCGGGCATCGATGTACACCGCGTGGCCGCCGATGGGCTCGATGACCGAGACGCCGGCGGCGAGCAGTGCCTCCCCGAGGTACTGGGTCGAGCGCGTGCGGTAGCGGAGATAGTCGTGGTCCGTCACCTCCGCGAGCCCTTGCGCGATGGCCTCGAGGTCGCGGCCCGCGAGCCCACCGTACGTGGGGAACCCTTCGGTGAGTATGAGGAGCTTGCGGCACTCTGCTGCGAGCGTCGCGTCGTTCATCGCGAGCCAGCCGCCGATGTTCGCGAGCCCATCCTTCTTGGCCGACATCGTCATTCCGTCGAACAGCGAGGCCATCTCCCGGACGATCTCGCGCACGCTGCGTCCACCTTGCCCGGGCTCACGCTCGCGTATGAACCAGGCGTTCTCTGCGAACCTGCACCCGTCGAGAAACAGCGGCAAGCCGAAGCGATCGCACACCCCGCGCACGGCGCGCATGTTCCCCAGGCTCACCGGCTGACCACCGCCCGAGTTGTTGGTGGCGGTGATCATCACCAGAGGCACCTGGTCTCTGCCGCGCGCCTCGATGAGACGGACGAGCGCGGGGATGTCGACGTCGCCCTTGAAGGGATGTCTGTTCTTCGGATCGGCGGCCTCGCCGATGACCAGATCGACCGCCTCCGCGCCGGTGTGCTCGATGTTCGCGCGCGTCGTGTCGAAGTGTGTATTGCTCGGGATCACCTTGCTGGGTCCCGCCACCACCGTGAAGAGTATCTTCTCGGCGGCGCGGCCTTGGTGGGTCGGGATCACCTGCGAAAAGGGGAACAGATCCCGAACCGCGGCTTCGAAACGGAACCACGAGGGAGAGCCGGCGTAGCTCTCGTCGCCTCGCTGAAGGGCGGCCCATTGCTCCGCCGACATCGCGGACGTCCCCGAGTCGGTGAGGAGATCGATCATCACGTCCGCCGCGCGCAGCGCAAACAGGTTGTAGCCGCACTCGTGCAGCAGGCGGCGGCGTTCGGCCTCGGTCGTGGTCCGGATGGGCTCGATCGACTTTATTCGGAACGGCTCGATGATGGTGCGAAACGCGCCTGGAGCGGGGCGTGCCGCCGTACGGCGCGCGACCTCGTCGAGCACGGCGCTCGGGAGTCCTTGATCCGAGGTCACCGGCACGGGACGTCGTCAACCTTGCACGTCACCTCGGGCCGAATGACGCCGCAGATCTGCGCGAGCTTGGTCGCAATCGCAATCACCCGCGACTCGATCTCGCGCTGCTCCTCCTCCGCCTTGCGGCCCCCCGGCCACGTCGCGGTGACGCGCACCGAGCTGCGATCGGCCTCTCGCTCGAAGCGCAGCTGAACGGTCCCGTGCGGCACCACGGCGGGGTGGAGAAACTGCGGCTGGATGATCCACAGCCGCGCAGCGTCAGGGCGCTTGGCCGACATGCCGAGCTCGCGCACCGAGTGATCGAGACAGGTGTCGGAAGCGCTCGGCACCGCGGTCACCGCCTCGAGTCGCGTCGGCGATTCATCGGCCAACGCGGCCCAGGGCGCACAGCACAACGAGAGAGTCACCATCCAAGATCGAACCATGATTCATCCTCCAGTCGCGCTCACCGCGCGACGCCGGCCAATGATGAGGTGCCACAACAACAGCGACGTCAGCCCGATCGCGAAAGCGGCGAGGCAATAGCTGCCGGCCTGCGGGATCGAGTAGGTCTCGAAGTTCGCGACCGTCCTGTGGCCGATGACCACCGGCATGAACGGCTCGACCTTCATCGGCGCGCGAGGATCGAGATCATGCCCGAACACCCAGAGCCGATAGACGAATCGCCCGAACGCGAACAGCGAGACGTAGGCGGTCATGATCGCGAGATCGAGCAGATCCTTCACCGTGCCGATGACCGCCGCGCGCAGCGCCATGAGCGCCAGCGCACCGAGCGCGAACGGGATCCAGTCGAGATCGGCCGAGGCGGCGGCGTCGAGCTTCCGCATCCCGATATAGTGGTTGAGCGTGTTGATCTCGGAGATGTGCTGGCCTTCGTTTCCGCCTTCCAGCTTGTAGGCGTAAACGTCCATGTGGAGACCGTTGGGGTACTGCGGCGCGGTCATCGAGATCCGCCACAGCGGCTGGGTGAAGCTGAGCGCCAGCGGCACCACCAGGAGCGCGAGCGCCACCCGCGCCTTCCCGAACATCGGGCGGCCGAGAAACTCGTAAAACCTATCCAGCATCAGGCGCATCATCATCTCCTTCATTCACACCAGGTCGCGCCGCGAGAAGCTGCGGAGCGCGACCAGCCAGGCGACGAGACCGAACACCGCCGGCCAGACCAAACCGAGCGCGAAAAGCGCCGAGGCGCCGATGCGATGCGACAGATAAAAGCCCACCGGGCCGAGCACCGAGAGCTCGGGGGAGGCGCCCGCGAGCAGCGCCATCCGCGCCGCTTGCACCGGGTTCAGAGAGGCGATGAGGAAGACCGTCTCCGCGTTGAGGCGCCACTTCAGCATCAACCCCACCAGACCAAAGTCGAGGAGCGCGACGCCGGCAGCCCAGAAGAGGAGCGTCCAGATCACCGCCTTGGTCTGGCTGCGCACCAGCGTCGAGACCGCGATCCCGAGCCCGACGAAGGCGAGCACCACGGCAGCACAGATCCCCATGGCTTGCGCGAGAAACGCCCAGCTCATCTCCTGACCGAAGGCGAAGCGGCCGAGCAGAGCCATGAACCCCATCACCACGAGCAGCGGTACGATCAGGACCAGGTAACGCGTGAGCGACACCGCCGCGAAGTAAGTGCCCCGCCGCATCGGAAGGGTGAACAGCAGCTCCAGCGTCCCGTCATCGCGCGCGCGGTTGATCACCTGTCCGGTCGCCGTCAACGCGAGCAAAGGGAGCAACAGCAGGAGCGCGTGGACCATCGACATCAGCACCCGGCCCATGCCCGAGAAGCCGAGCACCATCGACTCGCGCATCCCCACCAGCACGAACGCCGCGCCGAGCAGGCCGTAGACGACGGCGCAGAAGACCATCCATCGGGAACGCACGATGTCACCGAGATCGAGCCGCGCGACGGCCCACATCTCTGTCGCTGTCGATCTCAATCGTGGTGCCTCTTCGCTTTCTGCTCGGTCATCGACGCGCGCGCCTGGTCCCATCCCAGCGCTCCGGCCTCGTCCTTGCGCACCGCGCCCAGGCCGAAGCCCATCGGCGTCGGCGAGATCGGGACGAATCCGGCGTCCTCGCGCGAGATCCACTCGTCCCTCTGGGAGTGGCGCAACCACACGGCGTGGAGCGGAGCGCTGTTCTCGTCGATCCAGCTCAGCAGGCAACCTGGATCATCGAAGTCGAAGACCTGTCCGTCCTCGAGCTGCGCCTGCGCAGCGAACCTCGGATCGCCCACGTGCATGCGGCAGTGGCCGCAGGCCGCCTTGTCGTACGCGATCGGCACGGGGCCGTCGGGGTTCCGCTCGGCGCGCACGAGCAGCGCCGCGAACGCCACGATCACCGCCAGCGCGGCCATGATTGCGCTCATCCTTTTCCAGCTCATGACGGACCTCCGTTGGCGCAGAGCGAGAGCTTTCCAGGGCGCGGCTTATCGGCGATCACGCGCCCCTCGCCCATCTCGACCACCCGATCGGTGAGGTGCTCGAGATCGTCGAGGCGATGCGAGCACAGGATCACCGTCACCTCCGGCGGGAGCTCGCGCGAGAGCTGGAGGAAGCGCTCGCGCGCACGAACGTCGAGGCTCGCGGTCGGCTCGTCCATGACGAGCAGCGAGGGCCGCGCGGCAAAGGCGAGCGCGAGGAGCGCCTTCTGCTTCATCCCTCCCGACAGGTTCTTGAAGGAGCGACGGCCGATCTCGGCGAGATCGAGATCGAGGCGGGCCGCCACCTCGGAGACCGCGCCCGGCGACAAGCCGCGCGTGATGCACGCGAGCGCGACGATCTCTCGCACGGTCGCCCCGAGCGCCGGCGCGATCTGCGGGACGTAGGCGATGCGGCGGGCGATCTCGACCCGACGCTGCCACGGCGAGAGGCCGTCGAGCGTGATCACGCCCTCGTGCTCGATGAGCCCGAGCAGCGCTCGGATCAGCGTCGATTTGCCCGAGCCGTTGGGCCCGATCAGCGCGACGCGGCTGCCGGTGGGCACGCTGAGGGTGACGCCACGGAGCGCCTCGACGCGTCCGAATCGCTTTCGCGCGTCAGTGATTTCAATACGCATGACGTCTCTCCATCCTCGGTCGCGCGTCCTCGAGCACCGGCTTGGGCGCGAGCAGCGGCGCGACCTGTCCGGCGATCGACATCAGGCCCAGCGCTGGGGTGCCGTCGAGGAAGGCGAGATCGGCGTGCCGCGCGAGCAGCGCGCCCGACAGATCGCGCAGCTGATAGGGCACGTCGCCGACGCCGTCCCGATCGAGATCGTAGCCGGCGTAGTCGTCCCAGTCGTTCTCCTCCCAGACCAGCGCCATCGCGTCGCCGCCCCCTTCGACCCGCACCTGCGTCCGGTTGTTCCTCAGCGTGTTGCGCCGGAAGGTGTTGTCGCGCTGGCTCGACAGGAAGCCGATCGCCACCTCGGACAGCTCGAGCACGTTGTCCTCGAAGAGGTTGCTGTCCTTCGGTTCGAGCGGCGAGTTGTCGATGAAGAGGCCCTGGGTGTTGCCGAGGAAGAGGTTCCTGCGCACGATGACGTTCCCCGACTCCTTGAGGCCGAGGCCGATGCCCGCGCTCCCGGCGGATGAGAGCAGGGCGTTGTCCTCGATCGTGAGATCGCGGCTGTACATCGCGAATATGCCGACCTCGTTACCGACGTAGAGGTTCCGCGCGACGGTGTTCCTGTGGCTGTACATGAAGTGAGCACCGTAGCGGCCCTCGTGCATTTCGTTGCCGATGATCCGGTTGCCGCTCGAGTACCAGACCACCACGTCGCGCGAGCGTTCGATGAGGTTGCCCTCGATCAGGCTGTCTTTGACCTCCCAGAGGCGAACGCCATCTCCTCGCACGCCGAGCGGGCCGCCCGGCCCGATGACGTGATTTCCGCGGACCACCGCGCGTCGCGCCTTCTCCACCAGGATCCCGAACGCCGCGTTCTTCACCACGACGCCCTCCACCCGCGTGTCTTCGCCCTCCACGTGCACGGCGGCGTCGAGCACGTCGAAGCGCCCGCCGCTGCCATCCACGGTCACGCCGATCAGCGTCGCGCCGGCGCCCAGTCGGATCGTGGTGCCCGAGCCGAGCGTCTTCACCACCGCCGCGGGTGTGCCCCAGACGGTCACCCCCACCGGCACCGCCAGCCGCCCGACCCAGGTCCCGTCACCGAGGCAGAGCGCCTCGCCGGGTCTGGCCGCTTCGACGATCGACGCGACGTCGTCGGTCATCGAGACGTCGACGCATCGACTCGGGCGCTCGGGCGTCACGAACTCCGCCCGTCGAGGCAGCTCCAGCGTCGTGTTCGAGCCACAGCCGAGCACCAGCGCGATTGGCAGGAGGGACCTCATTTTGCGTTCTTCGGCTCGACCAGGAAGTATCCCGCCATCTCCAGGTGGAGCGCCGAGCAGAACTCGGTGCAGTACATCGGGAACACGCCCGCGGCGTCCGCGACGAACTCCATCTCGACGTGCTTCCCGGGCTCGATCGAGGAGTGGAGGTTGTACGATCCGATCGTGAAGCCGTGCGTCGCGTCGTGCGCCTGCTCCAGGCTGGTGAGATGGAGAAACACGCGATCGCCTTCCTTGACCCGGATCACGTCGGGGGTGAAGTGGCTGCGGATCGCGGTCATGTACACGTGCACGCCGTCGGCGCGACGCTCGATCCGCTCCTTGCCGCCCTCCACCGCGTTGGGATGCTTCTCCTTTGTGACGGGATCCGTCCCTGGCTTGTAGACGTCGATCGGCTTCAGTTTGTCGGCCTTGATCATCTGCGCGTTGTGCGGCTCGCCGAGCGGGAGCGGCATGTCGTAGAGCAGCTGCATCTTGCCGCCGTTGGCCTCGCCCACCAGGTCGATGAGCTGGAAGTTCTGCGGGAGCAGCGGGCCGACCGGTAGGAACCGATCGAGGGCCCACTTGTTCATCGCGACCAGATACTTTCCGTCCGGGCTGACGGTGTCGCCTTCGGCCGCGACGAGGTGGCCGATGTTGTACTGCGTGGAGATCTTCTCGACCAGCTTCAGGTCGCGCACGCTCCACTTCGCCACCTTGGTCTCGATGAACAGCGAGGTGTACGCGTAGCCGTCGCCGTCAAACGCGGTGTGGAGCGGGCCGAGGCCGAGCTCGACCTGACCACGCATCGCGTCGGCGAGCGCGATGATGGGTACGCCGTAGACGTCCTTGGCCTCGAACTTCTTGGCGTCCAGCGCTGCCTTGATCTTGGCGAAGCTGAAGATGGTCGCGTGGGTGTCGAGCTTGCCGCCGACGACGATGTCCTCGCCGTTGGGCGTGACGTCGACGCCGTGCGGGCTCTTGGGCTCGGGCACGAACGCCAGCAGGCCCTCGTCGATCGCCGTCTGGAGCGGGATGACGCGGATGCCGGCGATGATCTTCGACTTCGTCTTGGCGACCTCTTCGGCCTTTCTCCAGTTGATCACGTGGAAGTAGTCGTGGTCGTTCTGAGACGAGCCCGACTCGAGCGGAGGTTGTCCTTCGAGCACGCCGCCGGTGGCGCGCTCGGTGTTGATGGAGTTGCAGAACACGTAGCCGTCGGACGCCAGCTTTCCGGCGTCGGCGAGGTCCTGCATGTACGGCGGCAGCTCGATCGCGAACGAGTCCGCCTCGATGATGCGGCGCTTGGCGCGGTCGAACTTCCAGAAGATCATCGCGCCGCGATACTTGTCGTTGTAGTCCTTCAGATCCGCGTAGCCGCCGCCGAGCGGAGCCGGGTATTGCGAGGTCTCGACCACGTACTCGGTGTTCGGCGTGACGAACATGCCCCCGTGCTCGGACTCGACCAGATCCGAGGCCACGATCTGCTCGGTGGTGAAGTCCTGGAGGTTCACCACGGCGATGCGCGGGTTGGCCTTGTCGTTCAGGAAGATGAACTGCCCGTCATAGTCTCCCTTGGTCTCGGAGAGCGCGGGGTGGTGCATGTCTCCCCAGGTCATCTTCTTTCCGTGGCGCATGCCGCCGGCGAGGACCTCCTCCGAGCCCTTGTCACCGTAGCCGTATCCCTGCCACGGCTCCTGGGTGAAGACGGCGACGTATTTCAGGATGCGCATTGACGGGACGCCGATGACGATCAAGTTGCCGCCGTGCCCGCCCGACGCCATGATGTAGTACTCGTCCTTCTTCCCCGACGGCGTGTACGTCTTCAGCGCGGCGGTCACGTCCGCGTCGGTGAGGTTTCGCTCCTTCATCAGCTTGCTCATCGAGCCCGAGGCTGATGACCCCGCGCTGTTGGTGGCGGCGGTGGGCTGTCCCGGTCCGACCGGGCCGCTGCAGCCCAGGCTCAAGGCGAAGATCGCGGCGGTGTAGTGTGCTCGGCGCTTCATGCAGGCCCGCCCTAGCGCGGAGCGTGCCAGCGCGATCGGTGAGGTTCTCGACCGCGCCCGTCCGCTCACGGTGACGTTGCGTTACCGGGACGTTACGCGCGGTGCTCACGCGCGTTCGCTGGGCGTTGGCAGGGGCGTTGCACGACGAAGCGCGCATGAAGGCTCTGTTACTCGCAATCCCCATCTCTCTCATGTTCGCCTGCGAACGGCCGCCCTCGAACGAGAAGCCCATCGAGTGGATGTCCGATAAGCGCCAGACCGCCCAAGCCGCCGAGGCTGCCGCGGCCCCCGCGGTCGCCGCACCTTCGGCCGCCAGCGCCGCGAAGGAGGCCACGGACATCTTCGGCACCCGCTGCATGCCTTGTCACGGAGCGAGCGGCGCCGGCGATGGGCCCGCCTCGGCTGGGCTGACGCCAAAGCCCGCGAACTTCCGGGACCCAGCCTGGCAGCAGAAGGTGACCGACGATCACATCGAGAAGGTCGTCTCGTATGGCGGAATGGCGGTCGGAAAGAGCGCCGCCATGCCGCCCAACCCCGATCTCGCGAACCGTCCCGAGATCATTCAGGCGCTCCGCGAGCACATTCGCGGGCTCGGAAAGTAGGTTCACATGTCCAACGGAACGTTCGCGCTCCTCGTCATCGCCGCCGCCGCGGCAACGCCCGCGTTCGCGCAGGACGCCGCACCGAAAGACATCGTCGATGTCGCGGTCGGCTCTGCCGATCACACGACCCTGGTCGCCGCCGTGAAGGCTGCGGACTATGTCACCTCGCTCAAGAACCCCGGACCGTTGACGGTGTTCGCGCCGACCAACGCCGCGTTCGAGAAGCTCCCCAAGGGCACGGTCGACCGGCTCCTCCGCCCGGAGAACAAGGGCGAGCTCGAGAAGCTCCTCCAGCATCACGTCACGACGTCGGTGCTCGAGACGAAGTGGATGAAGGACGGCCAGATGATCGGACAGGCGGACGGGACCAAGGTGAAGGTCACCGTCAAGGACGGCAAGGTCCAGATCAACGGCGCCAACATCCTGGCCTCGGTCCGGGCGTCCAACGGGATCGTCCACGTCATCGACGCGGTCCTGCTGCGCGAAGCGAAGAAATGAGCGCCCGCCGGGTCGCGCTGGACATCAACGAACCCGGAGCAGCTTGGGCAACAAGAAGATCGACCACGCCAGGCCCGCGAGCACGAAGGCGCCCGACGCGATGCCCATCCAGACCAGGTAACGCGCGGGATCGACGCTGAGCAGCACCCGCGCGATCGTCGCGACCACCAGCAGCGCGCCGATCGCCGCCACCGCCCACGGTCGGCCCTGCATCAGCCCGTCGAACCCGCCGTGCCCGAGCGTCACTTGCGTGCTCACCGCGAAGGTCAGCATCGCCAGGCCCCCGATGAACGTCACGTGCAGCGCCGCCTTGGCATGCGCGGGATCGAGGAGCGCCGCGAGCAGATATCCGGCCGGGATGGCCCACGCCGCGAGCCAGATCAACCAGCGGTTCCATCCCGGACGTGAGGGGCGTCGATGGATCTGTGCGCCGTCGATCAGCACGAGCAGCACCAGGGTCCCGCGGCCGAGGTACGCGAGCGTCTGCCAGCCCAGCGCCTCCATCACGAACGTCGTGACCAAGGCTGCCGCCGCGAGCAGATGGCCGAGCCGCGCGCGCCTGTCGGCCGGCGTCGTCGCGCCGTCGGCTGGCATCTCGCCGCGCGTCATCAGGGGAAGGGCGAGCGAGCCCACGCCCATCACCAGCGCCAGGAACATGCCCTGGAGCACGAACATCTGACCGAGCTGATGGATCCACCATCGTTCGGGCCCCAGCGCGGCGCCCACGCCGGCGAGCACCGCGCCGCCCATACCCATCGCGAAGCCGACCGGGAGCCAAACGAAGCTGTTCGGCGGACGGCGCTTGGCCTTGCTCGATCGGATCCGCGACACCAGAAAGCCGATCAGCATCGCGCCCGCGATCAGCCAGAACGCTTGAGCCCACGCCCACAGGCCCAGCCACGCGGCGACGGTGGTGCCGACCGGGGCGATCGCCCCGATCGCGAGCTGAGCCATCGACGGCGCGCGGGTCTGCGTGCGCCGCGGGATCATGGTGAAGAGGAAGCCGATCGCGAAGCACAGCAGGAAGCCCTGGATCTGGGTCATCGCGTGAAAGATCGAGTGGTAGCTGGGCATCACGCCGAGCGCGAACAGCAGCCAGTGACCGACCCCGGCGAACGACAGCGCCATCCCGAGCGGAAAGAACAGACGATAGGGCTCGCGCTGAAGCGGATGGCCTTCGGTCGGCGCGACGGCCTGCACGATGGGGAGGAGCGTCGAAACCATAGGCGCAGCGAGGTGCAACCATCGGCCCAGTTGAAGAGGCTCGCGCCCGCGGGCCGCGAGGGTGTTGATCGGTAGCGTGGCGTCACCGATCGGTGACGTCGCCATGTCGCTCCGGGCCCGGCACCGCTCCGCCTTCGTCTCGATCATCGCGTCGACGATCGGGAGGTTACGCTTTGGCGGCCGACGTCACCGCGCGGTGACGGCCTGGTTCGGTGTCCATTGACCGCGCGCGGGAGCGTTTATTGCTCGGTCCGATCGACATGCACTGCATCGCCCAGCTCCAGCGCGAGCACCTCGCCATCGAGCGCATGATCGACCGCGGCTTCGACGCCCTCGCCCGGATGGACGGGCCCGCGCTCGAGGCCATCATCGACTTCTTCATCGACTTCGCCGACGGCGTGCACCACACCAAGGAGGAGCAGGTGCTCTTCGATCCCCTCAGCATCGTGGCGCAGGAGGTCGTTCTCTCGCTGCGCCACGAGCACGAGCTCGCGCGCAAGCACCTCTCCGCGGTCCGGGCCGCGCTCCCCGCGGCGCTCCGCGGGAGCAGCGACGCGCGCGAGCAGCTCGACGCATCCTTCGCGACGTACGGCGAGCTCTTGCAGCAGCACATGCGCAGAGAGGAGGCGCTCCTCTATCCGCTCGTCGCGCGCGCGATGGGCGCCGAGATGGACGAGTGGCTCGTCGCGAGGATGGCCGCGGTCGAGCGCGAGCGCACCACCCCCGACGTGTATCGGGGCTGGCTCGAAACGGCCGAGTCGCGGGCCGCCGAGCCCACCCGCGTCGTGCGCGCGCGCGGTCCGAAGCCCTCCGGCGCGCCCACGCCGATCGACGCCCGCACCCTCACCGGCGATCCCCAGGCTCCGGCGGTCCTCGCGCCGTCGGCGTACGGGCGGATCCTCTTCGAGGAGGGCGTGCACCGTAACGTCTGGCTCGACGACTTCGGGCGCGGGCTCGCGCTGCAAGCGAACCAGTACCTGATCGTGCATGACGGACAGGGCCTCATCCTCGACCCGGGCGGGCCGAAGGTGTACCCGCAGATCTTCGCCGAGACGATGAAGCACCTCGCGCCGGGCGGGCTGCGCTACGTGTTCCTCTCGCACCAGGACCCCGACATCGGCACGTCGCTCAACGCCTGGATGCTCGACACCAAAGCCGAAGCGCTGATGTCGCGCCTGTGGATCCGGTTCATCGCCCACTTCGGGGTCGACGCGCTGCTCGATCACCGCCTCATCGCGATCCCCGACGAAGGCGCCTGCATCGAGCTCGCGGGTGCGGAGCTCGTGCTGCTCCCCGCGCACTTCCTTCACTCGCCGGGCAACTTCCAGATCTACGATCCCACTTCACGCACGCTCTTCAGCGGCGATCTGGGGGCCTCGATGGGCGCCGACGGGACCTTCGTGACCGACTTCGACGCGCACGTCGCCAGCATGCGCCCGTTCCACCAGCGCTACATGGCCTCGCGTTCGGCGATGCGCGGGTGGGCCGAGATGACGCGCGGCCTCGACATCGAGCGGATCGCGCCCCAGCACGGCGCGGTCTTCGAAGGTCGCGAGATGGTGAGCCGCTTCGTGGACTGGTGCGCAGGGCTCGAATGCGGCGTCGATCTGTGGTCGAGCTACCGCGTGCCCGAGCGGCGCGGGGTGGAGCGATGAACGTTCCACCGCCGGACACGCGAGCCCTTGTCGTCGCTGAACGCGGGTTGGCGCGGAGGGCGCCGCCTGCATCGGAGCCGATCAGGCCCGCATCACCATCGGAAAGAGCACGTTGTTCTCCAGATGAATGTGATCCATCAGCTCGCGCTCGAGCTCCTCGAGGCCCAGGTAGAGGGCCCGCCAGGTGTTGCAAGCGTCCGCGGGCGGCGACAGATCGGTGGTCAAGGCTCGCGTGTTGCGCAGGGCCACGCCGTGGTCGTCGTGCTCGAGCATGATCGCCCGGATCGGTCCGTGCGCGGCCGCCCCTGCGCCCGCCAGGAGCGCCGGAAACAGGACGCGCTCCTCCTTGCCGAGGTGCTCCTCGAGCTCGCCGCGGAGCTGGGTGAGGTGATCGGCGAGGCCGATCGGGCAGGACGCGCGCTCGCCGTGGACGCGCTCGACCTTGGCGGCCATGGTCTGCAGGCGTTCGAGCTCCGGACGCAGCGGCGCGTGGTAGCGATCGAGGATGTGCGCGATCAGCTCGGGCGCGGTGCGTCGCTCGATCACCTCCGCGGCCGGGGATCGCGCGATCTCGGCGAGGATCGCGTCGGCGTCGAGGCCCCGCTTGGAGCACGCGGCGGACAAGCTGACCCCTCCTCCGCAGCAGAAGTCGAGGCGATGTCGGTGAAAGACCCGCGAGGCCGCGGGGACGCGGGTGGCAAGATCTGCGAGGGTAGCCGTGGTATCGAACATGCCGCCTCGCTTGTGCAATCACAGAGCCAGCAGAGGGCTCTGACGCCGACCGCCGACGTTGGCGTTTCGACAACGACGCGAGGTTGTGAGCTCGACAACGTGGTCACCTCATCGACAACGCTGCCCGACGCGCTGCTCCCCCTGGCGATGGATCTCTCGGCGTCGCTGGCGCGCGACGATCGCTACCGACGCCTGCTCGATGCCCTGTGCGCGGTGGTCCCTTGTGACGCCGCGTGTTTGCTCGCCGTCGATGGACAGACGTTGGTCCCCGTCGCCGCCCGCGGCCTCACGTCCGCGGCCTCGAGCCGCCGTTATTCGCTCGAAGAGCCGCGGTTCTCGGCGATCGCCCGCGCCGAGGTCGCGACCGTCTTTCCGGCCGACTCTCGCCTGCCCGATCCCTTCGAGGGGCTCATCGCCGCCGACCCGACCGGAGGAAGCCGGATCCACGCTTGCCTGGGGTGTCCGCTGAGGATCGACGGCGAGCTGGTAGGCCTGCTCGCGGCCGACGCGCTGGCGCCGGGCGCTTTCGACGATCTCGATCGGTCAGCGCTGTCGTGGATCTCGGCGCTGGCGGCGGCAGCGATGCGCACGGGCCGCCTGATCGAAGCGCTGGAGGCCTCCGCCCGCAAGAGCGGTCTCGTCGCGGCGGACCTGATGCGTGCGGAGACCATCGCGCGGGGCGGCGGGATCCTGGGCCAGAGCCCGGCCATCGATCGGCTGCGGAGCGAGATCGCGATCGCTGGACCGAGCGACGTCACGGTCCTGATCAGCGGCGAGACGGGGACCGGCAAGGAGCTTGTGGCCCGCGCCATCCACGCCCAGTCGGGCCGCAGGAGCGCTCCGATCCTCTATTTGAACTGCGCGGCCCTCCCCGACTCGGTGGCCGAGTCCGAGCTGTTTGGGCACGTGCGCGGCGCTTTCACCGGCGCCGAGTCCGCGCGCGCGGGCAAGTTCGAGGTGGCCGACGGTGGCACCTTGTTCCTCGACGAGATCGGGGAGCTGTCGCAGACGGTCCAGCCCAAGCTCCTCCGAGCGATCCAGGAGGGCGAGATCCAGCGCGTGGGGAGCGACCGCGTGCACTCGGTGGACGTCCGGCTGATCGCCGCCACCAACCGCGACCTGGTGAAGGAGATCGCCGCGGGCCGGTTTCGCGCGGATCTGTTCCATCGGCTCGCCGCGTATCCGATCGAGGTGTCCCCGCTACGCGACCGACCGGGTGACGCGTCGCTGCTCGCCAGCGTCTGCTGCGACCGAGCGCGGGTCCAGCTCGGGCTTGGGCGGATCTCGCTCGCGCCGGACGCCCTCGTCGCTCTCGAGGCCCACCGCTGGCCGGGTAACGTGCGCGAGCTCGAGAACGTCATCTTCCGCGCGGTCTTGCGCGCCGCCGCGGGCGTCGAGCGGGGATCGGCCGTGATCCTCGATCGTGGCGCGCTCGGGCCGGAGCTGGACGTGATCGGTGAGCTGGTGATGCCCGCCGCGCCCGAGAGTGCCAGCGATCCTCCGTCCGGGATCGCTGGCCCTTCGCTGCGCGAACAGGTCGACGACTTCCAGCGCGTGCGGATCCTGGACGCCGTCGCGGCCAGCGGTGGCAACTGGGCCGCCGCCGCGCGCGCGCTGTCGATGCACCGGAGCAACCTGCATCATCTCGCCAAGCGACTCGGTCTGATTAGCGACGGATGACACCGGGTGATGCTCAGCCCGCGAGTCGACGTTACGAGATGGTAACCTGGGCTCCATTCAGGTCGTTCGACGTTCGCACCTTGCTCGCCGCAGGACTGCCTGCGACGCTCGCCGCGTGACGGAGCGAGCGCGTGTGCGGGCCGCTGGCCACGGCGCCATTGCGACGATCAGTCTCGCCGCGCTGATCATCATCGGCTCGCGCAACCTCGCGCACTTCGACGCTGCGCTCGTCGGCTACACCTTCGCGACGCTCTTCGCGACCTTTGGCATCACCTATCGCTACTCGATGTGGCTCGGGCGTCCTCCGACGCGCATGTACTGGCGTCGCGGCTGGCGCGTCTTCTTCGAGCCGAGGCGCCTGATCGCGAACCTGGCGACGCTCTTTCGCCGCGGCACCGTCGAGGTCGCGCTGAACCGCTTCATCTTCCGGCGCAACACTCTCCGCGGGCTGACCCACGGGCTCATCATGTGGGGCTGTCTCCTCGGCGGGGCGATCACCTTCCCGCTGGTCTGGGGCTGGGTGCACTTCGAAACGGTCCCGGGAGATCTCGACACGTACCGGGCGTTCCTCTTCGGCGCCGCTGCGGGCGAGCTCCGCGTCGGATCGTTGGTCGCGTTCCTCGTCTTTCACGGGCTGGTCTGGGCGTCGATTCTGTTGCTCGCGGGCGTGATGCTCGCCTTTCGTCGCCGCATGATCGACGCGGGCGCGCGCGCCGTGCAGCAGTTCGGCGAGGACATCCTGCCGCTCGTCTTGCTGTGCGCGGTGGCGGTCACCGGGCTGATGCTTGCCATCAGCTACACCTGGCTGAAGGGCTACGCGTATGACTTCCTCGCGATCCTCCACGCCATCGTGGTGATCGTGACCTTGCTCTGGCTTCCATTCGGAAAGTTTTTCCACATCTTCCAGCGACCCGCGCAGCTCGGCGTCGCGTTCTACAAGGACGCCGGCCAGCGCATGGAGCAGGCGCTCTGCGCGCGCTGCAACACGCCTTTCGCTTCGGTCGCCATGATCCGTGATCTGATCACCGTCGAGCGCGAGCTCGGCTTCCGCTACGAGCACGGCGATCGGCACTATCAGCAAGTATGTCCGAAGTGCCGGCGCGCGCTGTTCGGCCTGGCGCAAGGCGCGCTGTGGAAAGAGGGATCCTGAGATGGCCGAGCTGCCCGTCGATCCGCTGAAGATCATCCACGCGTTCGGCCCTCATCTGTCCGAGGGTACGCGCCCGAGCCGCGGCGAGCCCGACAAGCTGGTCAAGACCCACTGCTGCTTTTGCGGGCAACAGTGCGGAATCCAGCTCAAGGTCAAGGACAACGAGGTCGTCGGCTTCGAGCCGTGGGAGGAGTTCCCGTTCAACCGGGGCATGCTCTGCCCCAAGGGCGTGAAGCGATATCTGCAAGGCTCGCACCCCGACCGCCTGCTCGGCGCGATCGAGCGCGATCCGAGCGCTCCGGGCGGCTTCCGAAAGGTCGCCTATGACGCGGCGATCGCCCGGGTCGCATCGGAGATCGATCGCATCCAGCGCGCCCACGGCCACGGCGCGATCGGCGTGCTCGGCGGCGCCAGCCTGACCACCGAGAAGACATACTTGCTCGGTAAGTTCGCCCGCGTCTGTCTCAAGACTCCGTTCATCGATTACAACGGGCGGCTCTGCATGGTGAGCGCCGGCGCGGCGAACAAGAAGGCCTTTGGCATCGATCGCACCACCAGCCCCTGGGCCGACATGGTCGGCACCGAGGTCATCTGGGTGGCCGGCTCGAACGTCGCCGAGTGCTCGCCGATCACCACCAACTATATCTGGCAAGCCCGCGAGCTCGGCGCGAAGGTGATCGTGCAGGACCCACGCATCACGCCTCTGGCGCGCACCTGCGACCTCTATCTGCCGGTGCGACCGGGCCGTGACGCCGCGCTGTTCGCCGGGGTGCTCGGCGTCATGATCGAGAAGGGCTGGATCGATCGTGACTTCATCGAACGGCACACGGTCGGCTTCGAGCAGGTAGCCGAGTATTGCCGCGCCTGGACCCCCGAACGCAGCTCGGAGGTCTCGGGCGTCCCGGTGCGGGCGATCCATCAGGCCGCGGAGCTGTGGGGCACCGCCAAGACGAGCTTCCTTTTCCACGCGCGCGGGATCGAGCACCACAGCAACGGCGTGCAGAACTCGCTCGCGACGATCAATCTCGTGCTGGCCTCGGGGCGCATCGGCAAGCCGAAGTGCGGCTACGGGACCATCGTCGGCCAGGCCAACGGCCAGGGCGGCCGCGAGCACGGCCAGAAGTGCGATCAGCTCCCCGGGTGGCGCGACATATCGAACCCCGAGCATCGAAAGTATATCGCGTCCGTCTGGAAGATCGAGGAGCCCGATCTGCCGGGACCGGGCGTCGACGCCTACGAGCTGTTCCGCAAGATCGAACGCGGCGAGATCAAGGGGCTGATCTCGATCTGCTTCAACCCCAAGGTGTCGCTCCCGGACAACGAGTTCATCACCCGCGCGCTGAACAAGCTCGAGTTCTACACGGCGATCGACTTCTTCCTCAACGAGACCGCGCAGCACGCCGACGTCGTGTTGCCCGGCAGCTTGCAGGAGGAGGACGAGGGGACCGTCACCCAGGTCGAGGGCCGGGTCATCAAGATCAACCAGGCGGTCGATCCGCCGGGCGATGCTCGCCGCGACTGGGTGATCATCCAGGACATCGCCCAGAAGCTCGGTCGGCCGCACGGCTTCACCTTCGAGAGCCCGCGCGCGATCTTCGAGGAGCTCCGGATCGCGAGCAAGGGCGGCGTGGCCGACTACTCCGGCATCACCTACGAGAAGATCGAGCAGCAGATGGGCGTGTTCTGGCCCTGCTACAGCGCCGACCCGCGCACCGGCGAGCCGTTGACCGATCATCCGGGGACGCCGCGCCTGTTCGAGCCGGATAGTTACAATCCCGTGGCCAAGGGTTCGGGGCCATTTTATTTCCCCGACGGAAAGGCGCGCTTCAACGTCGCCGAGTATCGGGCCGCCATCGATGACGCATCGGAAGAGTATCCTTTGTTCCTCACCACCGGGCGCGTCGTGAGCCAGTTCCTCTCCGGGACCCAGACGCGGCGCATCGGCCCGCTGGTGAAGCAGTACCCGGAGCCGCGCATCGAGCTGCACCCGCGGCTCGCGGAGAAGCTGGGCATCACCGACGGCGCCTGGGCGACCTGCGAGACGCGCCGCGGCGAGATCACGCTGCGCGCGATGGTCGTGACCACCATCCGCCCCGACACGCTCTTCATCCCGTATCACTGGTCCGGACCGAAGAGCGTCAACCGGCTCACGGTCGCGGCGCAAGATCCGATCAGCAAGATCCCCCAGTACAAGGTCTGCGGCTGCCGCCTGAGGCCCGCGGTCGCCGCCCCCGAGTACGCCCGCGTGCTCGAGGCGCAGCAGTGAGGACCCACCGATGACCGTGCCCGCCCACCTCGAGTTCTTCGTCGATCCCAGCCGCTGCATCGGCTGTCAGGCCTGCGTGCAAGCCTGCACCGAGTGCGACACGCACCGGGGGCACTCGATGATTCACCTCGAGGCCATCGATCGCGCTGTGTCCGTCCAGACCGTTCCGGTGGTCTGCATGCACTGCGAGGAGCCGACCTGCGCCGAGGTCTGCCCGGCCGACGCGATCAAGCGCAGCAGCGACGGCGTCGTCCACAGCGCGCGCAAGCCGCGCTGTATCGCCTGTGGAAACTGCGTCGTCGCGTGCCCGTTCGGCGTGCCCGAGATCTATCCCGAGCAGCAACTCATGATGAAATGCGACATGTGTTATGACCGGACGTCGGTCGGCAAGAAGCCCATGTGCGCGACAGTTTGCCCGAGCCAGGCTCTGTTTTACGGCACGCGCGAGGAGATCGCTGCGCTGCGTCCGCAGTCGATGCCGACCAACAAGTTCCAGTTCGGTGATCAAACCATCACCACGCGCGTGAGCGTGCTCGTGCCTCGCCGCGCGGCGCCGGCGCCACGCGTGGACGTGACCGCAGCGATGAGCGAGCAGCCGGAGCGCCGTTCGGCGCGGCTCAACGTGCTCGACACGCGCGTCATCGCCGACGCGTCCGATCCTTTCGCCGCTGTGGAGGTATGAGATGAGCGACAAACCGCAAGAGCCCGACGACTTCACGCGCGCGCCCGACGGCCGACCGATGGAGGCGCAGCCAGCGTGGCGCCAGGACTTCGCGATCGACACGCCCCAGGACAACTATATCGCGCGGCGTGACTTCGCGAAGTTCCTGGTGCTCACCAGCGGGGCCTTCGTCGCGGGTCAGGGTTGGATCGCCGCTCGCGGGATGCTGGGCAACCCGGCCCCGGTGCGCGCACGAATCGCCTCGATCTCCGAGCTCGCGGTCGGGACCTCGAAGATGTTCGACTATCCGGGCCCCCACGAGCCCTGCCTGCTGATCCGCGTGAGCGAGGACGAGCTCGTTGCGTTCAGCCAGAAGTGTACTCATCTCTCCTGTGCGGTGATCCCGAAGGTCGCGGAGGGCGTGTTGCACTGCCCGTGTCACGAGGGATACTTCGATCTACGAACCGGGAGAAACATCGCCGGGCCACCGCCTCGTCCGCTTCCGAAGATCCTCCTCGAGCGGGAAGGGGACGAGATCTACGCCGTGGGCGTCGAGAATCGTCTGGTCTGACCGATGCTGAAGCGATCGGCGTCTCGCGCCCAGCGCACCACCATCGTCTACGGCGTGATCTGCTTCATCCTCACGCTCGTCGTGCTCCAGCTCTGGCTCCTCACCGCGACGATGAACGCGGTGCTCGGCGGCGATACGTCGGTGATCTGGCCAGCGCTCGGCGCGAGCGCCGTCTGCTTCGCCCTGAGCGCGGGCCTGATCCGATATATCTGAGCCAGGTGTGAGTGAGCTCGCGATCATGCACCCGGCGTACTTCGCGCTGGTGATGGCGACCGGGATCGTCTCCATCGCCTTCGAGCTCCTCGTCTCGCACACCATCGCGCTGGGGATGCTCGCGATGAACGTGGCGTTCTATCTGGCGTTGTGGATCGCGACGATATTGCGCGTGGTGCGGCATCGCGACCGGGTGCTCGCCGATCTCCTTCACCACGGCCGCTCGGTCGGCTTCTTCACCATCGTCGCGGCGACCTGCGTGCTCGGCTCTCAGTGCTTACTCATCGTCGACGCGGCGGGCGTGGCGACCGTCCTCTGGATCGCCGGGATCGTCCTGTGGGCTTCGACGATCTATCCGATCTTCACGATCCTCATCGTGAAGAGCGAGAAGCCGACGCTGGCGGAGGGTATCAACGGCGGGTGGCTCGTCTCGGTGGTGGCCGCGCAGTCGGTCGCAGTGCTCGGCGCCCAGCTCGCGCGCGGCGCATCGAGCCACGCGCCCGAGATTCTGCTGTTTTCGCTGGTGATGTGGCTGGGCGGCGCGATGCTCTATGCGTGGATCATCGCGCTCATCTTCTATCGCTACACCTTCTTCCAGATGAGCCCTTCCGATCTGGCGCCGCCGTACTGGATCAACATGGGAGCCGCAGCGATCTCGACGCTGGCTGGCACGGCGCTGGTCGCCGCGTCGGCCTCGTCGCCGGTGATCGAGCAGATCTTGCCCTTTGTGCGCGGGATGACGCTCCTGTGGTGGGCGACGGCGAGCTGGTGGCTCCCGATGCTGCTGATCCTTGGCGTCTGGCGGCACGGCATCCGGAAGTTTCCGCTGCGCTATGATCCGCTCTACTGGGGGGCAGTCTTTCCGCTTGGAATGTACACCGTGGCGACGTTCCGCCTCTCACAGGCGATCGACGCGCCGTTTCTTGCGTCGATCGCGCAGGTGTTCGTCTACCTCGCGGCGGGCGCGTGGATCGTCGTCGGGGCCGGGATGTTCGCCAAGCTCGGCCGCTCTCGGTGACCGCGCGCGCGGCATGGGGCGCGCTGTCTTGCGCCAAGAGCACCAGCGGGACGCGCTCGAATCGGCGTACGGCGGGGCTCACGTGCACGATCTCATTCCGCAGGCGATGCACGAGCGGTGGGATCTCGAGGTCGACGGTCGGGACGCAAGTCGAGGCGGTGAGCAGCGCTCGGTTGGTGGTGGGGGAGCCGGCACGGTCGATGATCGGTCTCCGGCGAGCAGCGACCCGAGGCATGATGCGCTCCGCGATCATGACGAAAACGCTGACCCGACTCCTCCAGACCGCCTTTGCGTGGGCGGTCGCCTCTGGCTGCGGCGGCGACTGCCCGGCGAGCCGCGCGACGCCGGCGCAACCGGCGCGAGACGCGACCGACGCGTTCGACTTGAGCGCCCCGCGCTTCGACGGTGGGTGCTTCCGGATTGGAGGGCGGGGCGCGTCCCTTTGTTACACCCAGGCGGACATGGATCGGATCCGCGATCCTTCGACGTCGTGTCAGGCCGCTTGCGGGCTCCTCTACCACGGCGGGGCGCCGGACTCGCTCACGAGCTGCGCGGTGGACGCGGCTCGAACCGCCGTTTCGTGCACCGGGCACTGGGATGAAACGGGGCCCACGTGCAGCTGCAGCTTCATCGACTGTTGAGCGAATCGATCCGTCGGGCGCCGATCGGGCTTCGAGGGTCGGTCGAGCCACGCGCTGGTCGAGTGAGCGTTGGAGGCGAGCTAAACCGCGACCGGCACCCGCTTTTGCATCCGCTGCGCCTGCGCCTTCTTGCCGCCGCGATAGTATCCGACCGCGCCCATCAGCGCGCCCGGCAGCAGCATCGGCAAGCCGTTCTGCATCGAGTTGAGCAGCAGATCGAAGCCGTACGTGATGATCATCATCGCCACGCCGGACGCGATCAGGCGCTCCTGGTTGGTGGGGATGCGGCGGAACGTGCGCCACAGCGCGATGATCGGCCAGCACATGATCGTGAAGAACGGGAGCAGGCCGACGAGGCCCATGTGGCCCATCAGGATGACCCAGGTCGCGTCGGGGACCGTCTCCTTCTGGCCCCAGCGGTTGAAGACCTCGGAGCGCTTGTAGCCGCCCCAGCCGAAATACATGCGCTCCTTCGCGCGATCGACCAGCATCGCGTCGTTGCGGAAGCGGTCGCCGAGCGATTCGCCGCGCTGCTCGCCGGTGAGCGACTTCGCCGTGGAGAGGATCGCGGCGGCGGGGAACACGCCTTCGACCTTGCTGAGCGGGTACGCCATGATGATCGCGACGAAGATCAGCGCGACGCGCAGCTGAGTGCGGGCGCTCGTGAACGCGAGCACGGAGAGCGAGGCGATGCCGAAGATGAGCGCGCCCGTGCTCTTCATCAGCACCACCTGCAAGACCTGCCAGATCGCCAGGCCGCGCGGAGAGAACCGGGTCGCGCGCTCCTTCACGCGCGAGAGCACGATCGCGCCGCTGCCGCCGATCAGCATGAACATCGCGACCACCAGGCCGTGCGACATGAAGATCATCGGGCGCCAGCCGCCCATGCGGCGGGTCTGCAAGAACTCGTGCTGGTGGTAGCCGTAGATGGCGCGATGGAGCTGCGGGCTGATGATCTGCTCGACCATCGAGAAGAACGAGTAGACCAGCGCGGCGATCACCAGGTTGCGCACGAATCGCCGCAGATCTTCCGGTGAGCGCACCAGCACGCGGCCGAGATAGAAGGGCGCCCAGTAGGTGAGCGTGCGGGCCATCAGGTTCGAGATGCCGTCGTAGTAGGTCAGGCCCTCGAGCACGATCGGGTCGCCGTTGGTCTCCCAGATCACGGGCGCGCCGTTGGCCGAGACCTGGAAGATCGCGCCGAGGATCAGCGGGATCATCAGCAGCTCGATCCCGCGGAACGGTCGCGTGCGGCGGATGCGCGCCGACTCGCGGATCAGGATCGTGAGGAGCGCGAGGCCGACCCCGAGCTCGTGCTTCTCGATCGCGGGGATGAGCGGCGGGTCGATGCGAGTGTGCTCGGGCAGGAACATGATGGAGAGCAGGAAGACCAGCATCGCGCCGTCGATCGGCTTCTTGGGGCGCTGGCCGATGAAGAACGAGAGCGGCACGAACGCCACGAACACCAGCAGCGCGATGTACGTCTGCGGCGGGGTGCCGATCTCCACGCGCGGAGACTACGCCAGATCGAGCAGACGCGTCAGCGCGTCGATCGCGTACGGGCTCGACGAGCGACCGGCGCGATCGATGAGATAAGCCTGGATTCCCAGCGCGCGCGCCGGATCGAGATCGAGGTGCGCGTAGTCGCCGACGTACATGGTTTCGGCAGGATCCAGCCCGGCGCGCTCGAGCGCGAGGGAGAAGATGCGCGCGTCGGGCTTCTCGACGCCCTCGAGCGCGCTGACGATCTGCACGTCGAAATAAGGCGCGAGGCCGAGGCGACCGAGCAGCGGCGGCAGGCGATGGTCCCAGTTCGAGAGCACGCCCATCCGCATGCCGCGCGCCTTGAACGTGTCGAGCGTGGGCATCAGATCGGGATAGATCCGCCACGCGTCGGCGCCGGCGAACGCGTCGTAGCAGGCCTCGAACACCTCCTCGCGCGGCCCGAGGTAATTCACGTCGTCGAGCACCTGGAACACCAGGCCACGCCACCAGCGCCAGGTCGTGTCGGCGTCGGCGACGGCGGACATCGGGCCGCCGCGCTCGGGGCGGATCCAGTCGGGCCAGGCGCGACGAAACGCGGCGTCGAGATCCTTGGCGTCGATCTCCAGGCCGTGCGGCTTGCCGGCGCGCGCGTAGACGTCACCGACCGACGGGTGCGGCGCGATCATCGTGCCCGCGGCGTCGAAGTAGACGAACCGGATCCCCACCGATCAATGTTGGGGCAGGGCGGCGCCGAAGACCAGGCGGGCTCCGCCGTAGACCGCCGGGATGATCGGCAGATGCGAGGCCCAGAGGTGCAGCGCGTGGTGGTGCGGACAGACCCAGGCCAGGACCGCGAGGGACCCCGCGCCTGCGAACGCGGCCACGGCCCAGCGCACGTCGACCGCCCGGCGCCACAGCGGCGCGAGCACCATCGTGAGCGCGCCCGCCATCAGCAGCCCCGCCAGGCTGCCCTTCGCGAAGCAGGTGAACCCGACCCCTTCGCCTTCGGCGGTCGGGACCGAGGTCACCACCACCGACAGGACGGCCGAGACCAGGGCCAGCGCCCCGAACAAGCGCGACGTCGTGCTCGAGACCAGCGGGACCCCCAGCCCGGCGGCGAGCGCCAGGCCCGCCGAGGCGTAGAGCGCGACCGCGGCCCAGAGCATCTCCGGGCGGGCATGGACAACCAGCACCGACAGCAAGAGGAACGCCCCCATGACGCCGCCGAACGCCTGGCGCCGGCGTCCGGCCAGGGCGCTCAGGTCGGCGCTCACGGCCTTCATGGCCGCATCGTGGGGAAGCTGATCCACCTTGTCTGGCTCTACGGGCGATCGTGCGCGGCGTTACAAGCTACGGGCAGTTGGTCGAGGTCGACTCGACGCCCGGTGAGCCGGTGTCGGTGGTCGTGCCGTAGACGCCGACCGAGGTGCCCCACGAGGCGCGCATCGAGTTGTCGCCGTAGGGCGTCTTGAGGCACATCGAGTGGCCGTCCGAGAACGGCCACATGCTGGTGAAGATGACCTCGTCGATCACCATCATGCCCAGGCGGACGGTCACGCGATCGCCGCCGTTCGCGAGCGCGATGCGCGTCCCGTACGAGACCACGCCCATGACCCCACCGTTGCTGGCCGGGTTGGCGCCCTGGCCGAACACCAGGTAGCCGCCCGGAGCGATGCTCAGACCGGCCGGCAGCGTGAACGCCATGGTGGTGGTGTTGTCGGCGACGATGATGCCGTCGAGGCTCAACGTGTCGGGGGTCGGGTTGTGCAGCTCGAACCACTCGCGCGCCGACTCGCTCCCTCCGGACGGGTTGACGTGGATCTCGGTGATCAGGAGGTCGCCGACCGCACGCACCGCGCGCATCGTCGAGCGCGACACCGAGAACGCGACCGAGGCCGTGTCGGTGCCGAGCGTCGCGGTGACGTCGCCCGTGCCGGTCGAGGTCGAGGCCACGAGGAAGAACGCCAGATCCACAGCGCCCGCCGCGACCGTTCCGGTGCGCGGCATGACGCCGCCGAGCGCGCGGGGGGTGACGGTGAACGCGATCGGCGCGCCGCCCGCAGGGGCCGGCAGATCGAGCGCGAGACGGCCGGTGGTCATGCCGCCGACGGGCAGCGTGGTGGCGTCGAGCTCCATCGAGACGATGCGGCGCGGCGAGGCGTCGTCGTAGGTGCGGATCGTCGCGGTCACCGTGGCGGCGCGCAGGCGGGCCGTGACGGTGGTGTTGGCGCTCGTCATCGCAGCGGCGGCGGTGGCCACGAAGGTCGCGCGATCGGCGCCGTTCATGATCATCACCGACGGCGGGACCGTGACGTCGTTGCTCGAGCTGGAGAGCAGCACGGAGACCGCCTGGGTCGTCGTGCGGCTCAGCACCACCGTGAATGTCACCGTCGATCCGACGGTCGCGAAGGCGGTGCGCGGGGTCATGGCGACCAGATCGGCGGTGCCCGCGATGTCGGCCGCGCTGCGCGGCTCGAGCTTCGACCACTCGTTCGAGAAGCGAAGGATGCCGATGACCGAGCCGATGCGCGCGCCGATCGGCGGCAGGATCGGGAACGGCGCGAGATAGTTGCTGATGCGCAGGCCACCGTCGACCGAGATCTCGCCGCCCATGCGGGACGTGTCGCCCGGTCCGGGCGTCGGGGTGTCGTCGACGACGGTCACGCCGGTGACCTGCACGAGGACGCCCTCGTAAGGCATCGCGGGGCGCATCGCGCCTTCGGCCGGCGCTGCGCCGGTGCCGTACGCGCCGACGTCGGTGGCCGACACCATCACGGGCGCGGGCTGTGCCTGCATCGACGTGAGCACCGTGAACGACGCCGAGCCGAGCTGCACCTGTCCGTAGAACTCGGTGATGGTGCCGTTGAGGCTGATGCGATCACCGACCGCCGGCTTCATCCCCATCGCGCCGACGTACGTGAAGACACCCGAGTACTCCGCGCCCGCGAAGTTCATGTCGCCGGTGATCGTCTGCGAGAAGAAGCCGACCGGGCTCACCGCGGTGACGAGCATGTTGGCCAGCGAGACCGCGCCCGACACTTCCTGCTTCTTCACCTGGTACACCGTCGACGGGCACGCGGCGCCGCCGGGGTTCGAGAGGGTCGGGCACTCGTCGCAGACGTCGCCGAGGCCGTCCATGTCGCCGTCGGCCTGATCCATGTTCGCGTCGCCGGGGCAGTTGTCCGCGGCGTTGTCCTTGCCGTCGCCGTCGCGATCGTTCGGGTTCGGGGCCGAGCAGGTCTCGGTGCCGGCGTTCAGCGGGCAGGGATCGCAGGCATCGCCGACGTCGTCGTTGTCGGAGTTGGGCTCCATGCCCATGTCGAGCTCGCGCGGCGGATCGAAGACGCTCGGGCACTTGTCTGCGGCGCCGGTGAGGCCGTCGCCGTCGGGGTCGTCGGGCATGCTCATGCCGGTGAACTCACCCGGGCGGGTGGGGAGGCAGGAGGGCTCGTTCGGCGGCGCACCGCAGAAGAACAGGTCGTACGCGTCGGCGCGGATGGCGGCCCGGAGCGCCGCGATGTTGGTGCCGGTGTCGCGCTCCACGCAGAGGCTCTTGGCGCGGCCGCACACGTCGAGGGCCTCGCACTGGTCACCACCGCCGAGCAGGCCAGCGATCAGCGCGTCGTCGCCGTAGAGCGGCTCGCCGCCGCGCATTACCAGGACGACGTCGTTGGGCTCGGCGTCGAGGATCGCCTTGTATCCGTGGCGGATGCGCCCGTCGTAGATCGCGATGTCGGCGGTGAGGCCCGCGCGCAGCGAGCCGAGCTTGTCGCCGACGCCGAGCGCCTCGGCGGCGTTGACGGTGGCGAGATCGACCAGGTCGCGATCGCTGAAGAAGCCGTCGAGGTAGAGGCGGCTGTAGTCGCCGGCGCAGCGCAGCTCGCGCAGCATGTTCATCGAGCCGGTGGCGACCCAGTCGGTGCCGAGCGCGATGCGAACGCCGGCGCGGCGGGCGACCGTGACCTGCGCGGTGTGACCGTACAGATCGATGTTCGAGCGCGGCGACCAGATGAGCGATGCGCCCACGCCGGCCATCGTCGCGAAGTCGACCGGCTTCAGGCCGACGCCGTGGATGAGCGCGGTCTTGCCGGTGATGACCTCGACCGACCCGGTGCCTTCACCGGACATGCAGGTGAACTCGTTGCGCGCCTCGACGTCGATGCCTTCGCTGACGTGCGGCGTATAAGCCTTGGCCGACGCGATGTCGGAGGCCTGATCGGCGTCCGAGCCATAGTTGCAGCCCATCGCGCGGGTGGTGCCGTTCGAGTCGTCGAGCGGGAACGTCTGGTACTTCACCGGCGTCGACATCAGGCCCTCGAGCGCGGCGCTCTTGTCGAGGTTGCGGACGAGGCCCGCCGACGAGCCCGAGCCGTTGATGGAGGTGCCACCAGCCATCAGGTTGCGGATCTCGGCCCAGCGAACGCCGAGGTCGCCGCCGCTGTTGCGCGGGGACGGGATGCGGGTGTGGCCGTTTCGGCCGGTGCGCCAGTCGTGGCGGTGCTCGTAGCGCTCGGCGCGCGCGGCGGCGGGCGGGCCTTCGTTGTACGTGATGTGATCGTGGGCGTTGATCAGGCCGGGCGAGACCACCGCGTCCTTGCACTCGAGCTTGCTGGCGGTGGCGGCCGCCGCATCGCCCATGCAGTCGCACGCGGCGCCGAGGATTTTGCCGTCGCCGCCGATGAGCAGCTGGGCGTTCTCGAGGAGGCCGCTCGGGCCGACCAGGTTGGCGCGGATCAGGACCGCGGCGCCGGTGCCCATCGTGTAGTTGCACGCGCCCTCGGTCGGGGCCGGGATGGGGTCGTTCTCGCAGGTGGTGTTCATCGGCCCGGTGTCGGGCCTGTTGCCGCCGTCGGCGCCGCCGTCGCGAGGTCCGGTGTCACCGGTGACCCCGCTATCCGGGAGAAACTCGGGTGGTGTGTCCCGGCAGCCCCCCAGCGCGAGCGCGGCGAAGAAGGTCAGGGCGTAGGCCGAAAGGGAGCGACAATCCACGCCGCTTCGCTACCATCCCCGACCGCGATACGGTGCAACATTCGCGCAACGGTCAGGGATTAACTAGCGGATACTGCAGCGTGTCGAGGAGCCAGGTCTTGTTCTTCGCGACCTCGACCGTCAGTCGTTCGACCAGGCCGTCGCGCTTCTCGTACAGCCGGTAGCCCGCCTTGGGCCGCAGATAGCCGCGCGCCTTGGGGTGCTTCGCGAACAGCGCCTCCTCGCCCATCCGCTCGGCCCACGTGGCGTAGCGCTGGCGGTTCTCGAGCAGCGCGCGCACCACGAACGGCATCAGCATCGAGTAGTCGGCCTGCATGCTGTCGGTGGTCAGCGTGTAGTGGTCCTTGTCGACCTTTCCCCAGGTCACCGCCTCGGCCGGGGGACAGCCCGAGAGCGATCCATCCGTCACCGGCGCGCTCACGATCTGGATGTCGAACAGGTAGCCGCGCACGTCGGGCAGGCCGAGCACCTGGCCCAGCGCAGGCTCGGGCTGGAGGTTATAGTTCTTCGGCACGCCGCCGCCGAGCACGACCGTCCCCAGCGCCTGCTCCTTGGTGTCGAAGAGGCCCCAGTAGTGGTACGCGCAGGCCTCGAAGACCTCGGCGTGGATGTCGAGATCGAAGCTGTGTTTCTCGATCAATCCGGCCTTTTGCATCGCCCACAGCTTCATCGAGTTGAGGAACACCGAGCCGTCGCCGGGCGCGCCGACGAAGATCGGGATCGACATCTGGTGGCACAGCGCGAGCAGGCCCTGCGGGACGTTGTTTTTCTTTTCCTGCGCTGCGTAGACCTGGCCGAGAAGGAACCGGAGCTCGGTGCCGGTCATCTTCTTCTGGAACTCGGGGCGCTGCAGCACCGCGGTGATCAGCTTGTCCTGATCGAGGAGCACGTCCTCGTCGAACGCCATGTCGGTGACGCGGATGGTGCGATCGTCGCGCAGCTGGCCGTCGTCGCCGAAGATCGGGACCTCGTGCACCGACTCGCCGTGGCCATCGAGGCTGCGGTGACCGTCGTGGTAGCAGACCGCGTCGGTGGTGCTCAGGTACGCGATCCAGCCGGTTTCGAGCAGCGGATTGAGCCACGCCTGGTGCTGGCCGGACACCGTCACGGGCCCTGCGACCGCGAGCGTGAGCGGCACGCCGGCGCCGACGGCCTGATCGAGGATCGTGTAGAAGCGCCGCAGGTACCCGCCGCCGAACGCGGGGAGGCAGCTCTCGAACAGCTCGTGGAGGTTGCCGACCTCGTCGACCCGGCGCGTGCGCACGACGCGGCGGGGGGCGCCCGTTGGCGTGCTCGACTCGGTCTCGCTGTCGTCCTGGCAGGGGTGCTTGGCGCTCATCGACGCGGAACCTGCCACTGTCGCGCCCGCGCGTCGACGGAGAATCCGGCGTACGATGCGCCCGTGCTTCGGTGGTCCTTGGTGGCTCTACTGGCCGGGTGCGGCGCCGCGGCGGATCCGTCGATCGCGGTGCCCTCGCTCGGCGGGGCGCGCGCGGCGGTGGCGGGGCTGATCGCGGGCGACGTCCTGCGCGAGGCACGGGCGTTCGATCCTACGGTGACCTTCGAGCTTCGTTTCGAGGCCTCGGCGGAGGACGCGTCGATGGCGATCGCGGCCTACGACGCGACGATGGCGGAGCTCGGTCTGACCGCGGGGATCTTGGTGCAGACCGCGAGCGGCGTTCCGCTGCCGGTGCCGACGCTGGTGCTGGCGCGCGCGCAGGGCAGCACGATCTGGAACACCGGCCCCGATCTGCCGTCGCCGATGGCGCGGGCGCGCTTCTCGGGCGTGGGGATCACGTGCCCGACGTTCCGGCAGACGCCGATCGCGTTCGACGTGCGGAGCGTGCGGTACGCGGTGGAGATCGGCGCGGACCAGGTGCTGATCGGCCTCCACTCCGGCGCGCTCCTCGCGCTGCGGCCGGGCGAGGCGCCGCGGATGGTGGAGACGTCGACGGTGATCCCGAACGGCGTGACCGCCGCGGCGGCGCGCGCCGATGGCTCGGTGGCGCTGGTGAGCACGGACTGCTGCGTCTACGACGGCGTGCTGACCGGCGATCTCGTGACGCTCTCGGCGCCGCGCTGTCAGCCGCTCGCGGAGTGCGAGTTCGTGGTGGACGCGGTGGTGGACGGATCGACGGACCTGGTGTGGATGGCGGGCGACGGCGGCGTCATCCGGCACACGCCACCGGCGACCTTCACGAGGCTCGGCGCGCTGTCGGATCAGCCGGGCTCGGGTCGCGTGGTGCGCGATGATCGCGGCGTCCTGTACGCTGCGCAGCAAGGGACCCACCTCGGGGTCGCCTCGCCGCGCGGCTTTTCGCTGGAAACGCCGCCGATCCTCGGCGTGAACCTCACGGCGCTTTCGTTCGTCGAGGGCGTCGGCGTGCTGCTGGGTGACTCGGCGGGGCACATCGTGCGCCGCGACGAGGATGGGCACTACGAGGCGCTCGGTGATCCCGGGTTCTTCACCGGCGTCACGCGCATGCTCGCGCTTCCGAACGGGCGCTTCTGGGCGATCGGCGGCAGCGGCGAAGGCGCGGTGTGGCACGACGGGGAGTTCTGCCCGCTCGAGCAGGTCGGCGCGGGTTTGGTGCTGTATGCGCCCCGTTTCGGGGGCGGGTGGCTGTTCATCGGCGCGGCGGAGAGCGGGCCGAACGCGGTCGGGATCTGGATCCGACCCGTCGATCTTTGAGCTTCAGGGGCAGCGCTTCTCCGGCGTCAGGCTCTCGATGCGGAAGAGATGCACCGAGAAGTCCGTCCCGGCCGTGTAACCGATCGGCGTGTACTCGTTGCGGTGCGAGCCCTCGAAGCTCTTCGAGCCGAAGTGGCTCACGGTCGCCGCGCACTGCATGCGCGCGGTGACCTTCTCGAGCGAGGCCGGCTCGGTCTGCAGCACCGCGACGACCTGGCCGACCTTCGTCT
>Ga0105048_10002082_pt1 | contig 32311 bp, 24 predicted proteins | sample MAT05_FD_78382 | JGI IMG/M metagenome (GOLD analysis project Ga0105048, IMG submission 78382) | Freshwater microbial communities from Lake Fryxell liftoff mats and glacier meltwater in Antarctica - MAT-05 | ecosystem: Environmental > Aquatic > Freshwater > Ice > Liftoff microbial mat | place... | reverse complement strand
TCATTTATTACTTACTTCGCTCAATCGTATATTGCACTAATTGCTCCATCGAGGTTCTGTAGGTCGATTCGGGGAAGGTGTGCAGAATAGCCTGAGCTTCATTTACGTAGCGTTGCATAGCCTCAGTGGCGTATTCGATCCCACCCGAATTCTTTACAAACGCAATTACTTCATTTACTTTTTGGGGGTCGTTGCTATTGTTTTTGACGATGTTGATAATCCGTCGTTTGTCCAGATACCCCGCCCGGTTCAGCGCGTAGATGAGCGGCAGGGTCATTTTTTTCTCCTTAATGTCGATACCCAGCGGTTTGCCTACTTCGGCGGTGCCGTAGTCGAAGAGGTCGTCTTTAATCTGAAACGCGATGCCCACCTTCTCGCCAAACAAGCGGGCTGTCTCCACTGTTTCAGCATCGACTTCTGCCGACCGCGCTCCGGTAGCGCAGCAAGCAGCAATGAGCGAAGCCGTCTTCTGCCGAATGATGTCGTAATAAACCGTTTCAGTGATGTCAAGTCGGCGGGCTTTTTCGATCTGGAGCAGTTCGCCTTCGCTGAGTTCTTTCACCGCCCGCGAGGTAATTTTAAGTAGGTCGTAATCGTCGTATTGGAGGGCAAGCTGCAGCCCTTTCGCAAGCAGAAAATCACCCACCAGCACGGCTACTTTGTTTTTCCAGAGCGCGTTAATCGAGAAAAAACCGCGCCGATAGTTCGATTCATCGACCACATCGTCATGGACAAGCGAAGCCGTATGCACCAGTTCAATGAGGGATGCCCCCCGGTAAGTGGCCTCGGTTATTTGTCCGCAAACCCCCGCCGACAGGAACACGAACATAGGCCGGAGTTGCTTGCCTTTCCGCTTCACAATGTAGCTCATAATCTGGTCGAGCAACATCACATCACTCTTCATCAAATCCCGGAACTTGCGTTCGAACAATTGCATTTCGCTGGCAATCGGAGCTTGTATAGCGGCAACGGATAGGGGCATCTTTTCAGTGAGCAGTGAACAGGGAGCAATGAGCAGTGTTTGCCAGTGCGTGTTTCACCGTTTTTTTGGCAATATTACGGCGGTTAATATGGATAATAAATAATACCCCCTGAATAATGATTGACAATCCGAATCCACCCGGCCCCAAGCAGGCCGATATGCACCCTGACCCCCGCGTCCATAAAGCCCTTGTGTTGGGCGGGGGCTCACTCAAAGGTGCGTTTCAAGCTGGAGCCGTGAAGGCGATATTGGAGTCTGGGTTTGAACCTGATACCATTTACGGCGTCTCTGTTGGTAGCCTGAATGCAACGTTTCTGGCCAATGAAACGGCCCGTCAGGAAGCAGAAACCGGGCTTATTGATTGGCCAAAAGCTGGACGGGCGCTCATGGAATTCTGGCTCCTGAATATTACCCAACCCGAAGACATAGCCGTGGAACGCTCCCGACTTCGTACCGGCTACGACACTATTATGAGCCGGTTCGATGGTTTTTTAGATAATACACCCATCAAAAACCTGATTCGACAGACAGTAAATCTGGATCGACTCCGAACAGGCTCTGTTCAGGTTAAAGTGGGCGCTGTGGATATTCTTAATGGCGACATGGTGTATGCTGATGCCCAGGACGAACACTTTCTTGACTATGTATTTGCCAGCAGTGCTTTACCCTTTCTGATGCCTGCCGTGCAAATTGGGGGCGACCACCGTAAAGCATTCATGGATGGGGGCCTCCGCGAGGTAGCTCCGGTACGGGTGGCTATCGAAGATGGCGCCACCCAACTCATGTGCGTGGCCTGTCATGCCAAACGCATTGTGGGTGAACCCATTAATTACCGGGGGCTGCTCACGTTGATTGAACGCGTTAAAGACATCACCGTGAATCAACTGGTCAACAACGACATTGCCTGGGCTGAGCGATACGTTGAAAAAGAGAAATTCCGTGGTCACGACATTAGCCTGACTGTCGTGCGCCCCACTGATCCGCTTCATTTAGATTTGCAACAGTTTACCTCGGAGGATATTGGCAAGTTGCTAGTGCAGGGATATCAGGCTGCAACGAAGGTGTTGCGGTGAAGCTACTTTCTAACGCAAAAACCCCGGCCATTTCTGGCCGGGGTTTTATGTTTATGCGTACGTGCTTAGTTATGCTGTACGCGTCCTACACCCAACGTGCGGTTGCGGAGCAGGCCCTGAGCGAAAACCGTATAAAGCTTAGTAGCTTCCACTGTTACCGTTGTACTCAACACGGGGGCTGTTGTGGCTAGAGTTGGTATAGTAGCTCCGGCGAACACATCCACTCTGTATGTACCCGCTGATACCGACGTAAACGCGGTAGCAGCCGTATTTCGGTAAGCCCGATTCAGGAACGAAGCTACCGTTGCGGGCACACCGGTTGCGCTCGTTGACACACTCAACCGTACCGAAACAGCTGGCCCATCAGGAGCAAGATGGAAGAATCGCACCCCACCCGCGCCAGCGGCTAGCGTTTGTGTGAGCGGGTCCGTTACAACAGCAAATTGTGGCCCACCCAGGTTAGTTGCATTTAAGGTAGTTGGGCGGGGACGATTCAAGGTGTCCGTCACAAATACCGTGTAGCTGGTATTGAAAGCAGCCGCAAAGTTAGTCTGGTTAGTGGCTCCAGCCCGGAACACAATGTCGTTGCTACCAATAACTCCACCAATAGCGCCACTTGCCGCTTTGGCCCTGAGCTGAACCGTTCCTACCTGCGTGCTAGCATATGGCGTTGTCTGACCAAAGGCAATGCCCTGACCAGTTGGGTTATTTTCTACAAAGAAGTTGAGTGTCGAAACACCTGGAGCCGCGTTTACAAACAGAAAACGAGCCTTATTCGTTGAAGGGCTAGTAACCGGTTGGGCTTCTGGATAATCCGTATCCTGACAGCCCATAAGCAGTACAGACGACAACAGACTAGTTGCCATTACTGTACCAATAATATTGAGTTTATTGTTCATACTTTTTTTAGTCTAAAGCAGTGATCTTCTGTTGATTAGAAAATATAGCGAGCGCCCAACTGTAACTGCCACCGCGCCGAGAGTGTGAAGTTGTTCGTAAACGTCGATGAGAGTGCCTGACCAGGAGCCGCTTCGGCAAATGAGTAAATTGGGCGGCCTGTGGTTACGGCTGTTGCCGTATTTGGGGTTTCATACCCTATGAAATTCAGCAGGTTGGCCCGATTAGTTGCCTTTGTAATGCCCCAGTTTGAGTTGAGGAAGTTACCAGCATTAATCAGATCAACGGACAACTGAATAGTGTGCCGACGGCCGTTTGGCATTGGAACGAAAAGATCCTGCAACAACCGGAAATTGAATAGATTCTGCCAGGGCAGATACGCGCCGTTACGCTCGGCATACTGACCACGACGCTTGCTCAGGTAGGCGTCCTGATCAATGTAGGCGTTCATCTGATCCCATATTTGTTGTGTTGTGCGGGTATCCTGTGCGTTGGTTGTGGCCAGCACAATTTCGTTCTGGTTGCGCGGAATGTAAATCAAATCGTTTCCGTTAATACCGTCACTGTTCGGGCTGTTCAAATACGTGTAGGTAAAGTTACCAATATTCTGACCGGTGTAAATGAGTGATACCGTTGTGGCAAAATACTTCAGGTACTCTTTACGATACTGAACGAAACCAACAATACGGTGTGGAACCAGATTGTTGGAGTACGACAGATTGGGTGAGTTGGGGCCACTCACAATCTGCTGACCCGTAAACAACGTACCAGCGGTAGATGCACTCTGTGCATATAAATCCTTTGAATCGGTGTAGGTATAAGCCAGTGACCCTTCAAACCCACGCGAGAACCGCTTCTGAATCTGACCTGTCATACTAAGTGCATAGCCCTTATTAACGTTGCTCAAAACCAGTGCCTGTACAATCCGGTCGTTGATACGACGGTCAAATGGTGGGTTGTCTGCCGTACCAGCTACCCCACCAAATACCGGCCGACCATCACCGGCTAATGTACCGGCAGGGCTTGCCAGGTTAGCATCGCGAATAGACACCGCGTTAATATCCTTGGTATAGATAGCGTCGAATGTAGCAACCCATCCTCCAGGCAACGTCTTGTCAATACCAAAGCTAGTCCGCCAAACCTGGGGAAACTTAAAGTCAGGAACCGTAGCATTAATAGAGAACGTTGGTGCCTGTGGGGTGCCGGCCGGTGCTGTCAGCGAAGCAGGTAATCCCTGAGCAACCGGATCAAGTGAGAACGGAATGTTGGCATTGGCAGCCTGACCTACCCGGGCAATAGTACCGAATAGTACTCCGTTGTTGCTGATTTGATTTGATATCCACACAAACGGAACGCGGCCGGTAAAGATACCCGTACCACCTCGTACCTGAAACGATCGATCTCCTTTCACGTCCCAGTTTAAACCCAGGCGAGGTGACCACAGAACAGTTGAGTTAGGCAGTTTCTCAACCTGAATACGCTCACCGTTATTAAATGTGAATTCATTCACCACCGAGTTGGGCAGCAAACCACTATCGTTAAAAGTTGGAATATCGGCCCGAATACCCGCTGTAACACGCAACTTCGACGTTAAATTAAAAGCATCTTGCGCGTAAAAACCCAATTGAGCCGCGCTGAACCCGGCCAACGGAACTGGCACCCCCGGAACCGCTGAGTAGAGTCTTGTAAACCCGGTCGGAGCATTAGCCGCTGTTGGGACAGTTGCATTATTAATAAAATCATCGACGCTGTTATACGAGTAAATACCCCGTACAGCAGGTGTAAAGCCGTTTTCGAATTTATAGAATTCGTTGGCTGTACCTATCGACACAGTGTGTTTACCCAGGAAAATGTCGAACCGGTCATTGACCTGAATTACATCCTGATTCAACAGGTTGTTTGGGGTAAAAGGCTCTGCTCCAAAACTAACCAGTGTATTTCCGTTAGCACCGGCAATGTCCACTGTGGGGAAATCCGGTGTCGCAACACCACCTCCGCCTTCCCGGAAATCACGGAAAGCCGTATAACCAACCTGCAGGTTGTTGGCAAATTTGTTGCCAAAAGTGGAGTTCAATTCGGCAATTACCGACCGCAGGTTATTATTTATCCGATACCAGGTAGAGGAGAACGGAATGGTGTTCACATTGTTGTTACGACCACTTTGCGGGTTAACCCCGTTTGAGCCTGAGTTGCTCGGCCCAATATCACTGAATGAGTTCAATTGATTATAGCGCACCGTCAATTTATGCTTATCGCTGATGTTCCAGTCGATCTTAGCCAGTAACTTCAGGCTTTGGTTCAAGGCGTTAAACGGGTCGAGCGTACCAGGGTCGAGTGTCCAGCTCTTGCCATTGTTGGGCGTGGTCAAGAACGTTTGCAAGCGTTGCAGATCCGCTGCTTGCTGTGTTTGCTGGAAAGCTACCCCGTTGGCATCGGCCCCACCAATCGGAAATAGTACAGCCGGGCTTGACCGACGCTCCTGCTCAGCGTTAACAAAGAAGAACAATTTATTTTTAACAATGGCTCCCCCTAGCCGGAAACCACGGTTGTAAAAGCTAAAATCTTGACGGTTGGCAGCCGGTACATCCTGACCGGCTACTTTAGTACCGACCATGCTCTGATTCCGGCCAAAGTTATACAACGAGGCCTCCAGACGATTGGTACCCGAACGCGTTACGGCGTTCACACCCGCACCCGTAAACGACCCCTGCGTAACATCGAACGGCGAAATTGACACGTTCAACTGATCGATAGCATCAATACTTACCGGTGTTGCGCTCGATTGTCCACCTGGCAAAGCCGATAAACCAAATACGTTGTTGGCAGTGGAGCCATCAATTGAGAAGTTGTTATACAGAGCCGAACGCCCGCCAAATGAGAAGCCAGGGCCAGCCTGAGGTGTCAGGGTGCTAAAATCCTGAAAACTCCGCGAGAGTGTTGGCAACCGCTCAAAACTTTGCCGACCAATGTTCGTTGATGCCCCGGTCCGCTCTGAGTCGATAATACTACCCCGTGCCGACGTAACCACAACCTCCGACAATTGCTTACCTTCTTCAGTTAGTTTGAAGCTTGCGACAATCGGCGTGTTCAATTCGGCTGAGACGATCTGACGTATTTGTTCCTGAAAGCCCACAAACGTCACTGTTACTTTATACGGCCCTCCAATACGAACGGCCGGGAAGTTATAACGTCCCTGGGCATTTGTCGTAATACCATACCGCGTACCGGATGGTTCGTGAATGGCTACGACCGTTGCGCCGGGAAGCTCTCCCCCTTTGTCATCGGTTACAAGCCCACTGATCGAAGAGGTTGTAACCCCTTGTGCCAGTGCCTGATAGCCGCCAAGAACGGACAGGATCAAACTACTGAACAGCCATATTGCCGCTCGTGCTTGCAGTAAATTCTTATACATAGATTTGATTGGTTTGGTTGATATTGTTAAGCAGTCCTGCATCTAATGCTATTAGGCTTTTCGGGTGCAAAATTGCACTTATTTCTTCGGCATGCCAATCGGGGTGATCTTAAAATAATGCTACCTATACGCTCAACCGGGTTCCTTTTCACGGAAAAATTCATTTTAAGCATGTATCTGTTCTATTCCGCCATATTAATTTATTGTTAAGCCTATAGTAGAGCGAATCTGAAACTATTTACCACCCGTTTCAGTACTATTCTAAAGGTTGCCGATCTCTACGTCGGGCAGTCTATACTATACATATGACAGTTACCAAACCTACATACCAGTTAACTCAATACAGCCACGGGGCCGGATGCGGGTGCAAAATCGCTCCCAAAGTTCTCGACCGCATTCTGCACGGTAACCAATCCACCGACACTTCGGGCATTAATACTCAAACCCCACCGCCCATAACACTAAACCTCCTCGTTGGCAACGACTCCCGCGATGATGCCGCCGTGATGGACCTGGGTAATGGTGAAGCCATTATTAGTACTACTGATTTTTTTATGCCGATAGTAGACGATGCCTATGATTTTGGCCGCATTGCCTCTGCCAATGCCATTAGCGACGTATACGCTATGGGGGGGGAACCTATTATGGCAATTGCTATTTTGGGGTGGCCCATCGATAAACTGCCGCCTGAAGTAGCTGGTCAGGTGTTGGCCGGAAGCCGGGCTATTTGCGCCGAAGCGGGCATTCCGCTTGCTGGGGGCCATAGCATCGACTGCCCTGAACCCGTGTTTGGGTTGGCCGTTACGGGGCGCGTTCGTATTGAACACCTTAAGCAAAATAACACGGCCACTGAAGGGTGCCGACTGTATTTGACCAAGCCACTGGGTGTGGGAATCCTGACAACGGCCCAGAAAAAGGGCATCCTCAAACCTGAACACGCCGACCTCGCTCCTCGCCAAATGGCTCAATTGAACTCATTTGGAGCTGTTTTAGGGAGATTTTCCTACGTAAAGGCGCTTACCGATGTAACGGGCTTTGGCTTACTGGGACACCTCACCGAAATGGCCGAAGGTAGCCACCTCAGTGCCGAAATAAACTTCGACCTCGTTCCGAAACTCCCTGAGATTCACGAGTATATTGCTCAAAAAAGTATTCCCGGCGGTACCGTTCGCAACTGGGACAGTTACGGTCACAAAATCGCCGACCTTACCAACGAACAGCGTATTATTCTGGCTGACCCCCAAACCTCGGGAGGCCTACTGATTGCTGTAGAACCCGACAGCATAACCGAATTTGAGCAGGTTGCCGAAGCTAATGGTTTCAGCCTTCGATCATTTGGTCAGTTAGTGGCGAAGCGGGAACTGGTTGTTTACGTGGCTTGACTTTTTACCGCAAAGACGCAAGGGATAGCGCAAAGAGCGCAAAGAAAATGCAGTAAAACCTTTGCGACCTTTGCGTTTTCTTTTTGCGTCTTTGCGGTTTAAAACATGAAATTATTCTTCCGGGAAGTGGGCGACTCCTCCCATCCCCCCCTTATTATTTTGCATGGTCTGTTTGGCTCATCCGACAACTGGCTGACCATCAGCAAAACCATTGCCACTCAGGGCTACCACGTCTTTTCGGTCGATCAGCGGAACCACGGCCAATCGCCCCGCCACGAGGGATTCGATTACGATAGCATGGCCGCCGATTTGCACGAGTTCATTTCTGAACATCAACTGCACGCCCCTGTGCTGGTGGGCCATTCGATGGGTGGCAAAACGGTAATGCAATACGTGATGAATTATCCGAACGCTACTACAAAACAATCATTTAGCAAGCTGGTGGTAGTGGATATTGCGCCCAGGTTTTATCCTGTTCATCATGGCGATATTCTGCGCGGGTTGACTGCAATAGACCTGAGTACACTGACCAACCGCAATGTAGCCGACGCCACTCTGAGTCAGTTTGAAGCCTCCCCCGCCGTGCGGCAATTTCTGCTTAAAAATCTCTACCGGACTCCCGATGGGCGTTTCGACTGGCGCCTAAACCTGCCCGTCATTGCGAGCGAAATTCATGGTGTAGGCGAAGAACTCAATCACCCCCGCACGATTACCGAGCCAACGCTGTTTATCCGGGGCAGCGAATCTGGCTATATCGCCGACAGTGATTTGCCAGTTATTCAGAAGCTATTCCCACACAGTCGCGTAGCAACCATCAACGGAGCCGGACATTGGGTGCAAGCCGAAAAACCAGCAGAGTTCGTGGCCTTACTTACATCGTTTTTAACCGCAAAGACGTAAAGTTAGTCGCCAGGAACGCGAAGAATCTTGCGAGCTTTGTGCATTCTTTTGTGCAGGCCGCCAACGCGGTTAAACCATCAATATGCCAATACTATATCTCATTCCCACTCCTCTTGCCGAGGACACAGCCCAACAGGTGCTGGCCCCCACAATTCGGGAGGTTATTGCTGCTACAGATGCCTATTTTGTAGAAAATCTCCGAACGGCCCGTCGGTTTATTACCGAGCTTAAAACAGGGCGAGTCATCGACGAAACGACTATTCACCTGCTCGACAAAGACACGCCACAGTCTGATACGCGCAAGCAGATTCAGGAACTCATGGAGCGCAAACGCAACGCGGGCGTAATGTCGGAAGCGGGTTGTCCCGGCGTGGCTGATCCTGGGGCAGTAGTTGTTGGAATGGCGCATAAGTTAGGGTGGAAAGTAGTGCCATTGGTAGGACCTTCATCTATTTTGCTGGCTTTGATGGCATCAGGACTCAGCGGGCAGTCGTTCGTATTTCATGGATACCTACCTATTGACCGCAACGACCGGGGAAGAGCCTTACGGTTTATGGAGAAAGAGGCCCAACAGCGGCTACAGACCCAGATTTTCATGGAAACGCCCTATCGCAATAACCAGATCATAGGCGATATTATTGCTAACTGCCATCCCGAAACACGCTTGTGTGTAGCTTGTAACATTACTGCCCCCGATGCTTTCGTGCAAACCAGAACGATACGCGAATGGAAGTCCCAAATTCCCGACCTGCATAAAAAACCGACTGTATTTTTACTTTTGTGATATGCTTAAAGCCTTCACGTTTTCTCCCTTTGCCGAAAATACGTACCTCGTAGCCGACGACCAGACCAGCGAGGCCGTGGTATTCGATCCGGGTTGTTACGAGCAAATCGAAAAAGAAACGTTGTCTCGTTTTCTGGACGACAACAAACTCACGCTCAAAGCGGTGTGGCTTACCCATGCCCATCTCGACCACGTGTTTGGGTGCGCTTACCTGAAGCGTACCTATGGCGTAAAGGTCTATATGCATCAGAAAGAACAGGTCATTCTGAACGATACGCCGGGTAGAGCAGCCATGTATGGCTTGCGGGGGTTTGAGCCGTTCGAAATCGACGGGTATCTAAAAGAGAATGAGACGCTGATGCTTGGAAACCTCTCTTTCGATATTCGGTTTGTACCTGGCCACGCACCGGGGCATATTGCGTTCGTAAACCATGCTGACCGGTACGTAATTGGGGGCGACGTGCTGTTTCGGGCCAGTGTGGGGCGGACTGACTTCCCTTATTGTAGTGCCGCTGACCTCAAAAAAAGTATCACCGAACAATTATACAGCCTCCCCGACGACTTTGCGGTTTACCCCGGCCATATGGAATCAACCACCATTGGTTATGAAAAGAAACATAATCCATTTGTAAGAGGGTAAACTATGCTCAAACACATCCCTAACGCCATGACCTGTGGAAACCTGCTATGCGGGTGCATCGGTCTGGTTATGGCCATGCGCGGACATCTCGACACGGCTGCCTGGCTCATTGGTTTAGCGGCTATCCTCGACTTTGGCGATGGATTTGTGGCCCGGCTGGTGAATGTATCAGGTCCGTTCGGCAAAGAGTTGGACTCCCTGGCCGACGTTGTTACTTTTGGCGTTTTGCCCGCCGTTATCGTATTTCAATTGTGCTGGTTTCAGCAACTGGGGCCTGTTTCGTACGGAGCTTTTCTGATTGCTGTTCTGTCGGCCCTTCGTTTAGCTAATTTCAATATCGATACCCGTCAGTCGGAGTCGTTTATTGGCTTACCTGTTCCGGCCAACGCCATGATGATTGCTGCCTTTCCGCTTATGGGTCGCTATCAACCTCAGTTTGATTCTATCTGGCAAAATGACATTGCGATGGGAATAATGATTGCATTTTCGTTTCTGCTAGTCTCTGAAATACCCCTCTTTGCGCTCAAATTCAAGTCCTTTGCCTGGGTCGACAATAAGATCAAATATATTTTTTTAGGGCTTTCGGCCCTGCTCCTGCTATTTTTGCAGTTTGCAGCCCTGCCCATCATCGTGGGGCTTTACATTGTTTTTTCACTACTTTCTAAATGAGTGAATGAGTGAATTAATTCAGCAAAAATTCACTCGTTCAGTCATTCACTCATTCATTCAATATACTATGACGTACTTCGCTGAAATCGACGTAATGACTCGCCGGGAAATTCTTGACCCTCAAGGCAAAGCTGTAAAATTAGGCCTTCATAATCTCCACATGGACTCCATCGATAATGTGCGGATTGGCAAGCATATTACGCTCGAAGTGGAAGCCGACACTGAAGCCCTGGCTCGCGAAACGGTGGATTCTGCCTGCCGCCAATTACTGGCGAATCTTATTATGGAGGAATACACGTTTGAATTAATTCTTGCGTAGAAAAAATCCAAACAAGTCTATTTAATATCCAAGCTTCGGCGGAGAAGTGCTATTTTTGTAGTACTTTTAGTTGTTCCCATGACCTATTCAACCATCACAGGGTTAGGATTCTACGTACCTGAAAACGTAGTTACCAATAATGACCTGACACAGTTTATGAATACCACCGATCAATGGATTCAGGATCGGACCGGTATTCAGCAACGTCGGTACTTCACCCATGGTAAAGACACCAACGCTAGTATGGCCACTGCAGCTTCTCGTATGGCTCTCGACCGGGCCAACCTACAACCTGCCGACGTTGACCTGATTGTTTTTGCGACCATCACACCCGATTATTATTTCCCCGGTTCAGCATTTCTGATGCAGCGTGAACTCGGACTGGAAGGGATCGGCGTAATCGACATCCGCAACCAGTGTTCAGGATTTGTATATGCGCTTTCCATTGCAGATCAATTCATCAAAACCGGGATGTACAAAACCATTCTAGTAGTTGGTTCTGAAATTCAGTCAAGCTGGATTAATAAAAGCACCGAAGGTCGAAACGTTGCTGTAATCTTCGGCGACGGTGCAGGCGCTGCGGTTTTGCAGGCAACGAATGACCCTGAACATCGCGTATTGTCAACCCATCTGCACGCCGACGGCCGCTATGCCGAAGATCTGTACGTGAAGGAACCAGGAAGCAGTCGACCCGGTCGGGCAGCAACCAAAGAGATGATCGACGAGGGAGGATTCGATGTAGTGATGAATGGAAATGCTGTTTTCAAACATGCCATAGTCCGATTCTCCGAAGTAATCAATGAGAGTTTAGATGCTAATGGCTATAAAGCTGACGATATTGCGTTGCTGGTACCCCACCAGGCTAATATCCGCATTTCAGATTACGTTCGGCAGCAAATGGGTTTACCCGAGGAGCGGGTAGTCAGCAATATTCACAAATACGGCAACACTACCGCAGCCTCTATTCCAATAGCCTTGACCGAGGCATTCGACGAAGGTCGTATTAAACCCGGCGACTTGGTATGCCTTGCTGCCTTCGGTAGCGGGTTCACCTGGGCCTCGGCGTTGATTAAATGGTAAAACTAGCAGAGACCGCGTCGGCGCGGTCTCTGCTAGTTAATACGTTCCAACTGATAACATAACTAATGTGCAGGCATCTACTGGTTCGATTCCAGCCTTTTTTAGTTCGCGTTCCAGCTCGGGATTCTCTGCGCCAGGGTTAAAAATGACCCGCCGAGGTTTTAGCTTTTTAAGGTAATCATAGTACCCCGTTTGATTGCGGGCTCCTACGTACATGGTTACCGTGTCAATATCAGTTAGTTCGGGCGTTCCTGTTTGAATGGGAACCCCACGTACCGTTCCCTCACGCAAACCAATCATTTCGATAGGATGACCATGAGCTAACAAGCATAAAGCTGCTCTATTCGCATAACGGTCCCTATTTTCAGAGGCTCCTACAATCAATGTTTTTTTCATATCAAAACTTTATTGCCTTTGTCTACTTTTAGGCTCTATGTATTCTTATTAAATTAGTTTTGACTTTAATTGTTCCTTAATCAACGCGTGAAGACTTAATTATAAATTTACTTTTGATGAAGACAAGTTCAACAAGATAAGTTTCTGACAAAGCTGTTTGTCTAACGTTCATCAAAAAAAAACAGAGTAAATGAAAGCTATTACTTACCTATATACGTCTAAAATCAGGCTCCTATTACGGTTTTAAAAATAAAGTTACTTGCAACGCTGAAAATATTTGTTGTAAATTTGTTATGCATATGTTGAACAAGACTTGTCTCAATACTCAACTACGCCTTCTCGCGGCATCAATTATTTTGGTCAAATGAGCGATAAAAAGAACCAGAGTTTCTGGAACGAAAAATGGGTACCGATTTTGTTTGACCAAGTCGAAAATCCCCCCCACTACGAAGTCTCAACCTATGGCCGTATTCGCAGCTTTCAGTCTGGTAATACGCAGGGGGCAATTATAAAAGGCTCAGTTATCCAGGGCTATCGGTCGCTGAACATACGGGTAGGAGGGAAAAGCATTAATCGATATGTTCACAAATTAGTCGCTGAGTATTTTGTTCAACGGCCCGATGACTTAGCCTGCTTTGTTATCCATTTAGATCATGATAAGCATAATAACTATTGTCTGAATCTGCGGTGGGTCACCAAAGAAGAGATGATTGAACACAACCGCACCAATCCAAATATAATACGGCCCGATGTACCCCGTCGGACGAGTAATTATAAGTTAACGGAAACTAAAGTAAAGATTATCAAGAAGTTATTGCGAAACGATAAGAACCGTCTAAAAATGATAGCCAAGCAGTTTGGCATTACTCATACTCAACTAAACCGAATCCGTTCTGGCGAAAACTGGAAGCATGTAACCATCGAAGCAGAGTAAAGGTGTAGGTAGGTGGTAGCCCATCTTAGGACTTAAGCAACCCGCTTTTGTTCACCTGAGTCGTTCCAATCCCTTTTGTTTCTGATCGCCCAGAAGCCAATGGAGCCAGAGGGAGCGATAAAAAAAACGACGTGCCAATTTCAGTAGTAGTTTCAAGCCAGATATTTCCTCCCGCATGTTCGATACCGCGTTTGGCAATCGCAAGGCCCAAACCCGACCCCCCTTCTTTAGTACTGAAATTCGGCAAAAATACCTTTGACCGAATCACCTCTGGAATTCCCAGCCCATTATCGTGGACTTCAATATTCACATCGTTGTCGTTAGTAAACAACTTGAGTTCAATAGTTGGGCGTCGATCAGTAGGCACTGACTGAATACCGTTGATAATTAAATTGGTCAGAATACGCCCCATCATGTGGCGGTCGCCCGTTACCATAACAGGTCCTTTCTGCACCTGCCGCGTTAGCGAGATTCGGGTATCGTCGGCGTACAAATCAGCCGTTTTGTTGAGCACCGATGTTATCTCGAACACCTCATTCTTGGGTAAGGGCATCTTGGCAAACTCCGAAAACGAGGTAGCAATGTCGCTCAGGTTATCAATCTGCTCTAGTAAGGAGTCGAATGTCCGTTGCAAAACGCGCCGGGCTTTTGTATCGCCTTCACCAGCAGGTAGTGTTCGCTGTAGCTGCTGAAGTGTCAGTTTCATGGGCGTAAGTGGGTTTTTGATCTCATGCACCACTTGCTTCGCCATTTCACGCCAGGCCGACTGTTTTTCACTTTGAGACAAGGCCATTTTGCTGTCTTCCAACTTCACCAGCATCCGGTTATACTCACCAATAAGCAACCCGATTTCATCGTCAGATTTCCATTCGAGTGGTTCATTAAGTTTATCCAAATTCGTTTTACGAATTTTTTGAGTCAGAATCTTGAGTGGCTTAGTGAGGGTTGTAGATGCGACATACGACAGAATCATAAACACGATAAAAAGCACCATAAACACGTTCAGAGCCGAGGCAATTACTTCGCTCAGCTGCCGGTCAAGATCAGGCCGGGCAAAGAAAAACGGAATGCTCAATACACCTAGCAACCGCCCATCATACGACTTAATATTAGCATAAGCTGTACGATACGGGCGACTCCCCAGCGACTCATCGAGCAGTTTCTGGTTTTCTTTTTCTTCAATAAGGTGAACATAGGCTTCAGGATTAATGAACTTGGCCAGATGCCCCCCTTCGTAGATCAAAGGTCGAGTTGAGGTAAATAGTCGCCCTTTCGTATCAAACAGGTTAATATCGACACCTGCGTCACGGGCAATCTTTTTGAGTTCCTCCTCCATGGCCGCCTTACTTCGTCGGCCCTGCACAAACTCATCCAGATACGTCATAAAGTTAGCCGCCACATTTCGGGTATTACCAATGTAAGCAGCCTCCTGATTGTTGATATAGTTAGAACTGATTACGCTCAGAATGATGAGTACCACCAACAAGAGCGGCATAAAGAAGGCAACATTGAGCAGTATCTGGATTCGAGTCGAATAATTGACGCCAAACCGCGAAAGGCCATATTTTACGCCATAAACCAGAATCACGGCAAGCACTGTCAACACCAGCAATAAATACAGGAAAGAGAAATTAGACAGTACGCTCTCACTGGGATAATCGGGCGAGGAGACAACGATAGTTCGATCATTTTTACCCTGCAAAGCAACGTGCTTGAATCCATTCAGTACGAGTCCTTCAGTATACAATACAGGGTCTACCAGGGCAGAAGGAGGCATTTTTCGCTCGTAATTGTAGCTACCAGTGCTGAAAAGCAGGCGTCCTAAAGTGGCGGCTCCTGGCGTTGACATAGCCAGCATCGAAGCCGTTTCGGGCGTGGCCGACGGATCAGAATCAGCACCGTTGCCAGACCGGTTTTTGATTACCGATGTTTTATAAATTCCATAGCTATACTCCTGTGCTTCTGGCGTTTCGTCTAGTGGGTTCTCCACTAACAATTCAGGGTAGACGCTTTTTGACAACCCGCCCCATAACCGTAAACTCAGCACAATATGGCCCACTAACTCATTGCCAGGCGCAGGCTTACGAATGTCGATAAACCGGATATATTGCTTCAGAACCGTGCTTCCGACTTCATTAACGAAGTACAAACCGTTGTACTGTGTTTTGTATTGGTCACGCACGTACTGATTTTGTAAAGCTTCGTAGGTGCCTTCGGTTGAGTTGGGATCTAAGGGCAAACCGTTTGCCTTAAACGATAGTACTTCCGTATCGTACCGATTGAAATACTTATCCAGAAAAATAGTTTTGACCCGTTGCTGAATCCGAACAGGCACCAAAAGGGCATCTGACTCCATAGAAGCCAGCAAGTCGGCATCGCCCGCTATAGCTTCACTTGACTTGTTAAGCAGAAACTCACCAAAATCATCGTTCTCGGCCAACAGGCGAGTACCATACTCCCGTTTCTGAACAACGTCTTTGCGTAACTCCTGCCGATACACCACGTACGTAGTGATACAAGCACATACCAAAGCCGAAAGGAATAGATAGATTGACGTTCGATAACGAAAACTATACAGAGTTCGCGGAAAACGAGTCAGGTACAGGAGCGTAAAAAACAGGCCATTTAATAACCAGATCGGTTCGATCAGTTGGTCAAGTGTGTAAAGCACTATGGCTGCTAAAGCCGTCCCGACGGCACCGGCCAGAAATCCCATCCGCCAATCCGCAATCATGCGGATAAACAAACTGGAAAACAGGTGTAGTGCCAGAAAATAGATAAGCGAAATAAACACAAAGACCAGCAGGCAGGCCGCTTTAAGCCCACTAAAACGGATATTGATGGTAATATCGAGCGTGAACTGCGATTTCTCATAGATATTATTCAACTCAACAAAGCAGGCGTAACAGGAGCCGTAACTGAGCATAACACACCCGACAGCCAGGGTCCACCGGATCCAGACTGACCAGTGGGTAAGTTGAAGATAAAGCCTTGACCTGTAATAATATACAACCAGGTAAAGCAACAGAATTACCACAACCAAACTGTTCAGCAGCAAATCGCCGAGAGAGGGGGCGAGCAGCGATGATGCGTAGTATTTGGGATTAAAGAGGTCGTTTTCGTAGAACAAAAACGGAACACCGTAATACAGCATTACCCCTCTGAAAATAAACAGGTACACTAATAACAACAAAAAGCCAGCTCCGTAGTGCCGTTTCCGTTGTAATCGACCAATGCTTATGATAACATACAAACCCAAAAACAATACAGCCAACGTACCCAAAATGACCGTGTTGACAGGGGTCGAATTGTTGCGATACGCATCGATACGAGGAGGAACTACCGAAAATAAGAATCCTGCCTGAGGGTCATAAATATTTTGAAATATGGGCTCTCTTGAATCCGTAATACGTTGTGGGTCAAGCGTAAAAAGATCAGTATTGTACCCTGACTGTAGGTAACTATTGGGCGATTTGTACTGCCGGTACACATTGACCAGCGAAAAAATAGCCAATTCAGTGCCATTTCTGCGGACGGTTTCGCGACTAACCAAATAACGGCCTTGCTCAAAGTCGACTAATTGAGGGCGACGAACATTGGCAATGAAACGGTAATCGGGTACAAACCGGTAATCAGACCAGTATATGAGTTCGCCGTTACGGAAGATAAAGTACGGATAACGAGTTGTTTGCTGAAGGTCAGCAAATGAGTAATTACGAGTTTTTTGAAGTTTTTCGGCTACCTGTTTCAGTTCGACAGTACTGATGGCCAATTCGATCTGTACCCGGTCGCGCACTGACGAGAGATACTGCTCATCGGTAGCGCCAGGAGCACCCTGCTCCAGTAAGATGTAACACAACACCGACAGCACGACCATCAGTACGGCCAGAATCAGGAATATGTGCTTTTCAATGTGTTTCACTTTACGAAGATAGGGTATGTTGTTTAGGCCGCGAAAATCATGCCAAGTTAACCTTTATCAACGGTGAATCCACGCCCTTCTTCGCTCATTTCAAACCCAACCTCAATACCCAGTACATACAGTAGATGTTTTTTGTCGATAATTACACGTACCCCTTCCACGTTATACACTTCGTCGGAGGGACCGGGCGTATCGAAACCAAGTAACCACGAAGTGCCGCACCCGCCCCCTCGAATACCCACCCGAAGGCCATAGCCGGCGGGAATTTTCTGAGTCGTAAACGTGTGATGAATCTGTTCTTGTGCTTCGGCAGAAATTCGAATAGGTTGATCGAGCATATGGCAGTGTAGAAAAAGTAACAACAACGCTACCATCAAAATTATCAATTTTCACGCAAACAAGCAGACTGAATCAATGGAGTTAATCGCTGACCTACTTAAACTAACCATCCCTGCTGCCCTCGTGCTATACGGTATGTTCCTGACTGTGAAATTATTACTGGAGCGTGAGGCTGCGCGGCATCAATACGATGTAAAAACCCGCTACACCGAAGCCGTAATTCCGGTGCGGCTTCAGGCATACGAACGGATAGTGTTATTTCTGGAGCGCATAAGTCCTCATAATTTGCTCGTTCGGCTCAACGGAAGTGCTACTACTGTTCTGGATTTTCAGCAGCGACTGCTTCAGGAAATTCGGGATGAATACAATCACAATCTGTCTCAGCAGGTTTACATGTCCGAAGCCACCTGGGATCAGGTTCAGGGCGCCATGAACGATGTAATTATACTCATTAACCAGGCTTCGGGCGACACTCATCCTGATGCCTCCGCTATCGAACTCTCCAAGCGGGTATTTGAGCGGATTGTCCAGCGCGAAGTGCAACCGACAGCTCCTGCACTGAAAGCCGTGAAAGAGGAAATTCAGCAAATGTTTATGTAAAAGTAGCGAGACGTTTCTAGCCGAAAACCTCTCCTGAAATCAGCAACGCTTTGTTCAGTGCGGTTCGATCAATGAGCGTACTGCCTAAAATCTCAATAATTTCTTCGGTGGGCAAGTTTCCAGTGAGGTCATCGGCAGCCATTGGACACCCGCCAAAACCGCGCAGCGCACCATCGATTCGTCGGACTCCCGCCCGCAGGCAAGCTTGAACTTTGGCAGTAGCTTCGCCCGGCCGGGCGTGTAAATGCGCCCCAAACTCAATGGTTGGGAAAGTAGTCAGGAGGTGCCCAAATAATGATTCGATAGCTTCGGGAGTCGAGGTGCCAACTGTGTCGGAAGGGGCAATGATGCGAATGCCCAAATCGGCCAATTGGCGAGTGAACCCGCCCACAAGTGCAGGGCTGTAGGCATCGCCGTAAGGATTGCCGAAGCCCATGGAAAGGTAAACGACGAGGGTCTTATGTGCTTGCTCACACAAAAGTTGCATCTGTGCTACCTCGGCTAGCGCTTGGGCAATGCTTTTATTAGTGTTACGCTGCTGAAATGTTTCGGACACAGAAAGTGGAAAACCGAGATAACCAATGGGCTCGTGTGTGATAGCTTGTTCAGCCCCACGAACATTGGCTACAATGGCTAACAAACGGGTTTCTGTCTGACTCAGATCCAGACCAGCCAGCACTTCGGCGGTATCAGCCATCTGTGGAATAGCTTTTGGCGACACGAAACTGCCGAAATCGAGCGTATGAAAACCCACCCGAAGCAGAGCATTGAGATAACGGATTTTAAGCTCCGTAGGCACAAACTGATGCAGGCCCTGCATGGCATCGCGGGGGCATTCTATTAAAGTCGTGTTCATGAGCAACTGAGGTACCACCTAAAGTAAAACAATATCGTTTGCGTGAGCAGCTTCCACATTCTGTTGCTGCAATTGCTGGCTGAGCATGGTCGAGGATAAGCGAGCTTTGGCAACGGCCACAACCTGATCGTCCTGATCAAGAATTTCGATTACTTCGCCTGCCTCAAATTCGCCCCGCACCGCCCGGATGCCTACGGCCAGTAAACTGCTGCGCCGTTGGAGCGCCCGCACTGCCCCATCGTCAATCTGGAGTTGCCCCACGGCCAAACTACCACTTCCCAACCAGCGATTTCGGGCCGAGAGCGCATTGGGCTGTGCATCAAACCGGGTGCCTGTTTCGCCCTGAATGGCTTTGGCAATACTCTCTGAATCATTTAATCCAAAAATTACCACTCGAATGCCCATACGAGTGGCGAGTTTAGCAAAAGTCAGTTTTGACGACATTCCTCCCAGTCCCAGCGATGATTTATCAGTCCGAACTACGCCAAAAACAGATTCATCAAGCTTGGGCACATGGCGGATAATCTGTCCGTTGGCGTCGAGCAAACCGCCCACCGACGTACACAGTAACAAGGCTTCTGCCCCAAAGCCTACTGCTAACAGAGTAGCTAATTCATCGTTATCCGAAAATTTCAGTTCGCGGCTACTAACCACATCGTTCTCGTTGGCAATTGGTATAATATCGTTGGCCCAAAGTTCGTCGTAGGTTTGTTTGAGTTGCAGAAACTGGTCGCGATGGGAAAAGTGGTGGCGCTCGCACAAGCTTTGGGCTATCCTTACGCCGTAAACGCCAAAGAATCGACTGTAAATATTAAGCAGAAGCAGATTACCCACAGCAGCGGCAGCCTTTCGCTGGGTAATATCGCCCTGATAATTGCGGATCAACGATTTACCTGCTCCCACTGCCCCCGACGATACCACCACAATTCGGTAGTGGTGTGTTAGTGCGGCAACCTGCCGGGCAATGTCTACCAGTACAGGTTCGTTGAGTTCGCCGGTAGGTTTTGTAATAGAAGCAGTGCCGAATTTCAGTACTAGTACGGGTTTCATGCCGCAAAGATAGTAATCAGTTAGCAGTGGCAGCGGGCAGTCTTTGTGCGTAAGCTATGCCTAGTGCCACTGCTAACTGATTACTCTTCCGCATGAAAATTAAACAGATGCTCCAGCATAGATTCGCTAAAGCGGGCTTTGCGCTTAAGAGCCTGCTTTAGTTGCCGGAGGTATTGGTTTTTGGGGATTTCGATGGCCCCGAACCGTCGAACGTTATCATTAATAAATTGCGTATCAAGCAGATCAAATTTCTGTTCGCGTAATGTCAGTATCAGGTAATGAAACGCAACTTTAGAGGCATTGTCGACGTGATGAAACATTGATTCGCCAAAAAATGCTGTTCCAAGCGATACGCCATACAGTCCTCCAACTAAACGATCATCCATATACGTTTCCACGCTATGGGCTAAGCCCATTTGGTGCAATGTCGTATAGGATTCAATAATTTCTTCGGAGATCCAGGTGCTATCATCGGCTGAACGTGGCAGGGCACAATACCGCATTACCTGCTCAAAATCAGCATTTATACGGATTTCGAATTGTTTTTTATTCAGAACCGGCCGAAGCGATTTTGAGGGTTTATACGTTTCGATAGGAATAACAGCCCGTGGGTCTGGCGAGTACCAGTAGAGCGTACCATCAGCATCGGCCATCGGAAATATACCATTGATGTAACCGTAGATGAGATCGTCGGCGGTCAGCTTGCTCATTAAAAAAGGTACTGGATGTTGATCTTGACAAAGATATAAAAAAATGTTTCGGACCTTACACCAATTGAGTGTTAATTATTTAGCCGTTTTGTTTGAACTAAGCGCAAAAAAATACGCTTATTGATTGCAAAAGCCCGGCATTTTGCCTAACATTGCCGTCCTTTTCGGGCCTCGCCCAATACACTAATTAAGCGATGATAAACCAGAACGACATAGCGGCTTTTTATCACATGACGCCCTGTCAAGTCAGGTCCGAAAGGACCATCTAATCGCGTTTGCCTACGTGGCAAAACCCTCCTCGCTATTTTCATTTTTCTAACCAAAACAACCACACGGGTCACAACGTCCCCGGTTGCGGTAAACGTCACAACGTTTTTCGTTACCCAATAAACGACGATGATTAACTCAGAGATAGTCAACGATCAGTATATCGTTCAGCTCGCCAACGAGGATCACCTCCGACTGGCTGAAACGATTTGCCACCAGATGGAGCAAAGTGCCAAAGCACGCGGAACGGGAATTGCCAAACGTTCGCCCATCTATGTGATGGAGAAAATGCTCGAAGGCAAAGCCATTATTGCCACCACCCTCGCCGGTGAATGGGTTGGATTCTGCTACGTTGAGACGTGGGAACACGGCAAGTTCGTAGCTAACTCCGGCCTGATTGTTCATCCCGATCACCGCAAAAGCGGTATCGCCACCCGCATCAAAGCCAAAGCCTTTGAACTCTCTCGCGAGCGCTACCCCAACGCCAAGATCATTGGTCTGACAACCAGCCTCGCTGTTATGAAGATCAATTCAGATCTGGGTTATGAACCAGTGACCCTCAACCAGTTACCGGGCGATGAAGCTTTCTGGAAAGGCTGTTCGAGTTGTGTGAACTATGATATTCTGAACCGAACCGAGCATAAACATTGCCTCTGTACGGGAATGCTTTATGACCCGATAGAACATAAAAAAGAAGAAAAATCGGAGAAATGGAATTTCCTGAAAGAGTCTAAACTCTACGAACGCTGGATGAAAATTAAACAGCGAATTCTACTTCGGTTTCAGGAGCGGCAGCGGGTTCGCCGAAATGAGCATGAACTGGAAGCCGTTTAGCGACGCTAAACGTATAGTTATCTGATAAACGCCCGAACGATTAGTCGTTCGGGCGTTTTTGTTTTCGGCCAATACGCTTACTAAAAAGCCCGCAGGTATTTGGTAATCGGCTGATTTTGTTGAGTATTTTTTGCATATTCATTTCTTTTTAAGTCAGTCTAAATTGTACCCTATTTCACCTTAAATTGTTTATGAAAGTACTATCTATTTCCCGCCCTACCCTAGCCAATCGTTGGTTACGCTGGTTGCCAAGAACTGCCCTACTCTGGTTGATGCTACTCGGAACCATGGGTTCTGCGCTGGCCCAGCAAATTTCCGGAACCGTAACGAGCCAGAACGGGGACGCTCTGCCCGGTGTAAACGTGGTAGTGAAAGGCTCGAACCGGGGCACAACCACTGACCGCGACGGGCGGTATTCGCTCAATGCCGCCAGCAATGCAACGCTTGTGTTTAGCTATATCGGCTATAATACCAGCGAAATCACCGTTGGCAACCAAACAGCGATCAATATGAAGCTGACTGAAGACCTGCAATCGCTTTCGGAGGTGGTTGTGGTCGGCTACGGTACACAGAAGAAATCGTCGCTCACGGGGGCTGTCTCGACGGTAACACCCAAAGAATTGCGGGCCTTACCCGTTATTAGCCCAACGCAGGCGTTGCAGGGGCGCGTGCCGGGGGTATCGATTGTGAATAACAGCAGTCCGGGTTCCGAACCCGTTGTTCGGGTTCGGGGCGTAGGGTCTATCAGTCTGAATCCTAACCCGCTTTATGTGATTGACGGAATGCCGGCGGGGGGTCTGAATAACATCGACCCAAAGGACATCGAGTCGCTCGAAGTACTTAAAGATGCCTCAGCAGCAGCCATTTACGGTTCGCGGGCGGCCAACGGCGTTATTCTGATTACGACCAAAAAAGGTTCCAACAACGGCAGAATCAACGTTAGTGTCGATTCGTATTATGGTACGCAGTCGGCCTGGCGGCAACTCGATTTGCTGGATCGGGACGAATACATCAAGTACGGCACCGCCCTGGTGACGGCCTCCGGGCAGCCCGTACCGGGTCGGTTCAACAACCTCAACACGCCCATTTATGAAGGTGCCACCCAGACCTTTGGCCAAACGAACACCGACTGGCAGGCGGTGATGTTCCGTAACGCGCCCATATCGGACAATCAGGTGTCTATTTCGGGCGGAAACGCCCAGTCACGGTTTTTTATGTCGGTAGGACATTTCAGTCAGCAGGGTATTTTGCCCTTTACGGATTACAACCGGCAAAGTTTCCGTATCAACTCCGACCATAAGTTCAGCAAGTTTCTGACGGTAGGGCAAACGTTGCTGGCTTCGACCGATTTCAGGCGGCTCGAACGCGACGGGGGCGGGCGTAGTCTGGTGATGAACATCATGCGGATGACTCCGTACTGGCCCGAACGCGACCCGACCAAACTTGGGGGTTTCAGCACAACGGCTCAGGGATTAGATGCCACCGACCCCGAAAACCCGCTGCGTGTAGCCGAACAGGAACAACAGTTTCAGACCGACCGGGGTATTAAACTGCTTGGCACCGTATTTGCCGAACTTCGCTTTACCGACTGGCTTCGGTACAAGTTTACGGCCGGGGGCGATTTATCTACAACCCGCTTCAACGGCTTTTTACCGATCTACGCCGATGGCAACCGTAGCCGTCCGATTGCCAACGTGTCGGAAAACCGGAATACCTTTTTCTCCGCGCTACTGACCAATCAGCTTACGTTCGACAAAACCTTCGGTAAGCATTATATCAACGCAACGGCCATTGCTGAACGGCAGACGGCCTCATCAAGGGGTATATCGGCCAGCGGTCAGCGGCCCGACAACAACATTCAGGTAATTCAGGGGGTCTCGAACCCCATCGGTTCCAGCACGTTGAACGAAAACCTGCTGATTTCCTACGCGGGTCGGGTCAACTACGAATATGGCGGGAAGTATCTGTTAAGTGCTTCGGTTCGGCGCGACGGGTCGAGCAAGTTTGCGCCCGGCAACAAGTGGGGCACGTTCCCGGCGGTATCGGTTGGATGGCGCATCAGTGAGGAAGCGTTTATGAAGAATATACCCGCCATCTCGGAACTGAAATTACGAGCGAGTTACGGCAAAACGGGCTTCAATGCCATTGGCGACTACGAGTGGCAGGCACTCGTGCAAGCCAACAATACCCTGTATCCGTTCAACAACCAGACCCAACTGGGGTCGTATATCAACGTTCTGAGTAACAACGCCCTACAGTGGGAGATCAACAATACCACCGACATTGGGGTGGACCTATCGCTGCTGAACAACCGCATTAGTCTGACAGCCGACGTGTATGAACGGCAAACCGACGGGCTATTGCTGCGCGTTCCACTGGCTAACTCGCTGGGCTATACACAAAGCCCGCTGGCCAACGTGGGTAGCATTCGTAACCGGGGCCTTGAGCTAGCCTTAGGCTATAACCACAACGGCAAAGATTTTCAATGGTCAGCAACAGGCGTAGTTGATTTAGTTCGGAATAAAGTGCTGAGTTTAGCTACACCCAATGCCACCATCAATTCGGGGTTGAACGCTGACTTTGGTGGTTTCGACATCACCCGCACCGAGGCCGGACAGCCTATTCAGTCGTTTTACGGCTGGCAGGTCGATGGTATTTTCCAGAACGCAGGTGAGATCGACGCGGCTAACGGCCTTGACGGAAATGCTGCTACGTTCTATCAGAATAGGTCGACCCGGCCCGGTGATATTCGGTTCCGAGACCTGAACGGCGATGGAAGAGTGGATGCCAACGACCGGACGTATCTGGGCAGTTACATTCCGAAGTTCAACTACGGCCTGAACACAACCGCCAATTACAAAAATTTCGACTTTACGCTGTTCTTCCAGGGGGTGGCCGGCAACAAAATTTATAACGGCACCAAAGTGATTGGGCAGGGGCAACTGAGGCTCTTCAACGCGACGACCGATGTGCTGAACGCTTGGACTCCACAAAACACCAACACCAACGTACCACGTTCAGTCAGTGGCGATCCCAATCAGAACTCGCGCACGTCCGACCGGTTTCTTGAGAATGGCTCCTACCTGCGGCTAAAGAACCTCAGCATCGGCTACACCCTGCCTGCAACCACCCTGAGCAAAGCAACAAAGGGTTACGTAAGCCGGGTACGGGTGTATGTATCAAGCAATAACCTGCTTACCTTTACTAAATACACTGGCTACGACCCGGAGGTATCGTCAAGGGGCGGGAACCTGCTCAACAACGGCATCGACTACGCGCAATATCCACAAGCCCGAACACTTTTGGTGGGCTTAAATCTTGGCTTTTAATTCATAAAACAAACTATTCAGACATGAAAAAGTTATTTCTAATCAGTGTGCTGAGTATCGGCCTGGCCGTTAGCTGCAGCGACGATGAACTCAACAAAGTGAACCCCAATGGGGTGACGTTCGACACGTATTTCAACAACGAAAGTGAACTGACCGCCGGTGTGAACGGGATTTATGCTCTGGTGCAATCGAACAGCTTAGTATCGCGGGAGTGGTTTTTTACGCACGACCTGCGGGGCGACGAGATGGCTTCGGGCGGTGGGCAACTCGAAACGCCCCGTAATCAGATACTGATTGGTGTTCACGACCCAGGCAATGGACTGTCAAACAGCATCTGGGCGGGCTGGTATCGGGTGATTCACCGGGCCAACGTGGTGCTGGAAAAAGGAGCCAAGGTGACGGGGGTAGCCCCGGCTTCGCGTGACCGGCTGCTGGGCGAAGCGCGTTTTCTGCGAGCCTGGGCCTATTACGAACTGGCAACGTTCTTTGGCGGGGTTCCCCTTTACAAAGAATTTGCAAAATCAGTTGAGGGCACTTTGCCTCGCTCAGCCCAAAAAGAGGTTTATGATTTTGCCATAGCTGACCTGAAAGCTGCCGAAGCCGGACTAGCTGCCAGCTACACAGGGGCCAACCTGGGCCGGGCAACCAAGTCGGCGGCTCAGATGCTGATGGCCCGGATTTATCTGCAACAGGGCGACTACCCCAACGCACGGACCGAGTTGAAAAAAATTGTCGACTCCAACCTCCACCGACTGGTCGATAATTATACGGACCTTACAAACGAAGAAGGGGAGTTCAACGCAGAATCGATTCTTGAGATCGTATATGTGCCATCGGGCGGGGCGTATAACTGGGGTGGCGACGGCGACGGGGCGGCAGTACAGGAAGAAACCGTTCGGTCGCAGGAGTATGCGGCCATCGCGTGGCGCAACGTTATTCCGTCTAACAGAATCTTGAACGAGTACGAAATCGTGGCAAAGGGCGATGCCAAAGACGACCCTCGCTACGCTTTTTCGTACTGGTCGGAAGGCGATATGTTTAACAACGGAGCTACTTTGCTCACCTCTGCCATGGTACAGGGGAATGCTTCGGTGGTGAACGGGAGAACGCTGAAAGTGAGCTGGCGGAAGTACTCCCTCATGTACAAATCCAATGCGGCCAATCAGCAGAGTGGTATCAATATGCGGATTATGCGCTACGCCGATGTACTGTTGCTGATGGCCGAATGCGAAAACGAGCTGGGCAACTCAGCGGCTGCCCTGACGCTACTCAATCAGGTGCGGGCACGTAGATCGGTGGCGATGCCTCCTTACCCTACCAGAAACTACCCGGCAGCTAACAAAGATCAGGTATTCGATGCGGTTGTGCATGAGCGCATGGTGGAGCTGGCTGCCGAGCAGGTTCGGAACTTCGACATTTTGCGGTGGCGGAAGAACAAGAAGCAGAAGTCGGAACCGCTAACTTACTTTCAGGCCAACAAACACGAATTACTGCCCATTCCATTGCAGGAAATCGACAACAGCCCGTCTATTGATATTAAAGACCAGAATCCGGGGTATTAACAAGCCGCTATCTCATTTGCAAAACCCCGCCTTACCATTGGTGGGGTTTTGTTTTTTCGCCTGATACCGTTAATTTGTCACTTATGATTCCACGATTGTTGCTCCTGACGGGCCTGCTTACACTGGCAGGTTGCCAAACTAAAAGCCCCGCACTATTCACAAAAATTGATCCCGACGATTCGGGCGTTCGGTTTGCCAATACCCTTGAACCAACCGCCAAACTGAATGCTTTTACATTTACTAATTTCTACAACGGGGGGGGGGTAGGCGTGGGCGATTTTAACCGCGACGGGAGACCCGATTTATTTTTTACGGGCAATCAGGTCAGTTGCCGACTGTACATCAATCAAACCGATTCGAGCCGCTCCGACAGGGAAAAGATCCAGTTTGCCGACATGACAGAGTCGGCGGGGGTGAAAACGGATCAGTGGTGTACGGGCGTGTCGGTGGCCGATGTGAACAGTGATGGCTGGGACGACATCTACGTGAGTGTGGCCGTACATTCCACCATGCCCAAAACCCGCAATCTGCTGTTCATCAACCAACGCACGCCCAAACCCACGTTCCGCGAAGAAGCTGCCCACTATGGCCTTGATTATGAAGGGTTCACTACCCAGGCCGTTTTTTTCGACTACGACGGTGACGGCGACCTCGACTGTTACCTGCTCAACACCGCGCCCGACCTCCAAAATCCCAACTCCCTCCGCCCGTCCATCAACGACGGGACGGATCCTTCGACGGATCGGTTGTTCAGGAATATGACAAAGGAAAGAGAGAAAGGAGGAAAAGGAGAAAGAGAAAGTGTTCAGGTTCCTCTCTCCCCTTTCCCCTTTATTGATGTCTCCCAACAAGCCGGTATTCGCTTCGACGGGCTGGGGTTAGGCGTGGTGGCATCCGATTTGAACGGCGACGGGTGGCCCGATCTGTATTGTTCCAATGACTTTATCAGCAGTGATATTTTGTACCTGAATAATCGCGACGGAACGTTCCGCAACACGGTTAAAAACTCAATGGCTCACACGAGTCTGTACGGAATGGGCGTTGACGCGGGCGACCTGAACAACGACGGGCGGCCCGATTTACTGCAACTCGATATGCTGCCACAAGATAATAAACGGCTTAAACAGATGCTGGCCGGCCCCGATTACGACAAAAAAGAGCAGAGTCTAAAACCCCAATACGGCTACCAGTTGCAGTATATGCGGAATACGCTGCAACTGAATACCGGCAATATAAGTAATAACCTCCCCCGGTTCAGCGAGGTTGGTTTGCTAGCGGGCATTGCCCAAACCGACTGGAGTTGGGCAACGCTGTTGGCTGATTTAGACCTTGATGGTCAGCGCGATGTGTTCATTACCAACGGCTACCGAAAAAATGTCACCGACCGCGATTTTATCAATTTCACCGAAGACTTTGGCCTATTCGGGACGGATGATTACCGCCAACGACAGCGCGACAAACTAATTGACAAGATACCGGAAATCGAGCTGCGCAACTATGCATACCGAAATGACTCAAACCTGGCTTTCCGGGACGTTTCGGCGGACTGGGGTCTTGATGAGTTATCATATGCCAATGGTGCGGCCTATGCCGATCTGGATCGCGATGGTGATCTGGATTTGGTAGTGAATAACATCGACAAAGAAGCTTCGATTTTTCAGAACAACAGTCGTCAGCAAACCAAAAACGGGTTTCTCCGGGTAGCGTTTGCGGGGCTACCCACCAATCCAAACGGGCTGGGAGCCACCCTCACGACCTGGGCAGGAGGGCGGCAACAATACTACGAAAATCAGCCCGTCCGGGGCTATCTATCGTCGGTGGAGCCGGGTATTCTGCTAGGCACGGGCCGTGTTGCTCAGTTCGATTCGGTGCGGGTTCACTGGTCGGATGGCCGAACCGAAACGCGCTATCGTGTGCCGGTCAACGGGCGGCTCGTGTTTCAGGCATCAGCAGCAACAATGCCCATCAGCCAGCCAGGTCAGCCCCAAAAACCCCTGTTTCGGCAGGAGATAGACCCGTTTGGGTTCACGCACCTAGAGTCAGACTTCGTTGATTTCAAAACCACGCCCGCCCTCCACAAAATGCTCTCGCGGGGTGGAGCGGCTATAGCAACGGGCGATCTGAACGGCGACGGGCTGGATGATCTGGTGGTCGGGCCGTCGTACCGGGGCAGTGCCGGCAAATTATTTTTTGGCCAGAAAAACGGGGGTTTCTGGCAGCAGGCGTGGCTGACGAATACGCCGATGGAAGCCGGTGATGTGCTGTTATTTGATGCCGACAACGACCGCGATCTGGATGTGCTGCTGGTTGGGGGCGGGAATGAACGTCCGCTGACCGTTCGGGAAGCTTACCAACCGCAATTCTTCATTAACGACGGACAAGGCAACCTTAAGCCCACCCCCAACGCGCTGCCCGCCCTACTGGTGAGCAGTGCAGCAGCGCGGGCATTCGACTTCGACCGCGACGGCGATCAGGACATTATACTCACTGGGCGACAACTGCCCAGTCAATACCCGCTGCCTGCGTCCAGTTATCTGCTTCGCAACGACAAAGGCCGTTTTACCGATGTAACCCGGCAAGTGGCCCCCGCACTCCAGCAGATCGGAATGGTGTGTGATGCCCTGCCGATCGACATTGACCAGGATGCAGACACAGACCTGATTTTGGTAGGCGAATGGATGCCCCCGACTTTGTTACGCAACGAAAATGGCCAAAAACTACTAGCTGTTGCCTGGTCACTGCTCCCTGAAAAGGGCTGGTGGAACTGCCTGGCATCGGGCGATTTCGACCATGATGGCGACCCCGACTTGTTACTGGGCAACGAAGGCCTGAACACGCTTTACCGGGCTTCTCCAGCGCAGCCTGTGCAACTAATAGCGAAAGATTTTAATAAGGATGGTCTTTTCGACCCAATTATGGGCTATTTCATTGGGGGAAAATGCTACCCGGCCCTGCCCCGCGAATCGCTCAACGCGCAGATTATTCAGTTTCGCCGGACGTTCCAACGCTACGCTGATTATGCCGGGGTGACGTTTGACGAACTTTTCAACGCCGACGAACGAGCCGGGGCTTACGAAGGACAAGCTACCCAGTTGCAGAGTTGTTACGCCGAGAATAGGGGGAACGGGCAATTTCGAATACGTCCACTCCCTGCGCTGGCACAACAAGCCCCCATTTTCGGCTTTCTGGTGGACGACTTCGACCATGACGGACATTTGGACGCACTGGCAACGGGCAACTTTTACCCCAACGAGGTGAATATGGGCCGGCAGGATGCTTCGCAGGGGCTTTTACTTCGGGGGAACGGTAAAGGTAATTTCACCCCCATTGAACCCGCCCGGAGTGGCTTCCGGGTATTGGGCGATTCTCGCAAATCGTACCGCATCAGGCCGGGCAATCGGATAGTTACAGCCACTAATGGGAGTGGACTCATGGTACACTCGTGGTGGCAACAGCAATAATTTTCGAGCGTTATCATAACCTATTCGGCCAAAATTACGTTTTGGACGTATCAACCGCCCCCTCAACACTGTGGAAAGCTACTCTCCCAATCCCGACGATATGATGAAACAGAACTCCACCAACGTTCCGACGGGCATGGAGCAGGATACCCATGCCGATGAGGAAATTATTGATCAGACTGATTCATTACCAGCCAACGACACAACATTGCAGGCTGCCCCCATTGAGCAGCCCAAAGCCGGTGAAGAAACTCCCATCGACGATTTGGCCAGTTCGATAGCCTACGCACTCGACGGGTCTGGGCGGGGCGAAATCAAACCCGACTAAGCCATTTCTTTGTACTGCATTCGGTAGAGGTTGGCGTAGGCCCCCTCCTGTCGCAGCAATTCCTCGTGCGTGCCCTGTTCCACCAGTTGGCCCTTGTCGACCACGATAATGTTGTTAGCCTTTTGAATGGTCGAGAGTCGGTGGGCAATCACAATGGCAGTGCGGCCTTTCATCAGCTTTTCAATAGCTGCCTGAATGAGTTCTTCAGTCTCGGTATCGACGGATGAAGTTGCCTCATCCAGCACAATTATCCGGGGGTTTTGCACCATGGCCCGCACAAACGAAATAAGTTGCCGCTGCCCTACCGAAAGAGTAGCCCCGCGTTCCATAACATTGTAGTCATATCCGCCCGGCAAACGCTCAATAAACTCATGTACGCCCACCAGCTTGGCAGCTTCGATCATTTTTTCGCGGGTGATGCGCGAATCGCCGAGGGTAATATTATTCCGGATTGTATCAGAAAAGAGAAAAACGTCCTGTAATACTACGCCAATATTCCGGCGTAGTGCGCCCAGTTCATAGTCGTGGAGGTCGCGCCCGTCGATGCGGATATGTCCTTGATTAATATCATAAAAACGGCTTAACAGATTGACAATGGATGATTTTCCGGCACCAGTAGCCCCAACAAACGCAACTGTCTGGCCTTCGTTGACCTGAAATGAAATGTCGCGCAGCACCCAGTTTTCGTCGTTGTAGGCAAACCAAACGTTTTCGAACTCCACGTTCCCCCGAAGCTTGGCAGGAATGTACGAACCGTTATTTTGAGTGTAGTCGTCGCTATCCAACAGTTGCAGAATTCGATCGGTGCTCACAATCCCCATCTGGAGTGTATTGAAACGATCGGCCAGCATTCGAATTGGCCTGAAAAACAGGTTGATAAACATCACGAAGGCCGTTACAGTCCCAAACGTTACCTGACTGTTCAGGATTTCTCTGGCACCATACCAAACAACCAAACCCGTACCAGCCGCAGCCAAAATATCAGCTACGGGGAAATAGATGGAGTAATACCAGATAGACCTGATGTTGGCATTGCGGTGTTCGCCGTTGATCTGCCGGAACTTATCAGCCTCGATTTTTTCGCTCCCAAAAATCTGGACAATGTTCATGCCCGTGATATGTTCCTGCACAAAGGCATTCAGGTTGGCCACTGCCGTGCGCACCTCATTGAACGAGACCTTAATCTTTTCCTTGAAAACGTAGGTGCCAAGCAGCATCAGCGGCACCATCGACAGGCTAATAGTAGCAAGCCGCCAGTCGGTATAGTACATTACGCCAATAATCAGAACCAGTTGAAGAATATCGCCTGCAATGGCCGCCATGCCCTCGGTAAACACGTCGGCCAGGGTTTCAACATCGGAGATAGTTCGTGTCACAAGCCGCCCAATGGGCGTGTTATCGAAGAACTTGAGCCGGAGATGAAGAATTTTCTGGTAGAGCTGCACCCGAATATCGCGGATCACATGCTGCCCTAACCAGCCCGACAGGTAGGTAGTAGTAAACTGCATGAACGCCTGTATAACCAGGATGCCGACCATTGCCGCCAGCATCAGCGACAGCCCTTTAGAGTCGCCACCGGCAATCT
>Ga0105048_10002081_pt1 | contig 32313 bp, 31 predicted proteins | sample MAT05_FD_78382 | JGI IMG/M metagenome (GOLD analysis project Ga0105048, IMG submission 78382) | Freshwater microbial communities from Lake Fryxell liftoff mats and glacier meltwater in Antarctica - MAT-05 | ecosystem: Environmental > Aquatic > Freshwater > Ice > Liftoff microbial mat | place... | reverse complement strand
TCGAGCCGGAATAGTCCCAGCCAGACGGATGCGTGGGGTTCAGCCATGCAAGGTGCGGATAGATGTCGACGAAACGCTGCAGCCAGATCGCGCCCGGCTCCTCGTTCCAGTGCTCCACCGAGCCGCCCGGATAGGTGATCTCGTAGGGGCTCATCGCAGCGTCGCCCACGATGATGACTTTGTAGTCGGCCGGAAACTTGTGCAGCACCTCCCAGGTCGGGATCTTGCTCACGCCGCGACGCCGGTTGTCCTTCCAGACGCCTTCGTAGATGCAGTTGTGGAAATAGAAGAATTCGAGATTCTTGAACTCGGTCCGCGCCGCAGAGAACAGCTCCTCGCAAGCCTTCACATGCGGGTCCATCGATCCGCCGATGTCGAGGAACATCAGCAGCTTCACGGCATTGCGCCGCTCGGGCCGCATGACGATGTCGATATAGCCCTGCTTTGCCGTGCTGCGGATCGTGCCGTCGAGATCCAGCTCGTCGGCCGCGCCATCGCGCGCCCATTTGCGCAAGCGGCGCAGCGCCACTTTAAGATTGCGCGTACCGATCTCGACCGAGTCATCGAGGTTCTTGAACTCGCGCTTGTCCCACACCTTCACGGCGCGCTGGTGGCGCGATTTGTCCTGCCCGATCCGCACGCCTTCCGGGTTGTAGCCGTGCGCGCCATAGGGCGAGGTCCCGGCCGTCCCGATCATCTTGTTGCCGCCCTCGTGGCGCTTCTTCTGTTCGGCCATCCGCTCCTTGAGCGTCTCCATGAGCTTTTCCCAGCCGCCCATGGCCTCGATCATCTTCTTGTCTTCCTCCGAGAGGAATTTCTCGGACATCTTCTTCAGCCACTCCTCCGGAAACTGGTGCACATCAACACCCTCGGAGAATGAATCGAGTCCCTTGAAGACGTGGCCGAATACCTTGTCGAATCGGTCGAGGTGTTTCTCGTCCTTCACCAGCGCCGCGCGGGAAAGATAGTAGAAGTCCTGCACCTCGTTGCCGCCATCGCCCCCGACCACGCCCTTGTCCATGGCCTCGAGCAGGGTGAGGTATTCCTTGAGCGTGACCGGCACCTTGGCGGCGCGCAGCTCATGGAAGAAGTGCTGGAACATGGTTGGTCTCCGGCAAGGCTGAACAACCTAGCCGGAAGCCGGTCCCGGGCAAAGGGCCAAGGGCAACGCGCGCAAAAGTCTGCGAAAACGCTGGCGATCAGCCCGCGTCGTCGTCGCTCGGCGGGGCGCCGCCTTCATACTGCATCGCCTGTTCAAGCGGGCGCACGGTCTTGGCGGGCAGGGCTTCGAAACTCGTGATGTCGATCTCGTACATCGGCTTGCCATCGCGCTCGAACTTGATCTGTTTTGGCCATTTCACGCCATTGCTGACGACCTCGCCGGAGAAGGTGGCGACGTCGACCGTGCTCGCGCCGGTTTTGGCGTCCGTGCCGTTGTAGCCAGCGCGCACCAGCTCGCCGTTGGTGCCGAACGACAGCTCCACGGGCTGGGCCTTGCCGGTAACCTGGATTGCGCGTGTGCCATCGGCGCCCGCCGGCTGCTCCTTCACCGTAGCGTCATCACCCTTCAGCGGGGCGAGCAGCATCACGCTGAAAAGGCCAAGCTGTTCATTCTCGAATTTGGAGCCCGCATCGCCCATTGGCGTCCACGTGACGCGCGTCACATCCCATGCCTTGCCGAGTTCGGCCTGAACGGTCTTCGCGGTCTTTGGCTCGGCGCCCTTGGCCCAGCTTGTCAGGCGATAGAAGCCGAAGGGGCGCACCAGCAACGCCACATTCTGCTCCGTCACGACGCCGTCGACGCTCATCTTGGCCGTGCCCGTGACGTAGATCTCCTTCACCTTGGCGAGCGCAGCCTCGCCTCCCGCTGTTTCGATTGCGGCATCAAGCACGCTCTTGCCGGCATATACGCCAGCGTCGGCCATTGCGGCGGGCGGCGCCTCCGTCGTCGCGCACGCACCCAGCGTCGCAAGCATTGCAACGGACGCCAGCATCGTCCTCGAAAAAGCCATCAGGTCCTCCCGGTAAGGTCTGTCTGCCGGCGTGGTTCGCCGATCGGTGACTGGCTTTAGCCTATCCTGCGGCCCGCTGCGAAGCTCTGGAGGCCCGGATGCGGCACAAAGCCCCGTGATCAGTCCGGGAAAACGCCGCCAAGTGTTGCGCTGGATCAGGAATTTGGTCTCTGCCGGCGCGAATGGCCACAGTTAGCCAGCTACGATCGCGCTCGCAGGGTGCCTGATGATCTAGGCGGATGATCTAGGCGAGGCGCCCGCGCAGGGTGTTGAAAGTGTCCTGCGCGTCATACGCGTCCGGCGCGCCAACCGGCTTCCAACCCTTGGCTACCCGGATTTCGATCGCATGCTCGTAAATCGTCCGCGTCTCCACGACATCGCGCTCGGTGCGCGCCAGCACCGGCACCAGACGGCTGGTGCATCCCAGAACGCCGCAGGATCGCTGCACCACGTATTGGGTCTGGTAATCGGTCTCGGTTGAATAGCGCCGCTTGGCGTCCGCGTCGGTATCCGCCGTGATGACTTCAAACCAGTCGCCGCCATTTTCCAGCGTCAGTTGCGCTGCGCGCATAAGCGCATAGTCCTGCACCTGCGCAGACGACATCTTCGTATTGCCGCGATAGGTCACGCGCCAGCGATTGTCCTCGATCCTCTGGTCGGCATATCCGACAGCATTCGCATTCGCAGCGGGGGCATAGGCGGGTCCGGACGCGCACGCGCCGAGAACCAGCAACGCGGTGTACGCGCCAATAAATAGCTTGCGCATCAGTCAGCCTCCCAGAGTACCAAAGAAAGCAACGCCGCCAGTCACGCTGCGGTTCCGGAAGGTTGCCGTTAACTGATCTTGTCGCGCAGGGAAGCCAGAGTCTTCTTCGCGTCGTGCTGCTTCGGCCCGCCCGCCAGAGACTTGCCCTTGCCCATGACGATGACCAGCGTCTGCGTATTCCGGCCGTCGAGTTTACCGTCGATCTTGCTCTGCACCTCGAACCATTCATTGCCGGCATCGAGCGTGATCTGAGCCGCACGCGCCATGGTTCGGTCCGCGACCAGCTTGGCCGAAGCCTCATCCTGCGCGGCGTAGGCGATACGATAACGCCCGCCCGACATCGACTCTTCAGTGAAGCCCGACATCGACTGCCCGCCCGGTACGGACGAACACGCCGCAGCAGCTATGAAGGCGAGGGCGGCGATCAGCTTTTTCATGTGCAATCTCCGGCGATGGGTCCAAGGGCACACTACGCCCGGTCTGCGCTGCGGTTCCAGCGGTCAGGGCAGCGTGCGGAAAAATTCCGGCGCCGAACGGGCCTGCGATTTCTGCTCATAGGCGTAGGCCAGGCCCAGAAGCATTGCCTCCGACCATTTCGCCCCGAAGAACGATAGGCCAACGGGAAGGTCGCGCACTTCGCCCATCGGCACAGTGATGTGCGGGTAGCCTGAAACAGCAGCGAGACCGGATGACGATCCCAGGAAATGGTCGCCGGTCACGGGATCGGTCGGCCAGGCCGGGCCCCCTGTGGGCGCGACGAGAGCAACGATATTGTTGGCCGCCAGCAGGCGGTCGATGCCTTCGGCGCCGGCCATGCGCGCGGCTGTCGCCTTGGCGTCGAGATAGGCCTTGTCGGTCAACAACGGCGCTTTGGCGGCTTCCAGAAAAGTTTCCTGTCCGAAGAATTCAAGCTCGGCAGGCGTGGCCGCGTTGAAGGCGATCATATCGGCCAGCGTCCGCGCGTTCACCGCCGCAGGCGTGCTTGCGAGATACGCTTCCACGCCGGCACGAAACTCGGCGAGCAGCACGGTGTACTCAGCTGCTCCCATGGCGCGCGTATCGCCGCCGAACGCGTCGATCTCGACCAGTGTCGCGCCGGCGTCCTTCAGAACCTCCAGCGCTTCGGCGAAGGCCGCATCAGTCGCCGTGTGATAGCCGGCCTCGAACCTCGCAACGCCAATCCGCTTGCCCGCTAGGGCGCCAGCGTCGAGCGCGGCGACATAGTCCTGCTTGCGCCCATCAGCCTCCGCTGTGGCGGCGTCAGCGGGATCCGATCCTGCAATAACTGACAGCAGCAGCGCCGCATCCGCCACGCTCAGCACCATCGGCCCGGCCGTGTCCTGCGTCGCGCTGATCGGCACGATGTACGTGCGTGAGACCAGCCCCACAGTCGGCTTGAGTCCCACGACACCGTTGGCGGAGGAGGGGCAGACGATCGATCCGTCCGTTTCTGTCCCGATAGTCGCAGCCGCGAGCCCTGCCGCCATGGCGGCGCCTGAGCCGGCGGACGATCCACACGGATTGCGGTCCAGCACATGGGGATTGCGCGTCTGTCCGCCCACCGCGCTCCAGCCCGACGTGGACGATCCAGACCGGAAATTGGCCCATTCGCTGAGGTTCGTCTTGCCGAGGATGACTGCGCCGGCCGCCCGCAACCGCTCGACCAGCGGCGCGTCGCGACCCGTCACATTGAGCTGCAGCGCCAGCGACCCGGCCGTTGTCGGCATTGGATCAGCCGTGTCGATATTATCCTTCAGCAGGATCGGCACGCCATGCAGCGGGCCTTTCGAGATGCCCTCGGCCGACAGCGCATCGAGCGCCTTGGCGTCCGCGAGCGCGTTGGGATTGATCGCGAGCACCGCGTTCAGCATCGGTCCCGCATCGTCCACCGCTGCGATCCGATCAAGGAAAGCCTGCACCACGGCGGCGGACGTCGTGCGCTTGGCCGCGATGTCGGCGGCGATCGCCGTGAGCGTCTGCGGCTCGACGACCAGCTTAGAGAAATCGTTCGGATCGGCAGCCACGACTGGCGATTCGCCCTGGCACGCTGCAGCCAGAAAAAGTGCAACACCCGCCAACAATTTCTTCAAATCACGTCCTCCCGGCCTCTGCGCGAACCACATCATCGCTCGATCAGTGTGTCGAGCGGTGAGTTATTGGGCCCGCGCGGTAAACCTATGTTGCTGAAAAGCTAATCGCCCCCGGCGGCCCATGAACCGCGCGCAATCCCGCATGACCTTGCGGTTTCCGTGGACGCCGGCGTCGCGCAGATCGTGCTGCGCGCATGGTTTCACGACGCGGCGGAGCATTGCCGTTAACCCGCGCAAGTCGTTGGGAGTCATGGTGAATCGGCAAAATTTGCCGGAAACCGGATGGAAACCATTGAGTGTGAAAAGTGCAGAGGTGGAGGTCGGCTAGCTGACCGCCGCGTGTTCATGCGCGTCGACCGAATGTCGACTTGAAGACTACGACCAGGATGGTCCGGCCATGTCGATCTCTTCGCTGTCAGTTGCGCAGATTCGCAATCTGTCCACGACGGCCATCCAGTCGCTGTCGACAACGTCGATCCAGTCGCTGACGACCACGCAGGTCTCCGCATTCACCACTACGGGGATCGGGGCCTTCAACTCCACCCAGTTCGGCGAGCTCTCCACCACGCAGGTGAGGGCGCTGGCCACGACCCAGATACCCTCGATCAACTCGAGCGTCTCCTTCACCTCCGGCCAGTTGCTCGTCCTCAGCGCCCAGCAACTCGGCACGCTGGCCACGGCCCAGGTTGCGGCCATCGAAAGCACTGCAGTTGCAGGCTTTTCGGTCACGCAGATCAGCGGTTTCTCCTCGACCAACCTCTCCAGCCTCGATGCGACACAGGCCGGCGCGCTGACGACCACGCAGATCAGTTCGTTCTCGACGACCCAGGTTGGCGGCCTCAACGAAACCGATATCGCTGAACTCAACTCGACGCAGGTCAGCGCTTTCTCGCGCACCCAGATCGTCCGCCTGTCGACCGATGCGGTCGCAGCGCTTGATACCACGCAGGTCAACGCCATCACCTCGTCGGTGCTGCAGGCCCTGAGCAGCACGCAACTTGCCGCGCTCGAAGCGGCCGATGTCGCCGAACTCACGACCACACAGGTCGCAGCCCTCACCACGACGCAAGTCCGCAGCCTCAACACCACCTTCATCGGCGGTCTCAGCGATTCGCAGGTTGCTGCGCTCACCACGACACAGCTCGGCGCGCTGTCCACGACCAACCTGTCAGCGCTGGAAGCCACGCAGGCCGGCGCGCTGACGACCACGCAGGTCCGCGCCCTCTCCACCACCCAGATGGCCGCGCTGAATGCGACCGACATGGGCGAACTCACGGCCACGCAGGTCGCCGCCCTGACCAACACGCAGGCGCAGGCCCTGACATCGACCCAGCTCGGCGGCTTTGCCGACACGCAGATCCAGGCCATGACGACGACGCAGGTCGCGTCGCTGTCGACCACGCAGGTCCGCAACCTCACCACCGACATTCTCGCCGCGATGGACACGACGCAGGTCGCCGCCCTCACGGCCACGCAGATCGGCTCGCTGTCGACCACCAACCTCAACGGCCTTGATTCGGCGAAACTGAACACGCTGACGTCGACCCAGGTCCGCGGCCTCACCGGCACGCAGCTTGCCGCGTTCGACGCCACCGCCCTGTCGGCCCTCGACTCCACCCGTTTCAGCGCCCTGACGGCAACGCAGGTCAAAGCCCTGTCAACGACGCAAATCGCCGGAATGGAAGCCTCCGACGTCGCCAAGTTCGGCACGACGCAGCTGGCCTCGATGAGCCTCGTTCAGGTTGGCGCACTGACCTCGACCGGCCTTGCCGATCTTGCCGCCACGCAGGTCCAGGCCTTCGCGACGACGCAGCTGAACGCGCTCTCGACCACCAACTTCAACGCCCTCAACGACACGCAGATCGCCGGCCTCACGACGACCCAGATCGCCGGCATCTCCACGACGCAGGCCGCCGCCCTTTCGGCGACCTCCGTCTCCGCCCTCACCACGACGCAGACCGGCGCGCTCACGGCAGCCCAGCTCGGCCGCCTCTCCAGCGAGGCCCTGATCGCGTTCAACGCGACCCAGTTCGGCGCCCTCAGCGCAACGCAGGTCCGCGCCCTGACGACCACGCAGCTCGGCACGCTTGAAGCCGCCGACATCGCGGAGTTCACGACCACCCAGATCTCCGGCCTCGCCACCACACAGGTTCGCGGCCTGACGGATACGGCCGTTGCAGCCCTTGCCGCGACGCAGATTTCTGCGCTCACGACCGCGCAAGTGCAGTCGCTGACCACCACCGCGCTGGTCGCCTTCGCTGATACGCAGATCGGCGCGCTGACCACCTCGCAGGTTACCGCGCTGCTGACCTCGCAGGTCGCCGCCTTCGGCTCCACCAACGTGGCCGCGCTTGCCGCGACGCAGGTTGCCGCGCTGACCGGCGCGCAGGTTCTCTCGCTCGGCTCGACGAACTTCGCCCAGCTCGACGGCACGCAGGTTGCAGCCCTCACCACCACGCAGATGCGCTCGCTGTCGTCCACCCAGGTCGCCAACATCGATGCCGCCCAGGTCGCCTCGTTCACCACCACCCAGCTCACGCAGCTCAACGCGACACAGATCAAGTCGCTGACCACGACCAATCTCTCGGCGCTCGACACGACTCAGATGGGCTCGCTGACCGCCACGCAGGTTGCAGCCCTCACGACGACGCAGATCGGCGGCCTTGTGGCGGCCGACATCGGCGAGATGACGACGACGCAGGTCCAGGCGCTGCTCACGACGCAGATAGGCGCTATGGCCACGGAAGCGGTCTCGGCCCTCAACGCCACGCAGGTCACCGCCCTCCGCACGACGCAGGTGCAGGGCCTGACATCGACGCAGTTCGCCGCACTCGACACAACCGACATCGGTGAATTCTCGACCACCCAGCTGGCGTCGCTGACGACGGCGCAGGTCTCCGGCCTCACATCCACCAACGTTCAGTCGCTGACGACGACGCAGGTCGCCTCGCTGTCGACCTCGCAGGTCGCAGCCCTCAGCTCCACGAACGTCTCAGCCCTGGACTCCACGCAAGTTGGCGCCCTGACGACGACGCAGGTTCGCGCCCTGACCGCGACGCAGATCGGCGGACTTGATGCGGCCGATGTCGCCGAGTTCACGACCACGCAGATCGGCGCGCTGGCCAACACCCAGTTGACCTCGCTGACCTCCACCAACATGGCCAACCTGGCCGAAACCCAGATCGCCGCCATCTCGGCGATCGGCGTGAAGGTGCTCTCGACCACGAACTTCTCGTCGCTGGCGGAAACGCAGCTCGCTGCGCTCACCACGACGCACATCGCCTCGCTCACCACGGCGCAGCTGCAGTCGCTCGACTCGACCAAGTTCATGGCCTTCAACGAGACGCAGCTCGGCGCGCTGACGACCACGCAGGTCGCGGGGATCTCGACCACCAACCTCTCGGCGCTCGACGCAACGCAGATCAACGCCTTCCGCACGACGCAACTCCAGACGCTGACGACGACCCAGCTCAACGGCCTGACCACGACGGACATGGCCGAGCTGACGACGACGCAGGTCGGCCAGTTGACCACCGCGCAGGTGAGGGGCCTGTCGACCACCAACATCGGCGCCCTATCTGATACGCAGGTTGCGGCTCTCACCACGACGCAGCTCACCAGCCTCACCACCACCAACCTGTCGGCGCTCGATGCGACGCAGATCGGCGCACTTAGCACGACGCAGGTTCGCGCGCTGGCGGCGACGCAGCTCGGCGGCCTGACGGCGACCGACGTCGCAGAGCTGACCACCGATCAGATCGGCGCCCTGACGCAGACGCAGGCCCAGGGCCTCACGTCGACGAACATGGCTGACCTCGTCGAAACGCAGATCCAGGCCCTCGGCACGACGGCGCTCCGCGCGCTGTCCACCACCAACTTCGCCTCCTTCTCGGAGACCCAGCTTGCGGCCCTGACCACGACGCAGGCCTCGGCGCTCAGCAACACGCAGCTGAATGCGCTCAACTCTACCAAGTTCGGCGCGCTGCTGGAAACGCAGATCGAGGCCCTGACGACCTCGCAGGTCGCGGCGATCTCGACCACGAACCTCATCTCGCTCGACGCCACGCAGCTGGGAGCCGTCACCGCGACGCAAGTTGGCGCACTCTCCGCCACGCAGCTCGCGGCGCTGACGACCACCAATGTCGGCTCGCTCACCGAGACACAGGTCACGGCGCTCTCGGCGACGCAGATCCGCTCGCTCTCGACCACCAACCTGTCGTACCTCGACGGCACGCAGGTCGCGGCGCTGACGACCACACAGGTCGCCGGTCTCACAACCACGCAGGTTGGCGCACTCACCTCGACCGACATCACCGAGCTGTCGGCAGATCAGGTCCAGGCGTTCACCTCGACCATGCTGGGCCGCCTCACCACGGATGCGGTTGCCGCTCTCGACCAGACGCAGATCGCCGGCTTCAACACGACGCAGATCCAGGCGCTCAGCACGACGCAGCTGGCCGCGCTCGACGCAAACGACATGACCGAGTTCACGGAAACGCAGGTCGCCAGCTTCTCTGCCACCCAGGTCCGCGCCCTCACGGCCACCGCAATCGGCGCGCTCGCCGACACGCAGATCGCCGCGATGACGAACGGCCAGATCGCCGCCCTGTCCACCACCTCGCTGTCTGATCTCGACACGACGCAGGTCGCCGCCCTCACGACGACACAGGTCCGCGCCGTCACGACGGCTCAGATCGCCGCCCTGTCGACAACCGACGTGCAGGAGTTCTCGACCGACCAGATCGCGGCCTTCACCGTGACGCAACTCGGCGCCTTCAGCTCCACCAAGTTCGCCTCGCTGAGCGATGCCCAGATCGCCGCGATGACGCTGACGCAGATCCAGTCGATCTCCGCCTCTAACCTGTCAGCTCTGGGGCTAACGCAGATCTCAGCGCTGACGGCCACGCACCTTGGCGGCCTGTCGACCACGCAGCTCGCGGGTCTGTCGACCACCAGTCTCTCGGCGTTCGACGCCACGCAGTTTGGCGAGTTCTCGACGACGCAGGTCAAGGCGCTGACGACCACTCAGATCACTGGCCTCGACGCCACGGACATCTCCGAAATGTCGAACACGCAGCTGGCAGCCCTGACCACGACGCAGGTCGCGGCGCTGACCTCGACCAACGTCGCTTCGCTTGGCGATACCCAGATCGCGGCGCTGACCGCCACGCAGCTGGCCCGTCTGTCGAACGCAGTGGTTCATGCCTTCGACGCGACCCAGCTGTCTTCGCTCGATGCAACCCAGATGCAATCCTTCACGACGACGCAGGTCGCCAGCCTCGATGCGACAGACCTCGACGAGTTCTCCGCAACGCAGGTTGCGGCGCTCTCGACCGCCCAGGTCCGCGCCATCACGACGACTGTCATCGGCGCGATCTCGAGCACGGCCTTCGCGGCATTCGACACGACCCAGGTCGCCCAGCTGTCGGCCACGCAGATCGACAACCTGACGACCACCAACCTCTCGGCCCTGTCGTCGACCCAGCTGCTCTCCTTCACCTCGACGCAGGTCGGCGGCTTCGACGATGCGCAGCTGGAAGCCTACCTGCTCGGCATCGCGTAAGGCGGCATATCCCCCGCCCAGGCAGGGCAGGGGCCAAAAACAAGGGATTGCGGGGCCGCCCGGAAGGAGCGGGCCCCGCAATTTACCTTTTATTGAGCAACGAAATCCAATCCTGACGGGCCCGCGCCGGGCCGGCTTCCGCCGGCGTCTCGCCGCGCGCTGACCAGGTGGACGTTGATGTCTCAGACCCCGTTTCTCGCCGCCATCGAGAAAATCACGGCTGGCGGCCTGTCTCTGGAAGAGTTGCTGGCAGCATGCGGGGGGTTGGAGCCCGACCAGGCGCGCCAGCTCTACCAGGTCTGGATATCCTTCAACAAAGCGCACCCGCTGCTTTTCATCGCGCACTTCAACTGTTCGACCCTGCTCCAGCAGATCGGGGACGAGGCCGGCGGCGAAGCTGAACTCCGCGCCGCGCTCGCGCTGAAGCCCGATTTCGCGCCCGCCGCCATCAACCTCGGCTCCAGCCTCGAACGACAGGGCAAGGCAGGCGAGGCGGTCAACGAATGGCGCAGCGCGCTCGACCAGATGGCGACCGTCACGGCCGACGCCATCAACTACAAGATCACGCTGCTCAAGCAGATCAGCCGCGTGCTGTCCGACAATCATCAGCTCGCCGCCGCAGAGATCGCCCTCACGCAATGCCTCGAGCTCGCGCCCGATGCGCGCGATGTCGCCGAGCAGTACGTGGCCGCACGCCTCTCGCAATGCAAATGGCCGATGACCCCGGATGGTGGCAAGTTCGCACGCCGCAGCCTCGTCTCGCGCCTGCACCCGCTGTCCGTCTGCGCCTACACGGATGATCCGTTGTTCCAGCTCGCAGCGGCCGACAAGTATGTGCGCACCATGGCGCCGATCGAGGAGCGTTCCACGCGTTTCGATCGCCGCTCGGCGCCGATCGAAACCAACCGTCGCCTGCGTATTGGCTACGTAAGCTCCGACCTGCGCCACCACGCGGTCGGCTATCTGATGGTCAATTTCTTCGAGGAACACGACCGCAGGGACTTCGAGGTTTTCGCCTATTACACCGGCATCAAGGCTGACGATCCGATCCAGGCGCGCATCAAGGCGAACGTCGATCACTGGCGCGACATCCGCGGCATCACGGATGACGAAGCCGCCGCCAGGATCGCGGAAGACGGCATCGACATCCTGGTGGACGTCAACGGCCACACGCGTGATGCCCGCATCGGTGTCTTTGCGCGCCGCCCGGCGCCGATCCAGGTCAACTGGCTCGGCTATCCCGGCACGATGGGCTCGTCCTTCCACCATTACATCGTGGCCGACGACTTCACGATCCCGGACTACGCCGAAGGCTGGTACTCCGAAAAAGTGCTTCGCCTGCCATGCTACCAACCGAACGATCGCAAGCGTCTTGTGGACGAAAAGCCCGTCACGCGCGCTGATTTCGGCCTGCCGGACGACGCCTTCGTGTTCTGCTGCTTCAACGCCAGCCACAAGTTCACGCGCTTCTCTTTCGACCGCTGGATGGAAATCCTGCGCGGCACGGAAAACAGCGTGCTCTGGCTGCTCGACTATTCGCCGGAAACCAACCAGCGCCTGCGCGAACAGGCCGAGGCGCGCGGCGTTGCCGGAACGCGTCTGGTCTTCGCGCCCAAGCTGCCGAACCCGCGCCACCTTGCGCGCTATCCACTCGCCGACATGTTCCTCGACTCGGTGCCGTACGGCGCACACACGACGGCGTCGGACGCGCTCTGGATGGGCGTGCCGGTGCTCACCTGGGCCGGCCGCTGCTTCGCCAGCCGCGTCTGCGGCAGCCTGCTCACCGCCGCCGAGCTTCCCGATCTCGTTTGCGACACGCCCGAAGCGTTCGTCTCCCGCGCCATCCACCTGGCTGGGGCAGGGATCGGCGAACTCGAAGTCATCCGCGCGCGCCTGCTCGCCAATCGCGAAACGTGCACGCTGTTTGACGTCGCCAAGCTGTCGCGCGGGCTGGAGGATCTCTACCGCCAGATGCGCAGCGACTACATCTCCGGAAACCTGCCGCGCCCCAACCTCGCCAACCTCGAGAACTATTTCGAGATCGGCGTCGCGCAGGATCACGAAGCCCGCGAGATCGGCGCACTCACCGACTACGAGGGCTTCTATCGGGCCCAGCTCGCACGCCGCCACTATCACCATCCCATGCCGGCCGATGGTCGCCTGTGGAGCGGGGAGGAAATAGCTGAGACCCCGCCGGCCAGGATCGCGCAACCGAAAGCGGCGTGATCTCGCACGTCAGCGGAGGACAATATCCCGCCGCTTCAGGCCCTTCTCCTCAAGCGCCCGCGCGATCCGGTCGCGATGGCAGTGCGAGGCATCGCCACAGAAGCAGAGCAGGGCAGTGGGCGCTCCGCGGCACAGGTCTTCTGCTTCCAGCAGGGCAAGCTGCGCCTCAGGCTGCTGAAAGGCGCGCTCATAGATCTGCCAGAACTCGTCCATCCGCCCCGCGCGATTGGCCTCGCGTCCGGCCTTTGGCGTGCCTAACCTGCGCAGGTGGATGTAGGTGATGCCTGCCGCGTCGAGCGAGGCTGACAGCAGCTTCTTGGAGAACCCCGCACGCCGCGAGTTTGCGACGTCGCGTGTATCTATCAGCCGCTTCACGCCATTGTCCTGCAGCGCCGCGATCAGCCCGGCCTGCGTGACGAACTCGTATCCGACGGTGAAGAAGGTCTTGCGGGACATGGACACAAGATAGGCGCGCGGCCGCCGGAAGCCAGCAGCTAGTCGTCCTCTTCCTGCAGTCCCAGTCGTGCAGCTGTCAGCACGTTGGTGATCGCGTGATTGCCCTCATTGCAGGCGTATTCGAAGAAGCCCATCTCCGTGCGGCGCAGCACGAACTCGGCCAACCATGGCTCCTTGAAAAGCGACGGGTCCTCGACCGTGAACTGGTAGTGGATGCTGTCGGCGGACGTCATGCGGAAACGCTCGATGACGCGGCTGTCTGCGGTCACCGGCGCCGACGTTCTCCAGATCACGCCGCCCGGCGGGCTGGGTGTTGCGAAATGGCTGGTTTCGATGATCAGCGTGTCGCCATCCCAGCGCCCGCGCGAATATCCGTCAGGCGAGCGAAGCGCATCGGACGGCACGCCGTCAGACATGGTGATTATCCGCGCAGGATTGAAATCCTCGGCGGCAAAAGCGAGCGCATGGGGCGTCTGCACAATGCGTAGGGGGATGGGCAGGTGGACAGCCGAGAGGGGCGCCTGTGCAAGGCCGCCCAGGCAGCGCTCGGATGGCGGACGATCGTCGTGCTGGTCATAGTCCGGTCTTGGCGCGTCGAACACTGCGCTGGCGAGCGCCGTCAGCGGCAGCTTTCCATCCGCCGGCGTGACGATCAGCGACGAGCGCAGCTGGCCGTCGATCTCGAGCAGGGCGGGGGCGACAGGATTGACGTCGGCTTCCGGGTCGTAGACCTCACCCTCCGAATACCAGTCGGACATCTTGGCGATCGCGGCGGCCTTTTCCGCTTGTGGAATAATGAGTGTCTCGAAAACATCCGGCCGTTCAAGCGGCGCCATGTAGCCCGAGAACCAGATGCCCTGCAGATCTGGACGTCCATCAGCGGTGCGCGGAATCTCTGCGGTTTGGGCGATGGCGACCTGTGCCATCGCCAGGGGCGCAGCGAACAACATGGCCGCAACCAGCCGGCGCATGGCAGACCCCCATCCTGACCTGCCGCAGGCCCGCACGGTTCACCCGTACTGGCGAGCCTGCATGAGCGGAGCGCCTACTGCATGCACTCCGGGTTGATGCCCTGCACATAGTTCGGGATCACGTCGATCGCCTTTGCGGTTTCCGCTCCGGCAAAGCCGGCCAGCCGCTCATAGCCCACATCAACCGGATACTGCTTGAGATACCAAGCAGCGACGGGGCGATAGGACCAGTGCCACTTCTCTTCCTCATACCCCGTCGGCCGGCCGCCTTCGCCCTTGGCCGTGTAGACTTGGCAGAACCCGTAATTCGCCGCGTGGCCGACCAGCCAGTCATAAACGCGGCGGCCTTCCTTTGTGCCGGTGAAGTACTTGTTGTCGAGCGAGTTGATGTCGAAATCCGTGCCCCAGTGATGGCGCGACGTTCCGGGCATTGACGAGAATTCGAGGATCTTCAGCGCGCGCGCCTTCGGGTCGGGCAGGGATACGTTGAGCGTCTTGCCGCCCACCAGCGTCTTGCCTGTCCACTTGTCTTCCCAGATCTGCTTCTGATCCGAGAACGAGCGGAAGGCCGACACGATCTTCAGCTTGTAACCATTGGCGGCAGCGTCCTCCGCCATGCGCACGAACGCATCGACGGCGTCCTTGTGGCCCCAGACGCGGCTGCCGCCGAGATATTTTTCCGGAATGCGGGCGAACTTCGGGTCGCTGGCCGGATCAATGTCGCCGATCAGGTATTTCAGCGCGACATGCGAGGTCGCCGGCTGCGCCGCGTCGGCGGGCGGCGCGGCATCTGGCGTGGCGGCGGAATCAGCGGCTGCGCCATCACCTGAAGGCTCGACAGCCGCGCCATCGACCGGCGGTTGAGCAAGCTCAACCGCCTCACCCGCCGCAGCCTGCGCGGATGTCGGCGTGACAATGTCGGCAGAGTCCGGCTCTACGCTCCCGCTGCAGGCGGCCAGAACGGTTAGCAAGATAGGGAACGCGAGGACGCGGCCGATTTTCACTGTCGGTCTCCGATGCCCCACCCAGATCAAACCACGTCCGCGGGCCATGTCCATGGTTCACGGCGCCGCGTTTAGAATTCGTTGCAGTTACGAGACGGCGCGCTCGCCGACCGGCTCAGTTCTTGAACTTCGATTCGCGGGGCCGCATCAGCCCCTCCTGGGTCACGGACGCAACGAGCTTGCCCGCCTCCGTGAAGACCTCGCCGCGGTTGAAGCCCCGCGCGCCAGAGGCCGATGGCGAGTCCATCGTGTAGAGCAGCCAGCTTGAGATATCGAACGGCTCGTGAAACCACATCGAGTGGTCGAGCGAGGCCATCTGCACGCCGCCGGTGAACCAGTTGACGCCGTGCGGCTTCGTCGCGGTGTCGAGAATGCCCATGTCGGAGGCATAGGCCAGCAGGCACTGTTGCAGCGCGAAGTCACTGGCGTCGACAACCCCGCGCGCCCGCATCCACATCTGCTTCTTCGGCTCGGTCTTTGCCGGCGAGATCATCTGGCGCGGATCGACCGGCTTCAGTTCAATCGGGCGCGGCCGCGCGAACTGCTTTTGGAATTCCTTCGGAATGTGATCCTTCGCCATCGCGCGAAGCTCGTCCTCGCTTTTCAACTCGTCCGGCTTGCGCGTCACCGGCATTGGCGACTGGTGCACGAAGCCTTGCTCGGGAACTTGGAAGGACGCAGCGAGGTTGAAGATCTGCTCGCCATGCTGGACCGCGGTCACCCGGCGCGTTGCGAAGCTCTTGCCATCGCGCGAGCGGTCCACCTCGTAGAGAATCGGAACAGTCGGATCGCCAGGCCGGATGAAGTAGGCGTGCAGGCTGTGGCACACCCGGGCATCCACCGTGCGATACGCCGCCACCAGCGCCTGCGCTATCACCTGGCCGCCGAACACGCGCTTCATGCCGTCGTCGGGCGACAGGCCGCGAAACAGGTTCACTTCGATCCGCTCAAGGTCGAGCAGCGAGATCAGGTCAGAAACCGGATCGTCCGAGAAGGGAGGAGCAGTGAGAGCCATGGTCAGATCCGGACAGGTTCATGCAGGAGGCGGGCTGTGGACTTGCGCCCACGAGCCCCAATCGGCTGATGCCGACAAGTATATCCTCGCCGCCATCGATTTGCGAACTCGCACATATTCGGCGCGCGAGCCAGTCTGACAGTTGCTCGCGACAACGAGAAACGGCGGCAGGTGTGTACCCGCCGCCGCTGCCGTCCAGATTTCCGGAAGCTTCTCTTACTGCGGCATCGGAATGCGCGGCGTATCGGCCGTGCATTCGCCCAGGCGCTTTGCGGTGATCGTGGTCGTCGACGGGTTGGGCACGCCCGGCATGGCGGGCTCCATCGAGCTGGTGACTTCCATCGTGTACTCGGTGGCGTAGTCGCCGGTGATCTTGACGTCTGTGGTGATCTTCGTGCTGTCCATCATGCAGACCGAATGCCCCGACTTTCCATCTGGCGTATAAGCCTGCTCGCTGCACGTGATGCCGGCTTGCTGCTGCAGCTTCATCGCCGTTTCCATCGTCATGGGCTGGTCATAGCACCACTCAGAAGGCGGCATCGTCATGCCGGCTGTGGTTACGGTGTTCTGCCAACGGCCAGCGGCAGGGCCGATCGCGCCCATGGGGGCGGCGGCTGCGGGAGCAGGCGTTGCGGTTTCACCCGTGGTCGGCGTCGTCGCGGCTGGCGTTTCCGAGCCGCCACAGGCAGCCAGGAGCAGTGCGGCTGTCGCCGCGGCAAATGCGATTTTCATGAACGTTTCCCTTATGTCCTCGCCCACAAGGTAGCGCGATGCGGCCACAAGGCTACTGAACATGCAGTCATGCAAGGAGGCGGCGGAAAGCCTCTATTGCGCAGGCGCCTCGGGCGGATCGGGCACAAGCGGTGGCGGCGGCAGGCCCGAGCAGTCGCCCACGCGCCCAGCCACCAGCATCAGTGTGACCGAGCCAGGCAAGCCGGGTTCAGGCTCAGTCGGCGTGTTGACGATCGTCGAGGTGTAGGCGCGCAACATGTCGCCCGTGGTCGTCACTTCGGTCCGCACCTTGAGCCCGTCTGGCATGGTGCAGTTGAACGCGCCGATCGTGCTCGCCCCCTCCTGCCGGAAGGTATATTCGGAACAGGAGACGCCTCGCTCTGCCTGGCGCACCTGCGCTTGCCGCATGCTGATCCTCTCCACCAGACAGTCTTCCTGTACGGGCAGCGACACGCCGGGCGTGGCGGCCGTGCCCTGCACGGTCATCAAGACCCGCCACTTGCCTGCGGCCGGTCCGGCCGGAGGAGGCGGGGCAGCAGGCGTCGGCGGCAGGGCGGCCGGCACGACGTCTTCGGGGATCGCGGTAAGGTCATCGCTACCTGCCGGTTCCCCGCTACAGGCGGCAAGCAACAGCATCGCTCCCAGCGTCGCCTGAAGTCTCATGACCGCCTCCTGCGGGAATTGTGTGGGTGCAGCATAGCGTCATGCGCGGGGCAGGCGATGCCCGGGTGCATGAAAGCTGTGTCAGGGGGGCTTAAGCCATGCTTGCCTGCAACGGGGCGTCTCGGCTATGCGGGCCATCCGCCCCCATTCCGACTTTCCGGGGCCAACAGTCACGTCAATGAGAGGCGCTCATGGCCGGCCACAGCAAATGGGCCAACATCCAGCATCGCAAGGGCAAGGCCGACAAGGCCAAGGCGAAGCTGTTCTCCAAGCTGGCGAAGGAGATCACCGTCGCCGCCAAGTCCGGCATGGCGGACGTCAACTTCAACCCGCGCCTGCGCCTGGCCGTGAACAACGCCAAGTCTGTTTCGATGCCGAAGGACAACATCCAGCGCGCCATCGACAAGGGCGCTGGCAGCGATGGCGCCAACTATGAGGCGATCCGCTATGAAGGCTTCGCGCCCGGCGGCGTCGGCCTGATCGTGGAGTGCTCGACCGACAACAAGAACCGCGCCGCAACAGATGTGCGCACCGCCTTCACCCACCATGGCGGCAACCTCGGCCAGACGGGCGCAGTCTCATCGGGCTTCGAGAATGTCGGCGAGATCGTCTACCCGCCGAACGCGGGCACCGAAGACGCCATCATGGAAGCCGCCCTCGACGCAGGCGCCTCCGACGTCTCCAGCGATGCGGACGGGCACTACATCTACACCGCGCGCGCAGATCTCGCAGAAGTGGCGTCAGCGCTCGAAGGCAAGATCAAGGTCGCGCCGACATCGACCGCGCTCATCTGGAAGCCGCTGAACACGGTCGCTGTCGAAGGCGAGAACGCCGACAAGCTGATGAAGATGCTCGAAGAACTCGAGGATTGCGACGACGTGCAAAACGTCTACGGCAATTACGAGATCAGCGAAGCCGAGATGGCGCGCCTCGCAGGGTAGACATCGTCACTATTGTCGTTCCGGAACCGGGTAGTCCGGCGACTTGTAGAGTCCCATGCTCGGCAGGCCGAGCTTGTACTCCGTGTGGCAGGCCTCACATGCCGCCACGAGACGATCACCCGCCCCGTTCAACAGCTCGACATTGCGCGCCTTTGCGGCGCCGAGCGCATCCATGCCTGCCGCGCCCATCTCGTCCGCCATCGAAATCCATTTTTGCTCGGCGACCCATGCCGCATCGTTCGGGCCGGTTCCCGCCAGCTGGATCAGCTTGCCGCCCACCGCCATCTGGTAGGCGTGATGCTCGGCCTCGCGCCATCCAGCGTCCGTTGTCGGGGGCTCATAAGCATCCAGCCACAGAGGTTCCGAGGCGTGATCGACCAGCGCTACCATCACTGCATTGAGGCTCACCGGAAGGGTCACTGGCCGAGGCACGACCGGCACCTCAACCGCCGCGGGCCCTTCAGCGACAGGTGTCTGGGTTGCAGGTGGGGCGCATGCCGTCGCCAGGCCCACAAGCCCGGCAAACACGACCAAAAATCCGGTGCGCATCGAAGCAACTCCCTCTCTGCTGCTGGCAGAGAGGGTACGCGCTGAAACCGCAGGCCAGTTTGATGCTGGTCAAATCCGACGCGTGTTTCTGGAAGGTCCAACGTCCCGTCATCGTGATCCGCATCAGAAGCCGAAAATCCGGAACAGGCTGCTGTCTTGCGGGTTAGGGACCACACAACCCATAAAAGTAGACCCCCATGAAAATCATTGCTTTCGGCGTCGCTGCCCTGCTGCTGACTGCCTGCGGCACGACAAACAGCCAGCGCGGTCTCTCGGGCGCCATGATCGGCGCCGGCGTCGGCCTGCTTGGTGGCCCAGTCGGCGTCGGCGCAGGCGTGCTGATCGGCGCTGGCGCGGGCATCCTGACAGATGCGGATGATATCAACCTCGGCAAGCCGATCTGGGAGTAGGCCGATCTGGAAGTACGAAGTCTGGCGCAAGCGCTGCCCTCGGAGGCGGCGCGTGCGTATCAGGACATGCGCTGCACCAGCCCCGTTTCGCCGGCTGGGGCAATGTGCAGCCGTCCGCCCAGCTTCGTGCCGCTTAGCGATCTGCAGAAGCGCGCATCGTAGAGCCCCGCGTCGGCAAGAAAGCGGATCGCTTTCGCCTCAAGATCCTTTGCGCGCGCTGTCTCGGCGTCGTCGCGCATGCGCACGTCGCGGATCGCGGCCAGCAGCTGCGCCATCGCGCCAGCGGCCGAGACAGCCTCGACATGCCCGAGTCGGTCCCGGGCATCATCAGCTGCAAGGATCAATTCGTCGGAGATTGCCTCAAGCTGCGCCATCAGGCCGGGCGAGCCAGCCATCCGTGCTTGCTCATGCAGGCTGGCGACATGGTCGATGAAGCCCTCCAGCCGGACGATCGCCGCCGCGCAGGCGGCAGCCGGGCAGAATTCGATCGGATCGTGGGTCTGCGTGTCCATCATGGCGCGTCCTCCTCCGCCGGTGGCCGCTGAGAGATGCTTTTAGCAGCTCCGGGCGGCTGAAGGGAACGATTGGCTATAATTGGTTAATGAAAGGTTACCGGCTCCCGCGCGGGCCCGGTTTCAAAGGCTTTGGTTGTGGATGGGCGCGTCGTTCCGACTTAGCCCGGCAGTTTGCCGGACTTCCAGAGCTCCTGCAGGTGCTGCAGGATAATGTTCTTGGCGACTTCGGCCCGCGTCGAGCCGTACAGGCCAGTATCTACAAGAACTTCAAGGCGTTCGGCCGCCTTGGCAGGCAGCACGACCGTGAAGGGCTTGGTCTCCGAGCTGGCGGGTGGTTTGGCCATGCATTGCCATTGCAATGTCTTGGCAATGCTTGCAAGGTGATTCTCGCTACAGGCGTCGGGGGGCTCCCGATAGCTGCTGATGGAATCACCGATGACCAAGACAGCCAATCGCCAGCCGCTGACCGTCCGTCTCGATCCGGAATCGAAGAAGCTGTTCTCGGAAGAGGCTGAAAAGTGCGGCCTCGAGCCCGGCGTTGCCGCCCGACAGATCCTGGAGCTCTACGTCCAGCGCCTCCGCGAAAGCGGTGACTATATCCAGACACTGGCCGACTTCTCCCACGCGATGAAGCCAAAGTCGGTCTGAGCTAACTCCGCTTTCCACTGAAGCCGTCAGACAATAGGAAGGCGCCCAAGCGGAGCGCCCCATGAAACTCATCGACTCGATTTCCTTCCCCGGCTCGAAGCTTGGCGGCGGGATGAAGACCGGCTCCGGCGATGACCGCTACGCCTTTGACGAGGCGGCCGGCTGGGCCTGCGTGATTGATGGCGCGACCGACGTTGGCCCCGTGCGCATCTTCAAGGCAGCGGAATCGGATGCCGCCCGCTACGCCGAAATCTTTGCCGCCGAGATCGTCAACGGCCCTGCCGATGCTCGCGAGATTCCGCAGGCGTGGTTCGCCCGCTTGCTGCCGCGTATCCGCGCAGCGGTCGAACGCGAAGTGAAAATCCCCCTGAAGGATGCGCCGCTGTCGTCCTACCCGACCGCCGCCGCCACCTGGCTACGCGCGCGCAGGGGCAAGCTTGAAGGGGCAACGCTCGGCGATTCCATCGCCATGGTGAAAACGCCGGATGGCGCGGTCACAGTCTTCGGCGAGACCACCAAGGCATCAGACGAGCAGGTTCGCGCCAGGACTGTCATGGCGGTGACGCCGGAAGATAGTCTGAAATGGCTGCAGGACGTCCGCGCGATTCACAACACGCCCAAGGGCTATTGGGTGTTCGGCGTCCAGCCCGAAGCGGCCGCGCACATCGCGTACCAGACAGCCGATGCGCCTCCCGGCACGAAAGTGCTGGCGATGACGGACGGTTTCTATCGCCTCGTCTCGCCGTATGGCCGCTATACCGACGAACAGCTCATCGATGCCGTCATTGCGCGCGGCCTTGGCGCCCTGATGCGCGAACTGCGCGACATGGAAGCGTCCCCGGAAGACGACGCAAAGATTGGCCGCTTCAAGACTTCGGACGACGCAACGGCGCTACTGCTCGAGGTCTAAACGCCCTTCACCACGCGCTCGTAGAACGCCAGTGAATCTCGCACGAACGCTTGGCGTGTGAACGTCGCCTCATAGCTGGCGCGTCCGCCCGCGACGAGTTTTTCCGCAAGTCCCGCCTCGTCCATCACGCGGCGCATGGCGTTGGCCAGCGCATCGACATCGTTCTTCGGAATCAGCAGGCCGTTTACGCCATCGACCACATAGGCGGCCGGTCCAACTGCATCTGCCGCCACCAGCGGCCGCGACGCCGCCCAGGCATCCACCGTCACCGTGCCGAAGGGTTCATAGCGGGAAGGGAAGGCGACAAAGGTCGACGCCGCTAGAAGCGCGCCGCGATCATTGCGCCAGCCGAGGAAACGCACGCGATCATCAAGACCAAGCCGCGTACAGTGCGCTTTCAGCTCGGCCTCAAGGGGGCCTTCGCCTGCAATCCAAACATAGAGGCCGGGTGTCTTCGCGGTCGCATCAAGCAACGTGTCGAGGCCCTTCTTCTCGTGCAGCCGCGCCAGCGCCAGCGCGACCGTCGCATTCGGAGGCGTGGTCAGCGCAGCACGATCAGCCGGCGCATCGCCGGAAAAATCCGCATAGGTGTGAATGATAGCCGAGCGGTTCTCCGCCACGCCCTGTTCGCGAATGTGACGCAGAAGATCCTTCGTCAGACCCACGTGCCACTCGCAGTTCCTGAAACGCACCAGCTTGTAATAGCCGCCATACCAGGCGGTCGACCGCGACCGGAAAGACGCTGGCGCAAACTCGCCCGCACGGCCCATCCAGTACTCGGCCACATCCGGCTTGAACTCGCGGATCAGCTTCGCAATCGTACCCTTGGTCGAAAAAGGCCACAGCTTATTGAAGCTCGCCGTCTCGATGCGGATCCCCTTGTCGCGGAATTTCTTCAGGCGGAATGCGTTGTCGGCGCGCGTCACCACTGCCTGCTCAACGCCCGCATCGGCCAGCGCCATCACGCCTTCCAGCATGATGTTCTCGGCCCCGCCTTCCTTGGCGCCTGCCATGACGTGAAGAACGCGCATATCGAGTGTCCGGCGGTTGAGGAGCGGCTGGATAGCCGCTTCCTGAGATGAGGGCAAACCTCGGCTCACAGCGGCGGCCTGCGTCGTTGGGAAGCTGGCGGATCGCGGAAACCAAAGGAAAAGCGCGCTTTCCGACCCACAAACAGCGGTTGTCGCGGGGCGTCTTCCCGCGTAGTTTCCGCGCGCTTTCCGGAGACATGAATGCCCTATCGCCTGTTCGGCGCCGAGACCTCGGCCTATTCGACCAAGATGCGGTCGTACCTCACCTACAAGTCGGTCGCATTCGACTGGGTCCCGCGCACGCAGGAGTCCGAGGACGAGATCAAGCGCGTCTCGCGCTTTGCCACGCTGCCTGTGCTGGTGACCGACTCGGGCTACGCCGTGCACGACACGACGCCGCTGATCGAGGCGCTTGAGGCCGACCAGCCGGAGCCGTCCGCGACGCCTGCTGATCCTTCGCTCGGCTTCCTCGCCTGCGTGCTCGAAGAGTATGCCGACAGCTGGCTCGCCAAGGCTGTGTTCCACTATCGCTGGGGCCGCAAGAAGGACCAGAAAATCGCCGCCCAGCGCGCCATCGACGAATACTACACCCAGTCGCCGCCGGATGATCGCAAGGCCAGCGAAGACCGCGCCATCGAGACGATGACCGGCCAGCTCAAGCTGATGCAGGTCGATGGCGATCTCGGTGACGTCGTCGAGAAATCGTTCAAGAAATTCGTGAAGCTGCTCGACGACCACCTGCGCAAGCATCTCTTCATCTTCGGCGACCGCCCCTCGATCGCGGACTTCGCCATCGCCGGTCAGCTGATCCAGATGCTGAAGGATCCGACGCCGGCCAAGATCATCGAGAAGGATGGCGAGTTCGTCGCCAAATGGTGCGAGTTCATGTCGGCGCCCACCGCGTCCGGTCCGTTCGCCGCGTTTGACGATCTCAAGGAAACGCTAGCGCCGATCTTTGCTGACGACATGGCTGCGTTCTTCCTGCCGTGGGCAGCGGAAAATCTCGAAAGCTCGCTGGCGAGCGCCGAGACCTTCTCCGTCACGCTCGGCAAGGAGACGCTGACGCTGGTCCCGCTGCGCTCGGCCGCGCGCTCCTTCCGCGAGCTGCGCCGCAAGTTCGTCACGGGTCAGGCCGTTGAAGCGCTCAAGGCCTTCACGGATGCCGCCGGCGCCACTGCCTTCCTGCAGCGTCCGCAACGCCAGGACATGGCGCCTGTGTTCGCGTCCGCTGCTGACGATGCCGACGACGGCGCATCTGCCGGTGAAGTCTCAGCCGATGGCGAGGCCCCCGCCGCAGCACGTGAAGACGGCGAGGGTGTTCGACGCAAGCGCCGCCGCCGCCGTGGCGGCCGTTCGCGTGGTGAAGGCGCGGAAGCCGGTTCGGAGGCAGGCGAGGATTCGCCGGGCGAAGACGCGTCAGGCGAAGAATCGTCCGGCGAAATTTCCGTTGCCGACGCGGCTGAAGATCAGGTGAGCGTCGTTTCTGAGAGCTCGGAAGCTGACGATGCTCCGGCGGGCGATGAGCCTCCGACCGACGATCGCATCTAGCGGCCGGGCGAGAAGCAGATGGGAGAACTTGAGCAGATCCTGTCGGCGCCTGTGTCGTTGATCCTGCTCATTGCCAATGTCGGCCTGTCTTTCGCGGCGCTGACAAACCCGCAGCTTATGGACAAGCTGATCTTCGACGTGTCGCGGATCCGCCGAAACAAAGAGTGGTATCGGTGGATCACGTCGGCCTTCATTCACGGCGGGCCCATCCACCTCCTGCTGAACATGTATGCCCTGTTCGGCTTCGGGCCGGCGTTCGAGAACGGGCTTGGCGCCGTCGCGTTCCTCGCGATCTATGTTGGCTCCCTGATCGGTAGCTCCGCGCTGATGTGGCTCGAGCATTTCCGGGATCCCAATTATCGGGCGCTGGGGGCATCGGGGGCGATCTCCGGCCTCGTGCTGGCCTATGCGATGTTCGCGCCGATGTCCGAATTCCAGTTCCTGTTCACGTTCGCGATGCCGGCCTTCGTGTTTTCGATCTGCTACATCCTGATTTCGGCCTGGGCTTCGACCACGGGCTCCTTGCCAGGCGTCGCCCATGCGGGCCACCTCGGCGGCGCCCTCGCAGGCGTCGCCATCGTCTGCATCATATGGCCCAGGGTGCCGCAACACATGGTCGACCAGATCGTCGCTGCAACACGCGGCTTCTGACGAACGCCACACCCTAAAAAGAAACGGCGCGCCACCGTGAGATGACGCGCCGCTCTTGCGCGTGGCTGTCAGGATCCACCCATCGGGGGAGGGACCGGGTAGGTCCTGATGCGCGCGATCGGTTGGCCTTTGCTGTTACGCCGCCGAGCTCTGCCTGCGGCCTTCGATCACCTGCGGGCCAGTCTTGTCGGCGCCGATGGAAATCTTGCGGGGCTTCAGCGTCTCGGGAAGTTCGCGACGAAGCTCGATGCGGAGCAGGCCATGCTTCAGGTTGGCGCCGCTCACAACAACATGATCGGCAAGCTGGAAGCGGCGGATGAAGCCGCGTTCCGCGATGCCGCGGTGCAGGAATTTCCGGTTCTCGGTCGAACCGTCCTTCTTGCCCACGATGATGAGCTGGCTTTCCTTCACTTCAAGGTCGAGATCGTCCTCGCCAAAGCCGGCAACGGCCAGCTCGATGGAATAGGCGTTCTCGTCCTCGATGGACTGCTCGATATTATAGGGCGGATAGCCCTGTGCGCCATCAAGACGGGCTGCGGTGTCGATCATACTGGCAAGCCGGTCGAAGCCTACGACGGTGCGATAAAGGGGAGAAAAATCGAAAGAGCTCATGTCTGTCCTCGTTGAAGCAACAGGCGGGAACAGCCGTCCCCGCTGGGTTGAAAAGCGAAGGCCGTTCGCGGCGCCACCAGATGGTCTGCGCCTCGGCCTCCGAGGCCCACATATGCGGCGCCTCACAATCCGAATTGGGAATGCTCCAGCCGGTGGTCAAGTGATCTCAGTTGGATAAAGTCAGGCTTCGCGCGTGGGGCGCCGGTTACGGGAAACACTCATGAAAACGGCCTATTTGCTGGTGGCGACCTTTCTGGCGGGAATGGCGTCCGCCTGCGGCGGCGAGCCTGCCGCCCCTGTCAGCACGGAGCCGCCGCTCACGGGGGCTGCAGCAAACGCCGAACAGAAGGGAACGCTGGAATGGGCGGTTGCGGGTTCATGGCGCCTGGACAAGGAAAGGGCGCGCGACCGCTGGCGCCATCCTGTCGAGACGCTGCAGTTCGTCGGGTTGAAGCGGACCGACACGGTCGTGGAAATATCGCCAGGCGGCGGCTGGTACACGGCGATCCTTGCTCCCTGGCTGAAGGAAGGCGGCGGCAAGCTTTACGCCGCCCATCTTGATCCCGCCGAGGCAGACTATGCGCGCCGTCAGGTCGACATCTACAAGGCGGCCTTCATCGATCATCCAGAAACCTATGGCGACATCACGCTGACGACGGTGTCCGCCAAAGGCGCCGGCTTTGCGCCCGATGGATCGGCCGACGCCGTGCTCACCTTCCGCAACATCCACAACTGGATGAATGGCGGATACGCGGCGAAGATTTTCGCCGACGCCTATCGCGCGCTGAAGCCCGGAGGCGTGCTCGGCGTCGAGGAACATCGTCTTCCTTCCGCGCGTGATCAGGATCCGCGCGCCAACAACGGCTATGTGCTCGAAAGCTATGTGATCCAGATCGCCGAAGCAGCGGGCTTCGCGTTCGAACAATCCTCCTCGATCAACACCAACCCGAACGACACGGCCGACCATCCCGTCTGGATGCTGCCGCCCAATCTCTCGCCGCCCGAGCCAGGCTCGCCACTGGCCGAAGGCTATGACAAGGCGAAGTATGAGGCGATCGGCGAAAGCGACCGTATGACGCTGCGCTTCCGCAAGCCGCTGGTCGCAACACCGGCAACGCCCCCGCAATGAAGACGGCGCCATGACCGCGAAGGAACGCACCATCGCCTTGCCGGATGGCGCAAGTGTCTCCGCGCTGTGGCAGAAGCCAAAAGATGCGAAGGCCGTCCTTGTGCTGGCGCATGGCGCTGGCGCGGGCATGACGCACAAGCACAAGCACATGACCGCGACGGCAGACGGGCTGGAGGCGCGCGGCAACGCCGTGCTGCGCTACAATTTTTCCTACATGGAGAAGGGCTCGAAGCGCCCGGACAATCCGCCCGTCGCACACGCCGTTGTCCGCGCCGCGGTCGCGCATGCAGGCAGGCTGGCGGGCGACCTGCCACTGTTCGCGGGCGGGCGATCCTTCGGCTCGCGCATGACATCGCAGGCGCAAGCGCTGGAGCCTCTGGCGGGTGTCGCTGGCCTCGTCTTCTTCGCATGGCCGCTCCACCCGCCCGGCAGGGTCGGCGTCGAGCGGGCAGAGCATCTGTCGGGCGTGAAGATCCCCATGTTGTTCCTGCAGGGCTCGAAAGACGAGTTCGCAAAAACATCGCTGCTCCAGGCCACCGTAAAATCGCTAGGCAAGCGGGCAAAACTTCACCTGGTCGAACATGCGGATCATTCCTTTCACGTGCCTGCAAAGTCAGGCCGCAAGGATCCCGAAGTGCTCGACGAAATTCTCGACGTCGCCGCAAAGTGGATAATCGCCAAAACGTAGCCGCAAAAGCAAACGCCCCACACCTTGCGATGCGGGGCGTTCCGGTTCTCTGGAGCGAGACGCCGTCTACTTGATGGTGATCTTCGCGGTGCCCATCGCGCCGGTCAGGTCGAAGGAGTCGCCGGATCTCTTGCCGGCCGGATAGACGGTGCATTCCTCGGCCGGATTGAAGTTCGATGTCGTGCACATCTTGTCGCCGTCGATGCGCCACTTGCCCGTCACGGCGCCGTCCATGGCCGTGAACGTGCCATCGGGCTTGTAGGTGACGTCGATCTGCATGCCTTGGGCTTCCATGACGATGCCCTTGGTGGTCACTTCCTGCAGCGTTGTTGCGTCCTGCGCAAACGCCGGCGCGGCAATCAGTGCGGCAAGGCTGGCGATAATGATGCGTTTCATGATGCGTCTCTCTTCCCTGTTCTGATTATTCGTTGATCTGCACGGTGATCTCGCCAAGCGTGGCGTGCGTTACCTTGAATGAATCGCCCGGCTTCTTGCCCGCTGGATAGGTTGTGCAGCTCTCGCCGAGCTGCGAGGCCGTGCACAGCTTCTCGCCGTTAATCTTCCAAGTGCCGCCGCCGATTTCCTGACCACCCGTTGCGGCCGTGTACGTGCCATCAGCCTTGTAGGTCATGGCGAGCTCCAGGGCCTGGCCCTGCATCTCGGCCTGAACGACAGCGCCTTTGGCGATCACGTTCTGAACCGTTGTGTTGTCCTGCGCGAAGGCCGGCGCTGCGAGGCCGAGCGCAATCACGCCAGCAAGAATTCTGGTTTTCATGGGGAGGTTTCCGTTCTCATCATCCTGCACAGCCAACCCCGTGCAGCGGCGGAAACCTACCAGTTCCCACGCGTGTCGCAACCGTGCGCATGCAGCGCCGCTGTCATTACGTCGTGGTCATGGGCGAGCCGCGATCAGGCGGCGTCGGTTTTCCGCGTCATGTCCAGCAGCCGTGAGGCCGGCCAGATTTCCGCGGAGGTCAAGCTGGCGCGCACCGGCCAGATGCGGGGAGAGCAGATGAAGCTCACGCCCTGCTGCAGGAAGTGCATCGCATGCTCGGCATGCAGGTCGCCCTCCACGCCCACAAGCACGCCAATGTGCTTGGCAAGGTCGATCGCGGCCGCCACCCTGCTGTGAATCTCGGTGCGCTGTGCGGTATTGTCGAGCGCGCGCGAGGACAGCGTAAAGCCGATGGCCGTGGGCTGCAGCTTCAGGATCGAGGCCAGATCCGGCTCATGCAGGTCGACGCCCAGCGCGATGTTCGGCGCATGCGTGCGCATCGTGCGCATGATATCTTCCAGATAGATGCGCGGATAGCCCGGCCCGATGCAGCTGACGCGCAGAAGGCGATAGCGCGCTGTGCGCCGGTCGAAATCCGCCATCGTCTGCACGACGCGCGAGATGCCCTGCTGGCTGTTCAGCGTGGAGACGTGCACGGCGACGCCGACAATCGCACGCCCCCCGGAGGCCCACAGTGATCGCATCGCGATCTCGGAGGCTTTCAGCTTGCGCTGGTCCATCTCAGCATGGCGGTGGGTTCCACGATCCCAGTCGAGCGGAGCGCCCGTCGCCGCATCCATCGGCGTCACGAAAAAGGCGGAGAGGGCGCTGCCGCGCGTATTCCATACCGGGGTGAAGCCCATGGCGATCGGATCGGAAGGCGCAGCCACCTTCTGTACATTCGCCAGCATCGCGCCGAAAGCGGCGGCGAAGTCGTCAATGCTCATCGCGTGGTGCTGCGAACTGATCTTGACGTCGTTGAGATCGGGTTGGCCCAGGAAGAAGGTATTCAGCTCAGCTGAAATGTGCCGCGCCGCCTGATCGGCCAGCGTGCCCGCGTGGCTGCCAAACACGAGAAGAAAGCCGTCAGCCCCGGCGATCAGCACATCGTCTGATGCAATGCGGCGCGCGATGAAGTCGCCCGCGATCTGCTGGACGCGATCGCGTTTCTCCGCCCAGCGCGCGCCATAGCTTTTGCGGATGTCGGCGATGCCGACAAACTGGAACTGCGCAACGTCCAGCGTGCTCCGCCCGTTGGCGAGACGGCGGATGCGCTCGGCCAGATTCGGGCCGCCGGCGCTTTCGGTATCTGTGTCCATCCTTGGCATGCGACAGTCTCCTGCCGTCCCCCTTGGGGAGAACCCTGCCAAAATCGGGTAGCAGAACGCTTAAACGCACTGCTTCAATTCTCACGATAAACGCGCCGCTAACCATGACGGGCGCGAAGACCGCCCACTCACGAAGTCCGCATTGATCCAGGTTATTCCGGCGCCTTCGCCGAAGCGCCGCCCTTCATCACGAATACCGGAGTTTCAAGCACCGTGACGTCCTTGGTCGGGTCGCCCATCACGCCCACAAGGTCGCCGAAAGCACCCTTCTGCACGACGCCAACCTTGCCCTTCCAGCCCAGCGCATCAGCCGCGTTGATCGTCGCCGCCTGGATCGCCTGCAGCGGCGTTGCGCCATAGCGCACCATCACGGCGAACTGCCTTGCATTGTCGCCATGCGGATACACGCCCGAGTCCGTGCCGTAGACCATCTTCACGCCGGCTTGCAGCGCGCGCTTGAAGCCCTGGCGCTGCACTTCTGCAATTTCGCGGTCCTTGCGCAGGTTGTCCTCCATCACGCCGTTCCGTGCGCCTTCGGCCTGGGTGTAGTCGGTGTTGTAAATGTCCATCGACAGGAACGTGCCCATCCGCTTGGCGGCGGCGATGCCTTCATCGTCGATCAGGCTGGCGTGCTCGATCGTGTCGATCCCCGCCAGCGCCGCATCGCGAATGCCGCTCGCGCCGTGCGCATGTGCAGCTACTTTGAGGCCCCACATGTGGGCTTCCTCTGCGATGGCTTTCATCTCGTCGAGCGTCAGCTGCTGCTGGCCCGGCTCGGTGTTGTGCGAGAACACCCCGCCCGTCGCGCAGATTTTGATCACCTCGGCGCCGTACTTCCTGATCTCCCGCACGCGCTTGCGGCCTTCATCCGGGCTGTCGGCATTGAAGGAGCTGTGCGCGTCGAAAGAAGGCGGCAGGCCCGTCGCGTCGCAGTGCCCGCCTGTCGCGCCAAAGGAATAGCCCGCCGGGATGATCCGCGGCCCTTCGATCCGGCCCATTTCGATCGCCTGCTTCAAGGCGACATCGTTCCAGTTGCCGGCGCCAACATTGCGCACCGTCGTGAAGCCCGCTTCGAGCGTCACCTTCGCATTGGGCACAGCGATCATGCCCCAGAACGCATCGGTGACGGTGAGGCCAGAGAAGCCGCCAAAGGTTGGGTCGGCGTCAAGGTGGGTGTGCATGTCGATCAGGCCGGGAAGCAGCGTCACGCCGGGGAGCTCGATCACTTCGGCGGCCGAAGGGATCTGCGTTGTCGCGCGCGGCCCAACCGCCGTGATCACGCCATCCTGGATCACGATGGCCGGGTCCTGGATCATCCGCCCCGTGGAAACGTCGAGCAGCCGGTCCGCCGTCACATAGACATTCTGCGCCAATGCTGCCGGCGCTGCCGCGAGCATCAGCCCGGCCAGAATGATCGGACGCATGAATTCCTCCCACGTGAAGGCCTTTGATGCGCTGGCGTGACGGCCGCGTAAAGCGGCGGCGCACAGGGGTATGAGAAATTCGCCGTAGTTGCCTGCGCAGGCGGCGGCTAGACATGCGCGACAACGAGCAGCCGGAGGCCCCCGATGAAATCCCAGGCAGAAAAAGCCGCCGCGTTCGAGGCGCTGCACAAGGCGCCCGGCGTTTTCATCATCCCCAACCCGTGGGATCCGGGCTCGGCCCGCATCCTCGCTGGTCTGGGCTACAAGGCGCTCACCACCACCAGTGCGGGCTACGCCCGCTCCATCGGCTACAGCGACTACAATGCCGGGCGCGCAGCCGTGATCGACCACATCCGCCTTATGGCGCCGTCGATCGACATTCCGCTGGCCGCCGACCTCGAAGACGGTTTCGGTCCGAAACCCGAAGACTGCGCCGAGACGATTCGGCAAGGCGCAGAGGCTGGCCTCGTCGGTGGCTCGATCGAGGATTTCACCGGCGACAAGTCCAGTCCCATCCATTCCATCGAAGCGGCCGCTGATCGCATCCGCGCCGCGGCGGAGGCCGCAAGCACGCTGCCCTTCAAGTTCATGCTGTGCGCCCGCGCCGAAAACTATCTGCACGGCCGCGCCGATCTCGCCGATACGATAAAGCGCTTGCAGGCCTATCAGGAAGCGGGCGCCGACGTCCTGTTCGCTCCGGGGCTTAATACATCGGAGGAAGTGCGCGAGGTCTGCCGCTCCATCGACCGGCCTTTCAACATCGTGCGTGGTCCCCGCAAGGAACAGCTCACCGTCAATCAAGTCGGCGGGCTCGGCGTCAAACGCATCTCCACCGGCGGCATGATGCACGCGGTCGCTGCCAGCGCGATGATCGGCGCGGCGAAGGAGATGCTGGAACAGGGCGCGTTCGAGTTTACCAAAACGATGCCGCACGCTGGCGAGATCGACGCACTGCTGGCAAGAGGCGCGGGCGGCTGATTACCCCACGGGTAATTGGTCAACGCGCGAGGCTGCGTTATCGCTGGACAACAAGGTCCGGGAGAAACGCATGTCTGCAATGTGGCGCAATTGGCTGACTGTCTGGTGCTGGCTTGTAATCATCTTCGGGCTCGTGCTCGCCGGCGGCGGCCTGGAGGCGACCGATGGCGTGGTCGAGATGCTGTTCGGCATCATGGGTCCGCCGGGCGGCTTTGAATGGACCCCACACCTGCGCTTCGCGACAGCGCTCATGGGTGCTGTCACGCTCGGTTGGGGGCTCACTTTCCTGGCGGCCTTCGGTGCAGCGCACCGGCTCGGCGATCAGGCCGGGCCAGTCTGGCGCATGCTGACGATGGCAGCGGTGGTGTGGTTCGTCGTCGACAGCGCTCTGTCGGTCGCCACAGGTTTCTGGTTCAACGCGGTGTCCAACACCGGCCTGATGATCGGCTATCTTGTCCCGATCCTCGCGAGCGGCGTGCTGCGCCGGGGTTGAGGCTGTCTAGTCTTCTCCGTCCCAGTAGTCTCGCTTCGCTGTGCGATCATACCGCTCGCCCAGCCAGCGGTTGGAGACCTTGTTGGAGTCTGGATAGACGCAGCTTTCACTCGGATTGTTCTCGCCGATCACGACATACCGGCACACCGAGTCGGTCTCATTGACCAGGCAGTGGCCGTGCTTGT
>Ga0105048_10002078_pt1 | contig 32383 bp, 34 predicted proteins | sample MAT05_FD_78382 | JGI IMG/M metagenome (GOLD analysis project Ga0105048, IMG submission 78382) | Freshwater microbial communities from Lake Fryxell liftoff mats and glacier meltwater in Antarctica - MAT-05 | ecosystem: Environmental > Aquatic > Freshwater > Ice > Liftoff microbial mat | place... | reverse complement strand
TCGACGGCCTGACCAAGATCTATCCGGGCGGCAAGAAAGTGTTCGAGAACATCCGGCTCCACTTCCTGCCCGACGCCAAGATCGGCATCGTCGGCGTCAACGGCTCGGGTAAATCCACATTGCTGCGCATCATGGCGGGCGAGGATCACGAGATCCTCGGCGAGGCGAAAGCTGCCGACGGCATCAAGATCGGCTACCTGCCGCAGGAGCCCAAGCTCGACCCGACAAAAACGGTGTTCGAGAACATCGCCGCCAAATGCCCCGAGAAGATGATGGTGGACGAATTCAACGCCATCTCGATGAAGTTGGGCGAGGAATACACTGACGAACTCATGGAGCAGATGACCAAGCTCCAGGAAGAAATCGACGCGGCCAACGCCTGGGACATCGACGCCAAGATCGAGATGGCGATGGAAGCGCTGCGCTGCCCGCCGGGCGATGCAGACGTCACCACGCTGTCGGGCGGCGAAATTCGCCGCGCCGCAATCTGCGCGCTGCTCCTGTCCAAGCCCGACATGATCCTGATGGACGAACCGACCAACCACCTCGACGCTGAATCAGTGGCGTGGCTGCAGAACTACCTGTCCAACTTTCCCGGCTGCGTGATCCTCGTCACCCACGACCGTTACTTCCTCGACCAGATCACGACGTGGATCCTCGAACTCGATCGCGGGCAGGGCATCCCCTACGAGGGCAACTACTCCGTCTGGCTCGAGAAGAAGGCCAAACGCATCGCGCAGGAATCGCGCGAAGAAGCCGGCCGCCAGAAATCCATGGCCCGCGAACTCGAATGGGTCCGCTCGTCCGCCAAGGCCCGTCAGGCCAAGTCCAAGGCCCGCATGAACGCCTACGAGGAAAAAGCAGCGACAGCCGAGCGCGAGAAGATCACCACCGCCCAGATCCGCATCCCGCCCGGCCCGCGTCTCGGCTCGATCGTCATCGACGTGGAACATCTCAACAAGGCGTTCGGCGACAAGCTGCTGATCGAGGACCTGTCCTTCAAGCTGCCGCCGGGAGGCATTGTCGGCGTCATCGGCCCCAACGGCGCGGGCAAGACCACGCTGTTCAAGATGATCACCGGCCGCGAACAGCCGGATGCCGGCACGTTCAAGGTCGGCGAGACCGTGAAGCTCGGCTACATCGACCAGAGCCGCGACAGCCTCAACGACAAGAACACCGTTTGGCAGGAAATCTCAGGCGGCCTCGACATCATGGAGATCGGGGGCATCGAACAGCCCAGCCGCGCCTATGTCGGCGCCTTCAACTTCAAGGGCGGCGACCAGCAGAAGAAAGTCGGCCAGCTCTCGGGCGGTGAACGCAACCGCGTCCACCTCGCCAAGATGCTGAAGGAAGGCTCTAACCTCCTCCTGCTCGACGAACCGACCAACGACCTCGACGTCGAAACGCTGCAGGCCCTCGAAGCCGCCCTCGAAGACTTCCCCGGCTGCGCCGTCATCATCAGCCACGATCGCTGGTTCCTCGACCGCGTCGCGACGCACATCCTCGCGTTCGAAGGCGATTCACACGTCGAATGGTTCGAAGGCGATTTCTCGTCCTACCTCGAAGACAAGAAACGCCGCCTCGGCGCCGAAGCCGTCGAACCCAAACGACCGACCTTCAAGAAGTTCGCGCGGTAGATTCTGGAACCTGGGCGGGGCAGTTCACCTTGCCCCGCTCATCCCGACGAAAGTCGGGATCCAGGAACGGTCGTGAAAACGGAACGGACTTGAAGCTCCAGGCCTGAGCAAGTCTCACAGCCTGCCTGGGTCCTGACTTTCGTCAGGACAAGGGGAGCCCGCGCTCAGAGACCCCGAGCCAAGCCGCCCGCGCTTCGCTGGCGCCAAGAACAACCGCGTGACTTAAACAGGCTTCCTGAATTTGTAGATGATCTGGTCGGTCTTGCCGCGGATTGCCGGGTTCATAACCATCAGAGTGTGATCGTCGGCGGGTATGCGAAGCGCGCTGCTTTCACCGTCGAACCTGAAGCCCGCCGCTTCGATCTCCTTGCGGAGAACGGCCGGATCGATCCTGTGAACCGTGTCCGGCGCGTTGGCGGTGTCTGGATTGGCCACATGGTCGATCACCACATAGATCCCGCCCGGCTTCAGCGCGTTGAAAACCTTGATGTTCATCTGCTGAGCAAGGTCGGCAGGAAACTTGCGCTGATGGAGGTCGTGATAGTTCTGCGAGGTGAACACCATGTCGAGCGGCTCGGGGAAGGCGAGGTCGCTGAAGGCTGAACGCAGCGTGACGAGTTCCTGCGGATAGGCCTTTGACAGGATGTCGAGAGAGTCGCCGTAGAGGACGGGCTTCGTGCGCATGAACTCGTCCGGGCTCCAGGCGTAGACCGTGCCTGTCGGGCCGGCCTTGGCCACGAACAGCCGCGTGAAATATCCGGCGCCCTGCATGATGTCGGCGACTTTCCAGCCGGGCTGGATGTTCGCCAGTTCGAGGACGGCATCGCCGCGGCGCTGGGCGTCGAGCGCGACGTCTTCAGCGGGCCGGCGCGGATCGGCCATTGCCTGCTCGGCTGAGACAGTCGGGACGGTGTTGTTCGCTGTTGCGCAAGCGGCGAAGCAAAGCGCCGACCCCGCCAGCGTCAGGCGCGCCGGAAAGCGCATTGCGGAGCGAGGGGTCGTGTGCGGCATGATGCGGTCCGTTCGGTTGCGGACGCACCGTGCTGTCGGCGCTGTGCAAGTCAATGCATATACGCGCGAGGCGCCTAAGCCGCCCGCACTTCGCCCGTGCCGTCCAGCGGCACGCCGACCGGCCAGACCTTCTCGACGCGCATCTGCGACACGCCAAGGATTTCCGCCACGCGGCGCTGGCTCGGCTTCTCGCCGCGCAGGATCAGCTGGTCGCACGCATGGGCGATCTGCTGAACGCTCAGCGTTTGCTCAAGACGCGCATGTTCGAAGTCGGCGACGCGGCCCATGTGGCGCTCGCGATACTGGGCCACGCGCTTGGCGGCGGCCTTCATGGCGGCGGCGCGTTGTTCTTCAACCGTCTTGGCCTTGCGCTTGCCGCGCGACTGCTTGGCCGGCGGAGCGTCAACCTGCTCGGCGCCGGTCTCGGTCGCGGCCTGCTCAACAGGCGGCGCGTCGGCGGTGCGCGGAGCAGCCTCGAGTTCCATCTCGGCTTCCGTCGGCATGGCAGACGCCCGTGCGAACTCGTTCCGCACCATTTCGGCCTCAGCCATCTCGTTGGCCTCGCGGCGGCGCATCGTGCGATGGGCTTCATAGGCCTCCGCATCCATCGATTTGCGGCCCTCGACGATCCACGCCATCGCCGGCTTGGCGAAAGCGAAGATGTAAAACACGGCATCCACCGTGAAGGCCGGCGGCAGCTTGGCGCCTTCCGGGGCGTTGGCGATCACGATTTCCCAGCCGAGGTGCACGCCCACATTGGTCGCGAACACGAATCCGACGCAGCAGATCAGGGCGGGCAGCAGGACGGCCCATTCCACCTGCCGGCCATCCGGCTTGCGATGCTTGATCGCGTGCATGGCGCCGGAAGCTGCGCAGTTCACCAGCCCGATGCCGAACGCCATCATGCCCGCGAAGGCGACGACGCACAGCCCGCTGATGTCCAGCTTGGGCCAGAACATGCCGATGACGCCGCCCGTTGCGAGCACGGCGCCGGAGAGGGTCAGCCCCCAGGCAAAAATCGAAGACCAAGTGTACTCACGCTGTATCATGCCTCGCAGAATGCGCTGGCTGTGTTCATGAGTCGTGAACGGTAATTTCTGACCAGTGAATCGCCCGCGCGCGCAAAAGTCTGCGCGCTCACTCCCTGAAAAATCAGGGCAATCGCAATCCCGGAAGGTAGCATTTTCCGCGCGGCACTTCCTGCCGCCCAGTGCAGATCGCCGCCCCGCTCTTGTCATGAAACCGAAACGGTCGACAGGTTTGCCGCCTGCGTTATGGTTGGCAGCGGGGGCGAACCGGGAGATTTTCCATGCGCGCTTACATGCTGTTTGCCACCGGCGCTGCCCTGCTGGCGACGGGCTGTGAATCCGCCCCGCCGTCGGCCGCCATCGTGGCCGAGCGCCCCCTGCCGGACTATCGCCCCGAAACCGCCGCCGCCTGCAACGCGGTCGGCCTTTCGATAACCTATGCTCAGGGCGGGGCGATCACCGTCAACGGCGCCGCCAGCAACATGGACGGCCTCATGGCCGCCGCCGCCCGCAAGAACGCCGCCTGCCCAAACGCCCCCGCCGTGGTCAACCTCTCCATCGCCCCGGGCGTCCCCGAAAAAGACGCCGAAGCCCTCCGCGAACGCCTCGCCAGCGCCATCGTCAACTTCGCTCTTTCTGAGGGCAACTAGGCTTGATCACACATAGGGCTGGCGCCACACGCCACCTCTGGCATGGTCCCGCCCGACACAGACAGGGCGGAATGATCCATGGACGTCAAAGGCAAGATCGTCGTCGTCACCGGTGGAGCAAGCGGCATCGGCAAGGCGCTGGCTGAGCGCTTCCACGCCGAGGGCGCCGCCGCCATCATCGTCGCCGATATGAATAGCGCAGGCGCCGAAGCTGTCGCCCAATCTGTCCGCGGCATCGGCATCCAGGCCGACGTCACCAAAGAAGTCGACGTCCAGACCATCGTCCGCATCGCAGAAGACAAGTTCGGCCGCATCGACCTGTTCTGCTCGAACGCTGGCATCTCCCGTCACGACCCCGACATCGACAATCCCGGCTCGCCGCCCAACGAACACTGGGAACTTGCCTGGGGCGTCAACGTCATGGCCCACGTCTACGCCGCCCGCCACGCCATGCCCGGCATGGTCGCGCGCAAGTCCGGCTGGTTCCTCAACACGGTGTCCGCCGCCGGTCTGCTCAGCCAGATCGGCTCGGCCGTCTATTCCACCACCAAGCATGCCGCCATCGGCTTCGGCGAACACCTCGCCATCGCCGGACGCGAAAACGGCATAGGCGTCTCGCTCCTCTGTCCGCAAGCCGTCGACACACCCATGCTCGGCGGGGCTGCAGGCTCACAGAATGTCGACGGCGTCCTCGCGCCCGCCGACGTCGCCGAAGCTGTCGTGAAAGGCCTCGCCGCAGAAACCTTCCTCATCCTGCCGCACGAACAGGTCACCACCTACATGCAGCGCAAGACCGGCGACTACGACCGCTGGATCCGCGGCATGGTCCGCCTCCGCCGCGGCGTCATCGACGGCGCCAAGGGCGCGCGCCGATCCTGAAAAGAAAATGCGCCCCTTCCCTGGATAGACGGGAAGGGGCGCCAGATTGGCCGGCCGGAACGTGGGGCGTCCTGGCGTGCCGGCCGCCTCGCCTTACTGGGGCGAGGCTCAAAGCTGTCAGCGGCCCTTGAGGCTCCACTCATAGTCAACGGAATGCCCGCACACCGCCTGCGGCGCGCCATCCGTCTTCGCTGGCGCAAACTTCGCCTCGCGCACCCATTTCAACGCCGCCTGATCCAGCGAAGCATGTCCGCTGCTGCGGCTGAGCGATGCCGAGGTCACGCCCCCGCGCGCATCAAGGCAGACTTCAAGCCGGCTGATTCCCTCATTCCCCTTGCGCACATCCGCAGCCGGATAGGGCGGCGGCGCAGCCGGTAAGAGCTTCGCGCCAACGCGCACCAGCGCCCTGGGCGGGGCAACCTTCGCCTCAACCGGACCGGGATCGATTTCCGTGCGCGGCCCGGGCGTGACAATGATCGTCACCGGCGGATCGTCTCCCTCGAACAATGGCACATCCACCAACGGCGGCTCCGGCGCCGGCGCCACATCGCTCGTCATCTCGAATTGCTTGTCGTTGGCAAGCGGCTCAGGCGGTATCGGCGCCGCATCGGGGATGACGGTGAAGATCAGCTTCTCCTCCATCGCCTGGGCAATCTGCCCGCCCATCCCGATCACGACAGCGAGCGCAAGCGCGGTCGTCGCAACGCCAGCCGTAATTGCCCCGGCAAACCGGGTGGAAGAAGACGCACGTTCTCGCATGGCTCCATACATGGAGACCTCCCTGATTGGATGAGACTGGGCCAAAAGACGGGTTGGGCGGGCGGGGCGCTACATCATGGCGGCGACGCGCCGTCGAATTCGAGTGTGATGCGCTGCTGGCAAACGGCGACCGGCTGGCCGCCACGTGTCGCAGGTTCAAAGCGCGCCTTCTCCAGCGAGCGCACCGAAGACGCATCGATCTTCGTGTCGCCCGATGTCGTCACCAGCGCGACGCTCTCCACGGCGCCCGCCGCCGACAGGCAGAGATCGGCGACAAGCTCTGTGCGGCCGCGCCAGTCGCGCGGAAGCTCAGGTGCAACGAACGTCGCCGGCAGCATACGCGCGCCCTGCGTCCCGGCCTGATCGCGCGGGATCGGGCGAAACGGCACCAGCACATCGGCCGTCTCGCGAAACACGGTGCGCTCCGGCTGTGCCGCCCACGCCGTCACGCCCGCGCCGCCCGTCAGCGAGACCACCAGCATCGCCGCTGCAATCCGCCGCCGGGCTGACACCGGCTTGCGCGCCAGCAGGTCGATGCGCTCGGCCAGCGGATGCTGCGCCTCGGCCGGCCAGTGGCATCCCACGGGCAGGGCCTGCGCCGAAAGATGCGTCTTCAGGAGCGTCTCGGCATAGGCGCGGCGCACGCGCGGCCGGCGCTCGACAACTTCCGCGTCGCACGACAATTCCTGGTCGATCCGCATCGCCTTCGCGCCGACATGCACCATCGGATTGAACCAGAACACGCAGCGCATCATGGCCACGATGGCGTTGATGCGCGCATCGCTGCGGTCGAGGTGAACCTGCTCATGCGTCAGGATCAGCTTGCGTTCGTGATAGCTGAAGCGATGCTCGAAATCGTCCGGCGTCACGATGCGCGGATGACGGAAGCCGACAATCGCCGGGCCCGCCAGCCCGATATCCGCCTCGCGCATGAACGCCCGCTGCCGCCGCACCAGCAGGGTCGCCAGCAACACCATTCCCGCAACCCACAGTCCGCCAAGCGCAACCGGCAACCACGCATTCCCCGCTGCGCCCTCGATGGCCGCAAGGCTCGCGGGCAATCCGCCCACCAGGAATTCCGCCGCCAGCGTTTCCTGCACGCGCTCCGGCACAAGAATGGCGATCATCGCGACCGGCACGACAGCCCACAGCGCATAGGCCGCATGCGGCCCAAAGAACCGCGCCATCGGCCGCCGCACCAGTATGACGAAAAGGATGGCCACGGCGGCCGCAATGTTGATCTCGATCAGGACAGCGAGAAAGCCGCTCATTTCCCGTCCTCCTCGATCCTGGAGATCAGCGCCTTCAGCTGGCGAAGGTCCCTGTTGGAAAGCTGGCGATGCTCTGCAAAGTGCGCGACCAGCGGCGCGACCTCGCCCTTGAACAGCCGGTCAAGCAGGCCCTGGCTCTCGCTCTGCACCCAGTCGGCGCGCGCGATCAGCGGCCGATAGAAATACCCGCCGTCTTCCTTGGCGCCCGCTATGGCGTTCTTTTTCAGCAGGCGCGTGATCAGCGTCTTCACCGTCGCCGGCGCCCAGCCATTCTCCGGGCCCACGGTCGAAATGATCTGCTCGGCGCTGAGCGGCGTTTTCCGCCACAGCGCTTCCATGATGCGGCTTTCGGCTTCGGAGATCGCTTGCATGGTACACCTGTAATCTCATTGGAAGTTACGGTCGTAATCTGGCAAGTCAATGGCCGCAATTGTGGCGAATGCGGATTTGTTGCGCTGCGGGAGCATGCGATGCACCCGTCGTTATAGCCCCAACCCAAGCGCCCCTTGCAGGCCTCATCCTGGAGACCTTTGCACGGATTGAAGTATTGGCGTGGTTGTCATCCCGGCCGAAGCGAAGCGGAGAGCCGGGACCCATTTGTCGACATTCTCCATGCTGCGCGATGGATCCCGGATAGCGCTTCGCGCCTCCGTGACGACAAGCTCGGGTCACTCGTCTCACGTGCGAAGGCCTCATCCTGAGCAGCGCACGAAGTGCGCGTCCGTCGAAGGACGACGCCGTGCTCCCCAACCCCCGAATAGGGGGAAACAACGATCGCAGCTTTGCGGGGCGCCCAAAAAACATCCCGAGCCTTTTCAGGCGCCTCGCCCCACAATTTGTAGGACCAGCCCCCGCAGAACTCACCGGCCCCTGAGCCGGGTTATGTTCACCGCATGGAATGGCTCTGGATCCTCCTGCGCTACCTCTTCCCACTGGACCCCGTGCGCCAGTGCATCGAGGCGCTGCGCGATCGCACCGCCGCGATGCTCGCCCTCGTTTTCAACGACGAAGCCCTCACCGATCTCGCCAGCGACCCGCTCGCCCGCATCGACATCGAAGCCGTCCTCATCGACTACGAGTCGACGCTGCGGCTCACCATAGCCGGCCGCGCCCACCAGATCGCCGGCCTCCGCTTCCACTCCGCACCGCGAACCTTCCCGCGCCCCACGCACGCAAGATCACTCGTCGCCCTCATCCGCCGCATCCAGATCCTCGCGCGAGACTGCGCCGATATCGAACGCCTCGCGCAGTTGCAGGCAGCGCGTCTCAAGCGCCAGCGCGACGCCGATCCGCTGTCTGCGTACGCAGGCCATGGTTCGCCCCGCGGCGGAGCCGCAATCAAGTCGAACCATGAGGCGGTGGGTGTCTCAAGCGCCAGTTCGTTCAGCCTCATCCTGAGCAGCACGCGAAGCGTGCGCCCGTCGAAGGACGAGGCTGAACGGCCCCAGGCGCGAACCCGTGGCCCACCCATCTTCGATGTCATCCCAAATCAAACACCCCGCCTCGCAGGCTCCATGTGCGAGGTCGCGACCCGTGGCCCGCGGCATTGTCTTCCCAGCCCGCCACCACTAAGCAGGACCGTCCATCAGTGAGGCTGCACGCTCGTGAAACTCGACACGCTTGAACGCTTTCTCGCCGGCCTCGCTGTGCTGATGTCGGCGGCCGCCCTCGGCGCCGCCTACCTGTTCGAATACCAGGGGTATTACGCAGCCTTCGATCGGCTCCAGCGCTCCATCGGATTCGTGCTCGGCCCCTGGGTCGTCGCCGCCGCCGTCACAGGCCTGATCTGGATCGGCGGCAACCTGCTGAAGTTCCGCGTGCCCGTGCTCGAAGTCTTCTTCACGCTGATCTGCGGCGCCAGCGCCGTCTCCATCCTCGAGGTGCTGCGCTAGGCGACCATGGCGCCCGCAGAACTGGCAAGCCGGGCATGAGCCTCTTGCTTCCTGTGAAGCGACACCCATTTCCGCTTGCGCCTCTCGCTGGCTTCAGCATGAAAGGCGCTCCACGTACTGAGAGATTGATCGAAACGAATGGCCACCCGCAGACGCTACAAGCCCGGCGACTTTCAGCTCGCCGTCAAACGCTCCAGCGCCGGTCTCGGCCTGTTCACCGCATCGCCCATCCCGAAGGGCGCCTGCGTGATCGAGTACACCGGCACGCCGATCACGCGCGCGCAGATGTACACCAGCAATTCGCGCTACCTGTTCGAGATCAACTCCCGCAAGACGATCGACGGCAGCCCGCGCTGGAACACGGCCCGCTACATCAACCACTCGTGCAGGCCGAATTGCGAGATCGAGATCTACAAGGCGCGCGTCTGGATCTTCGCGCTGCGCAACATCAAGGCCGGTGAAGAGCTCGGCTACGACTATGGCGAGGACTATGTGAAGGCCTACCTGTCAGGCAAATGCCTGTGCGCCGCCTGCGCGCCGGATCGGGTGCGCAAGCCGAAGTTAGACGCCGCCGCCTGAGATCGAGAACTTGCGGCGCGTGCCCAGCAGTTTCTGGGCCTCGCCAATCGCCTGCGCCGCCGATTCCGCCAGCTTCAGGCGCGGCTCCGAACGCAGCGCTTCCAGGGCTTCGGTGAGATGCGCGATCCCTTCGCGCAGCATCACCGGATCGAACCGTTTTTCGGCCTTCAGGCGCAGTGCGCGGCCAAGCGTGATGTTCGCCGCGATCCAGCGGTCGGGCGCGGCCGAGCGATTGATCTCGCCCAGCGTCGAGCGCGCGATCTCGACCGATTTGTCGATCCACGCATCATCGCCCGCGAACGCCAGCTGCAACGCGCCGGCAGAACTGTCGTCCACCATCTCGGCGAGCAGCGCCTGATCGGCCTTCGGCTTCTGCGCCAGGATCGACAGCACGGATTCAACAACCGGCTGAAGGCGCTCGGCCCGGAAATCCTGCGGACGTCCCAGGGCAGGGCGGAACTGCTTTGCCGCCGCATAAGCCATCGCCCGTGACAGGCCATCGTTCCAGAGATTGCGCTCCTTCGGCATGGCAAGCGTCACCGGCTCGCGCGCCGCTTCGAATGCATTGGTCGGCCGAGCGAGAATCCGCGCCGAGCCCTTGGTCCCGTCAGCGCTACCGGCGCCACGCGGCGCCTCGGCCCACAGGATCACGTCCGCCTCCGTGCGCGCCAACAGCTGCTGCGCCCGGGCATCACCCTCCAGGCTCCCCGGATAGGTCATCACGCGGAATGGCCCGCCGAACATGTAGTCCTTGAGATGTGTATCGACCGCCTTGTGCAGGAAGCTCGCGATGGCGCGCTTGCGGCCCGGTCCGCCGCGGACCACCACGATCCGCGCGCCGATCTCGTTTTCCTTGCGGATGCGATTGGCGATGCTCCCCCGGCGCATGGCCAGCAGAAGGCGCACCAGTCCGGCCACGGCCAGCACGGCCATTGCCAGCCCGGCGCCTGCCGCCAGCAACAATCCGATGCCCGCCAGCGACGGCGAGCCCATCAGAGCCGCCTCCACCGACGCCCACGCGTCGGCCAGTGCTTTGGGGATGCCCGTGAGAAATTCCATAGATCGGCCCTGCCGCTCTGGAACGCGGCCTCGATGATGCTTTCTAAGGGGGCTGCAATTTCCGCGCAACGGTCTGCGGCGCCCCAGGCGCCCATCCGGGGCGGTGTGACCGGCCCGTCATGTGCCGGGCAGGCACATTTTCCCAGCGAACGCCCCGAAAACCGGCATCCGGCTGGGCTGGCGGCAAACGGCCCGAGCGGGCATAAGGCCGCTGGCGTGACTCCGTAGCTCAGCCGGATAGAGCACCGGTTTCCTAAACCGGGGGTCGCAGGTTCGAATCCTGCCGGGGTCGCCATTCGCCTTCCGCTCATTGCGATTCGCCAGCCCCGGCTTAAGCTTCGGCCATCGGGCAGGCGGGGACATGGGACCGGGGAAATATCAGATCACGCGGCGCGTCGCCCTGGCCGGCCTCGCCGCCATGGCCGGTGCCTGTTCAGGCGAGGCCGACCTGTCCGAGGGCGAACGCGGCCGGATCTCCCGGATCATGGACGGCGACGCCCTGGCGCTCGACACCGGCCTTCTCGTCCGCCTGGCCGAGATCGAAGCGCCCGCCCCCGGCTATGACGGCCGCCCCGACGATCCCTTCGCGCTTGAAGCCCGCGCTGCGCTGGAACGCGCCGCCCTCGGTCGCGAGGCCCGGCTCTGGTATGGCGGCCTCAGCCGCGACAGCTACGACCGCGCCATCGCTCACGTGATTGCCCACGACGAAATCGGCAGCGAGGTCTGGCTCAACGGCTTGGTCGCGCGCCAGGGCCTCGGCCGCGTGCGCTCCCATCCCGACAATTCCGTGCGCGCCCGCAAGCTGCTCGCCTTCGAGTCGGAAGCCCGCGCCGCAAAGCGCGGACTATGGGCCGAGTCACACTGGCGGGTTCGCACACTCGATGACCTGCAGGGCGCGCCATACTTTGCGATTGTTGAAGGCGAGATCTCGGAACTAGGTGATATCCCCGGCGATGGCGAAGCGCATCTCTCTGCGCGCGGCATCCGTCTGGATGTTGGTGAGCGGCTCGGAGAACCCGACGTGCATGTGGCCGCGGGAGCGCGCGTGCGTCTTCGCGGCCGCATAGATACGCGCCCCGTCGCAAAAGGCGCAGACCCTCTGATCCGCATCACCACTGGCCGCAGGTGGAATTGGTCTAGACTGACGGAATAAGCCCGGCTTCTTCCGGGTCGCCGACGATGCGGCACAACGCTGATTTCAGCTTGCGCAGCGCCTGATGCTCGATCTGACGGACGCGCTCCTTCGAGACGCCAAGCTTCTGGCCCAGCGATTCCAGCGTCACGCTATCTTCGACCAGACGCCGTTCGCGGATGATCATCATCTCGCGCTCGCTGAGATCTGCGAGGGCTTCCGCAAGCCACTGGCTGCGGGTAGCGCGATCGCGCGTCAGCATGGTCTCGTCTTCGGGCAGGGCGGTCTCGTCCTGCAGAAGGTCTTGCCACTCGGCTTCGCCATCTTCGCCGATGGGCGCGTTCAGCGACCGATCAGCAGCTGACAGGCGCGAGGCCATGCGGTCGACTTCGCGTTCGTCAACGCGGAGCTGGGTTGCGACGTAGGTGCGGCTTGCCGGCGAGAGGCCGCCATCTGACGGGTCGCGCAGGAGCGCACGCAGGCGACGCAGATTGAAGAACAGGGATTTCTGGGCCGTCGTCGTGCCCGTGCGGACGATGGACCAGTTGCGCAGGATGAAGTCCTGCACGCATGAGCGGATCCACCAAGTAGCGTAGGTGGAGAAGCGCAGCTCGCGTTCGGGTTCAAAACGGGCGGCGGCCAGCATGAGGCCGACATTGCCTTCCTGCACCAGGTCCGACATCGGCAAAACATAGTTGCGGAAGCGGGAGGCTATCGCAACGACAAGGCGCATATAGGCAGTGCAGAGTTCGTGCAGCGCGTCCTCGTCGTGATTTTCGCGCCAGCGGCGCGCAAGATCGAGTTCGCGCTCCCGCTCCAGCATGGGGGCGGCCATCGCATTCTTGACGAAGCGGCGGTCTGCACCCGAGGCTACATTGTCGGCAGTTGCCATGACGAACTCCGGTGGAAGTTGTCCAAATGGCGCGCGCAAAACGCACACCGCAGGCGCAGGGCAAGCCGTCGCCTTCGTGAACAAAACCCACCGAGACGGAAACGGTTCCGGGCCCGGCGCGAAAAATCAGATGCGACAGCAGATAGTCTGCGCACACGCAGCGGAAAGGGCGCTGCTGGCTGTAACCCCCAAAAGAAACAGGGCGCCCCGGGTAAGGGACGCCCTGCATTCATTCTACCTCTTCGTCAGCCGGGTCGGCCGGCTTTCAGGCAGCGCGCTTCGCCAGCGATTTGGAGAGTTTCTCCACCGCTTCGGCGTGCTTGATGTTTTCCACAGCCGCGAGTTCGCGGGCCATCCGATCCAGCGCCGATTCATAGAGCTGGCGTTCGGAATAGGACTGGTCGGGCTGGTCGCCAGCGCGGTGCAGGTCGCGGACGACTTCCGCGATCTGGATCAGGTTGCCCGAGTTGATCTTCGCTTCGTATTCTTGGGCGCGGCGCGACCACATTGTGCGTTTGATACGCGCACGGCCGCCCAGCGTTTTCAGAGCATCGCCGACGATCCGGGTGGAGGCGAGGGCGCGCATGCCCGAGGAAGCCGCCTTGGCGACCGGAACGCGGAGGATCAGCTTGTCCTGTTCGAAAGCGACAACAAAGACTTCCAGCTTCATGCCGGCGACCTGCTGTGTTTCGACGCCTGTCACACGGCCGACACCGTGCGCGGGGTAAACGACATGCTGGCCCATGCTGAAGAGACCTTCGACGAGCTTGGCTGGTTGCTTTTTCGTCGTCATGCTTTGATCCCTCAATTACTCGCAACAGGTGTCACGGCCCCTGTCCCGCTCACCGGAGGGTGTGCAGCTGTGGGCCCAGATTTGTTGCGTTGTGCTATCGCCCGTCGGCGCGAACCATCACATAGCACAATTGTAAGGAATTTCAAGCCGTTGCTGCAGCGAGACGCACGGCGAATGCCCTGATTCCATTAGGACTAGCGGCATTTCGCCCCAGTATCGGGCAATCTTATCTCAGTTTCCGGTACCCGGTTTGGGCGAGAACAGCGATTCCAGCTTGTTCTTTACCTTAGCGTAATCGTCAGCGTCGGCCGGGGGCGTCCCTTTGAGGGTGATGTTCGGCCAGACTTTCGCGTAGTCGGTGTTGAGCTTCAGCCACTTGCCGTCCTTGTCGTCCTCGGTGTCGGGGACGATCGCTTCAACCGGGCATTCTGGCTGGCAGACGCCGCAATCGATGCATTCTTCCGGGTGGATCACCAGGAAGTTCTCACCTTCATAGAAGCAGTCCACCGGACATACCTCTATGCAGTCCATGTATTTGCACCGGATGCAGGCGTCGGTGACGATGTAAGTCATGGGCAGGCGAACTCGTTTTGCGCGCCGCGACATGCGGCCAGCGGGCGGCCTTGTCAATTCGCAGCCCTGTTGAGGTGAGCTTACGTATCAGCCGGTGGTCAACGACTGGTAGCACAGCGCCGCTTCCACAGGCGGTCCCCTTCGCTCGGGAAGCGAGACGATGCGGACCAGCTTCAATCCGGAGGAGGTGGTGAATGACAGGATATCACCGGGACCCACAGGGGTTGCCGGCTTGTCGATCCGCCTCACAAGGCCGTCCCGCTCGATCCGCGCCCCTGATGCTTCGATCGCTTCCGTCGCGCCGGTGCGCGCCTTGAAGAACCGTGCCCGCCAAAGGAACACGTCGATCCGCATCCGCTCCTCGCTCATGAGGCGGCTTTCGGCGTTGCGGTCCCCGTGGCCGGCTGTGCGGGGCGCCGCGGGCGCTGGCGGCGCCGGCGGCGGAGGGGCGGCGCCGGTTGCATGAGCACCAGGTCGGCCAGAACCGCAAACGGACCTGACGGCGGCAGGCCAGGCTTGCGCTCTGCCCTGGGCGGAGCATCGATCTTCGGGCGCGACGGGAAGCGCCAGTGCGTTACCGCGCCGGTCTCCTTGTCCTTCTGCGCAGGCTTGAGGCCCATCGCGCGCAGCACGTTGGGAAAGTCCAGCGCTGGGCATCCGACCTGCGCTGCCAACTCCGGCGGGACGATGAACGCTGACGTCTCAGATCCGCGCCGGACGAGGGACAGGGATTGCGCCAGTCTCTCCGCCATGTCGGCGCGCACCGCGCGGGGGCCCAGTCGCAGATAGCCGGCCGTCCACAGCAGGCGGTCGGGCCAGTGGTTATCCTTGAGCGCGAACGAGGACTGGGTCGGTGGGGTCCGCACGCTCTCGCCCGCGTGCACCGCGCGCAGGCTGAGCGCCAACTTTGCGGCCGAAGGTTTCAGCAGGCCCGGCAGCCACGCCGCCAGCCGGCCGACCTTCACGCCGGCTTCTGCCAGCGCGGCCCTGTCGGCGCCGGGCATCTGTTCGGTGATCGGGCTGTTGCGCCTGTCGAACGCTGCGCCAGCCTCGAGCAGCTGCCAGGCCGCGCCACGGACTGTGCCGCGCAGGGCTGGACCTTCAAGGCGCTCGCGCAGGTTGTGCAGCGCCGTCAATGTTGCTCGCGAATGATCTGCGAACCAGACGGTCAGTCGCTGCAGCGTCGCCTGCCGGCCCTCGGGCGAGGCGTCGCGGGCGCCGATCAGCTCGAAGCCTGGAGAATGCCAGTCGGGTCCGGCCAGCAGCCTGGCTACGGGCGCGGAATCAAACACGATTGCGGCCTTGTCAGCATCGAAGCTGAAGTCCGTGTCCTTCGCCTCGGTAATGGCGGCGAGCCTGCGCTCGATGATCGGCCGCAGCGCCTTCAGCGCAGCGCCACGCAGCGCACGACCGGCCAGCGTTTCGCCTGCCTCTTCCGCCTTGAACAATAGGCCGTCGATCCGCCCCACGACGTGCCCGCCGATCATGACCTCCCCCTGCGGGCCGATGTCCGCAGGTGCGTCTTCCTCGGCGTTCAGGGACTTCAGCAGCGCCGACGTGCGCCTGTCCACGAAACGCAGCATCAGCGCCTGGTGAAGCGCATCGGACAGCCTGTCCTCGATCTCGCGCGTGCGACCGATCCAGGTGTGCGCGTTCTCCAGCCAGTCGGCCCGGTTCGCGGCGTAGGTCCAGGTGCGGATCGCCGACAGCCTCTGCTGCAGCATGTCGACATCGCCCTCGATCCGGTCGAGCGGCTCCACCTGTTCGTAGAGCCACTCGTCCTTGATCCGGGCGCCGGGCTCGATAAGCCGCTCGACGAAGGCCTGCACCAGGCGCAGGTGAGCGTCCGGCCCATGCTTGCGGAAATCGGGCAGGGTGCAGAGATCCCACAGGCGGCGCACATGCGCGGGCGTGCGCGCCTTGCGGCGCACGTCTTCGTCCGCCGCCACCGCAGCGAGCGTCAGCTCGTCCAGCGCCTCGGGCGCTCGTCGCAGGATCACGTCCGACGATGGCTTCCGCAACGAGGCCAGCAACCGGTCCACGCTGCCATAATCAAGTTCGGAGTTGCGCCAGTTGAGATAGTCGACCGGCTCGAAATGGTGATTGACGATGCGCTCGACCGTCTCTTCCTCAAACGGCGTGCAATCGGCTGTCTCGCCAAACGTGCCGTCGTCGCGGAAGCGGCCCGCGCGGCCTGCTATCTGCGCCAGTTCGTCAGGGCGCAGGAAGCGACGCTGCCGCCCGTCGAACTTGCGGCGGCTTGCGAACGCGATGTGGCCGACGTCCAGGTTGAGGCCCATGCCGATCGCATCGGTGGCGACGATGTAGTCGACCTCGCCGCTCTGGTAGAGATCCACCTGCGCGTTGCGCGTGCGGGGGGAAAGCGCGCCCATGATCACAGCGCATCCGCCACGTTGCCGCTTCAGCAACTCCGCGATCGCGTAGACTTCTTCGGACGAGAACGCGACAATGGCCGAGCGCTTGGGCAGCTTGGTGATCTTGATCGGGCCTGCGTAGCCAAGCTGCGAGAAGCGTTCGCGCCGCTCGCCATCTATGTTGAGGTCGAGACGCTGCAGGGCGGGCCGCATCGTGTCGGCGCCGAGTAACATGGTTTCATGACGCCCGCGTGCGCGCAGGATGCGATCGGTGAAAACGTGGCCGCGGTCGGGGTCCTGCGCCAGCTGGATCTCGTCGATGGCGACAAAGTCCGCGCCTTCGCCAACCGGCATCGCTTCGACGGTGCAGGCGAGATAGCGCGCGCCTTCCGGACGGATGCGTTCCTCGCCCGTGATGAGGGCGCACGCCTTTGCGCCCTTGATCTTCACAATGCGGTCGTAGATCTCGCGCGCCAGCAGACGCAGCGGCAGGCCGATCATGCCCGTGCCGTGCGCAAGCATGCGTTCGACGGCAAGGTGTGTCTTGCCGGTGTTCGTCGGGCCAAGGATGGCCCGGATACGGGTGTTGTCGCTGGCGGCCAGTTGCGGCGCTCCCGGTATACGGCGGATCAGGCAATCCGGGTGAGGCGCGCATGCGCGCCCATCGTTGGATCTGCGAGGGGATTGATCGGGCGCCAGCGCATGTCCGTCTTCCCAGTAGGCTCAAGGCCCATCGGACTCGGGATCGGTCCTAGATTAAAGTTGGGGCGCTACAGCCGCATGGTCAACTGGTTGGGCTGTGGATGGTGTTGATGGCGCGAGGGCCTCGCCGGAAAACATCATAGGCTGTTGTTCCGCGTTCGCCGCGATCTACGGCAATGCCGGAAAGAATTGCGGCGAGACGGATTTCATCAACGCAAAAGGTGCCTGCTGGTTGACGCGCTCGTCCGGCTGGACGTGCTACTTCACCGGCGCCAGCAACACGCCGCGCCTCGACGTTCCGCCGCCCAAATAGAGCGGCGAAACGGCATTACCCGGCGCGGCCGTATTTCAGCTTGGTTGCCTGGAAGATGTACTTGCCGCTCCGCTTCGAGCGCAGCTCGGCCTTCAGGGGCGGTGTAAGTGCGCCGCCGTCGAGCTCGGCCAGGATGATGTGGGCCCATTCGATGTCGGCGCGATCATCCGCCTTCTGCTGGGCGGACTTCGCATCGAAGCCGGCAATCTCGATGAACTCCGCCTCGCACTTGAGGGCAGGGCCTTTGTAGACATCGGAATTCCAGGTCAGCCGCGCGGTGTAGCGCAGGCGAACGTCGTAGCGCTGCTTGCCATCGAACACGCGCAGGGGGCCGCCGCATGGGTTCTGCGGCGACGCCTTGATGCGCAGGGTCATGCCGAGGATCGCAGTCAGAGGATCAACCCCCTCCAGACGTTGCATGGCCGTCGTCGCCGGATATCCCCAGTTGCCGAATTTGGGGCTCACCGAGACGAGCACCTCGCCGCCGGAGTGGTCGATCAGCACGCGGCGCTCCTTCGGCCCGTCCTTGACCGTGCTGTCATAGTGCGCCGGAAATATGCCGTAGGAGGTCAGTGCGCCGTTGGCCGACATGCTGGTCGACGAATCAACGACCCAGTCGATGAACCCTTCGGTCCGGCTGCTCATCGAGATGCGATACCTGCTGGGCGACAGATCCGCGACCAGCGATGCGGACGCGGTTTTGTGAACGCCCATCCAGGGAACCGGCGTGATCGCTTCGTACTCGGCTTCCAGACGCATGGTGGCGCCGTTGCCGACGATGAGCGCCAGCGCGTTCTGACCCATGAGGGGAAGGAAGGTCAGCCCCCCGGCTGTGATCACGGCAGCGAGAAAAGACATGAAACCGCTCCGCAACAGGCGTCGTGCCTGCCGCTTTCATCTCCTAAATCGGCAGAATCTGGCTATTTCTCGACCGCTGGCGCAGGCAGACGCCCATGCCGCAGGCCACGCACCAACTTGACAGCCCCCCGTCACCTGACTAATGACCCCGCTTCGCTTTCAGCGCCGGGCCGGAAATCCCCGTTTTCACGGGTTTTTTTGAACCGCGCAGACCTTCAGGAAGGGTGGGCCATGTCCCGCATTTGTGAACTGACCGGCAAGAAGCCGATGGTTGGCAACACTGTCAGCCACTCGAACATCAAGACCAAGCGGCGCTATCTGCCGAATCTGGTGAACGTTACCGTTCACTCGGAAGCGCTGGGCCAGTCCTACGCTGCCCGCGTTTCGGCTGCAGCTCTCCGCACGGTCGACAAGCGTGGCGGGCTCGATGGCTTCCTCGCGAAATCGAAGGACGACGAGCTGTCGCCCAAGATGCTGAAGATCAAGAAAGAGATCGCCAAGAAAGCCGCCGCTGCGGCTGCCTGATCCCGGTCTGATCCAGAGAGTTTCAAAACCCTCGCCCTTACCGGCGGGGGTTTTTCGTTTCCGGCCACCGCCACGAAACCTTTTCTTCCCACCCTCGCCAAACGGGCGCTAACCTCGCGCCAACACGGGAGGGCACTTCATGCGTCTTATGCTGGCGGCGATTTCTGTCCTGGCGCTTGCCGCATGCCAGGAGCCGGCGCCCGCCGTGACGCCTGATATGATCATCCATGGCGGCACGATTTATACCGGTGTTGATGGCCAGCTGCCCGCAACGGCAGTCAGCATCAAGGACGGCCGCATCGTCGAGGTCGGTGCTGCCGAAGAGCTTCTGAAGTCCGCAGGCGAGGCGACCGAGAAAGTCGATCTCGGCGGCGCCTTCCTCTATCCCGGCTTCACCGACGCCCACGCCCACCTTTACGGCATCGGCAAGCGTGAGCAGACGCTCGACCTCGACGAAGTCAAATCCATTGCCGAGCTCGTGAGCATCGTCGGTGAGTCAGCCAAGGTGCTGCCGCCCGGCCAGCCGCTGGTCGGCCGGGGCTGGATCGAAACGCACTGGCCCGAGAAACGCTTCCCGACGCGCCAGGATCTGGATGCTGTCGCTGGCGACAGGCCCGTGGTGCTGACGCGCGCCGATGGCCACGCGCTTGTTGCGAACACGGCAGCGCTGAAGGCGGTTGGCCTTGATGGCAAGCCGGCGAGCCAGCCTTCCGGAGGTCGTATCGAAGTCGACGGGCAGGGCCTGCCCACCGGCATGCTGGTCGACGATGCGATGGCGCCCATTGCTGCGCTCGAAACATCGCCCGGCGAGGCTCAGATCCTTGAGACCTACGCTATGGGGATCAACCGCGAAATCAGCCTTGGCTGGACTGGCCTGCACAACATGTCGGTCCCGGGCGCACACATCGCCACGCTCAACAGCATGGCGGCGGGTGGGAACATGTATCTGCGCCTCTACAACGCCGTTGATGGCGGCGATTTCGATCTGATGACAGAGGGCGGGCTGTGGGGGACAAGCCGCGACGGCCTCGTGACGTCCAAGGCGATCAAGCTCTACATGGATGGGGCGCTTGGCTCGCGCGGCGCGCTGCTGTCTGCGCCATATTCGGACCAGCCGGAGACGACGGGCCTTCTGCGCTCCAATGAAGCCGACACGCTGGCGCTGATGAAGAAGGCATACGACGCCAATGTGCAGGTCTGCTTCCACGCCATCGGAGACCAAGGCAACAAGCTCGTGCTCGACTGGATGGGCAAGACGTTCGCGGATGCGGCCGCAGCCGATGCGAATGCGTCGAGCGCTGACAGGCGCTGGCGCATCGAGCATTCGCAGATCCTGCACGTGGAAGACATTCCGCGCTTCAAGGCGATGGGGATCATTCCCTCGATGCAGCCAAGCCACGCTATCGGCGATCTCTATTTTGCGCCTGCGCGCCTGGGGCCTGACCGTCTCGCCGGCGCCTATGCGTGGCGTGCGCTGATCGATGCAGGCTCTGTCATTGCGGGCGGGTCCGATGCGCCGGTGGAGCAGGGCGATCCGCGCATCGAGTTCTATGCCGCTGTCGCGCGCAAGGATCTCAAGGGCCAGTCCGGCGCAGACTGGCATCCGGAGCAGGTGGTCACCCGGCAAGAGGCGCTGAAAATGTTCACGCTGTGGCCTGCGATTGCCTCGTTCCGGGAAAAGGATCTCGGCACGATCGAGGTCGGCAAGCTCGCCGATTTCACCGGCTTCAAAAGCGACATCATGACTGTGCCGGAGGCGGACATCCTCACAGCGGCTGTCGACATCACCATCGTCAATGGCAAGATCGTCTATCGCGCAAACTGACAGAAACGACTGCGGGCTCTCCGGTCCGGGGAGAGCCCGCAGCGCCCGCCTGCAGGCATCGGGCGAAACCTGCGGCTGGTAGGTCGAACGTCGCGCCCGGCGCATCCTTGCGAGGCCATGACCAGCTGCATCCTTTGAGGGAAAGGTGCAGGGGCTTGATGGCGAGATGACCAGGCCTGCCGGTTACGGGGAGCCGGCAGCGCCATTCGTCCTATTGTGTGAATCCGGGCGTCAGCCTCCGTCCAACAGCCATATGTTGCTATTAGCAACAAATATGCCAAGTCGCGCGGTCGGTGCGGCGGGCGCAGATCAGGTCAGGCGGGAATGTTCAGGCCCGGGCCATCGGATGCGCCGCTTCCAGCAGGTCGCGGAGTTCGTCGGTGACGACGTGGGTGTAGATCTGCGTCGTCGAGATATCGGCGTGGCCCAGCAACAGCTGAACGGCGCGCAGGTCCGCGCCGCCTGACAACAAATGCGTCGCGAAGGCATGGCGCAGTGCGTGAGGCGATACGCGCTCGGCGGCAATGCCGGCCTTGACGGCGAGGTCCTCGAGGATCTGTCCCAGCCTGCGACGCGTGATGCGGCCGCCCGCCCCGCGCGAAGGGAACACGAAGCGCATGGCGGCGGTCCGCACGGCCGACTTGGGCAGAAACTCCTCCCGCACCGCCATATAGTTCTTGAGCGCCGAGAGCGCAGGCTTGCCCAGCGGCGTGATCCGCTCCTTGTCGCCCTTGCCGCGCACGATCAGCACAGTCGCGCCGGGGGCAGGTAGCGCAGACAGCGGCAGGTCGCAGCATTCGGAGGCGCGAAGGCCGGCGCCGTAGAGCAGCTCAACCAGACAGATGGTGCGCAGGTCAGATGGCTCTGATCCCTGCGCGGCTTCGATCAGGCGGGACATTTCCTCGCGCGAGAGCACGTCTGGCGGGTCGCGTCGGAATGTCGGACCATCGAGGCGTGATGTCGGATTATCCTGCCGCTCATTGTCGCCGAGCTGGAACCGGAAGAAGCGGCGCAGGGCGGAAAGCCGCCGCGAAACGGTTGCCGCCGACATGCCGCGCTCATGCAGGTCGCGCACGAAGGCTGAAAGATCGCCCTCGCCTGCATCAATCAACGACGAACGGTTGGCCCGCAGGAAACTGGACGCGTCTTCCAGATCGCGACGGTAGGCCTCGATCGTGTTGTCGGCCGCGCCGCGTTCGGCGCGCAGTGTGTCCAGAAACGTTTCAATGCGGCGTGTGTCGAGCATCGAGCGACATTGACGCTGAGAGATTTATGGGAAGTTGATAGGCCAGCCTTGGCAGCCGGCAATCGGCAGCAAGCCTACAGTGGCTTCCACACCTGCATGGCTTCCAGCGCGATTGCGTCGGCATCCTTGCCCATGCCGATGACGTTTAGCTGGGCGATGAGGGCTGCCAGGCCCGCGAAGGAGAGAACGGACACATCATTGCCGAGCTGGCCGATTACGGCCAGCGCCGCCTCTCCATCGGCGTCCTGACGCGCCGCCGCTGTCACGCGCGCAATCGCAGCGTCCGGCACGCCACGGCCGGCTGTCCGCGACGATGACAGTACCGATCGCTGTTCGCCGGTCAGTTCGCGTCCCAGCCCCACGTGCAGGAACAAGACGCGCGCGTTCTCGATCCTGCGGATCGCAAGCTGTTGCTCACCAGCTGAAGCAGCCGCGCCGGCGGTTGCCGACCCGGTTTTCGGTTGAGTTGCTGCGATCATCTTGTCGAGCAGGTCGGCGGGCTTGTCTGTCTTGGCGCCGGCAAGGCCGAGCATCAGGTCGAGCCGAGCGACTGCCCAGTCATCCTGCTTCTCTTTGGCCAGCGTGCCCAGCAGCTTGCGCCATTCGCCGGCGTGGGCTGCGTCCCCTGCCACCAGGCTCGCGCGTGCAAACGCGTCGGCATAGACAAGCGTTTCCTCATTGCGGGGAAGCGCCTTGATCGCCTCGAGCAGGCCCATCGCAGCGACGCGCGCGTCCGTTGAGGTCTCGGCGCCCTTCAATGCCGCCGCGTAGGCCGCGGCGCGCGCTCCGGGCGTCGATGTCGCTTCTCCGCTGATGGCGAGTGCGGTTCGCAACAGGTCAGGCTTCGGCGTTGCGCCACGGGCAGGGGCCGGCGCGGTTTCCTGCGGCAACAGCAGCACAGCGCGCACATCCGTTGGTTTCAGCTTGCCGCCTTCAATCGCGGGACGAAGCGCAGCGCGGCGCTGCGCCGGCTTCGCGTTCGCGCTGGTTGCGATGGCGACGGCGATGTCTGCAGAGGTTGCCGCAAATCCATTGGCCGGCACAGGAAGCTTGGCGGCGACTGAAACGGCCGCCTCGAACGGCGAACCATAGCGGCCCTCGGGCTTCTTCAGTTCCGGCGCATTGATCGCAGCCAGTGCGCTCAGCAGCCACAGGCCGTTCGTTGCATCCGTCGCGGCGACCTGTTCGGCGAGCATGCTGGCGGCGCCGGCGTCTCCGCCTAGCGCTGCGCAAAGTGCGCGGATTGATTTCCAGGCTGCATCGGCAGCGGCCTGCCGCGTCGCGAGCGAGCAGCCGGCATCCTTGTTGCCGCGCGCGAGATCAAACTCTGCAGATGCCCGGTCAGCCAGTTTGCCCCACTCGGCTTGCGGATAGCGGCGGCGGAGGTCAGCGGCGCTCTCATGCTCGCCCAGCTCTTCCAGCACGCGCAGGCGTTCGGGTATCAGCGTGACGCCGCCGGGGCTCATCGCCTTCGACATCATCAGACGCCGTAATGCCTGGCGTGCGGACGGGGCGAGCTCGCGCGGCTTCAGCGCGCTGAACAGGGGCGTAAGTGCGGCTTCGTTCGTGTTGCTCCAGATCGAGGTCGGCAAGGGCGCATCATTCGCCCCAAGCCAGCCGACGCCCCACGGATCGGTCTGAGGAAGCGAGCCCGATGTGACCTGCTGGGCGGAAGCCGGCGCCCAAAGTGCGACGGCGAGCGCCGCCGCCGCCAGAAGCCTATTGCGACGGAGCATCGCCGCTGCCCTCAGCCGGTTTCGAGTTGGGGCCGATGTTGGTGGCCGGAACCGAGATTTCTGTCTGCTCGGGCCGGCGCGCATCCGCCTGGCCGGCAAACCAGAAGAGCGCGCCGATGATCACCACGAGGCCAATGCCCACGAGGATCGCAATCAGCTTCAGCGACACCGGCCTGCGCCGCCTGGCAAAGCCTCCACGCGCCATCGTATTCCCTCCAGCCTCAACACAACGCCAATCGCCCTTGCGGGCCAGCTTCGCAACCGTTGCGGGAATGAACCAGTTGTAGCCGCCACGGTCCAGCAGCGCGTCGCACACGCTGTACCATGGCTTGGCCGGATCATTGCCCCACAGGTCGCCGTCTGTATAAGCGTGCGGTTCGGGATACAGGGCAAGCCATGACTGCTCAATCGCAGGCGCCAGACGGGGGGGCCGGTGCGGCCGCCGGCCGGCTGCAGCGCACGATTGCGCTGGTCGGCCTCATGGGTGTCGGGAAATCCACAGTTGGCCGGAAACTGGCCGAAAGCCTGGGCGCCCCGTTCGTGGACAGCGACGACGAGATCGAGAAGGCGGCCGGCCTGTCCGTGCACGAAATCTTCGAGCGCCACGGGGAGCCGGAGTTCCGGCGCGGCGAACGGCGCGTGATCGAACGGCTGCTGAACGGCCCTCCAATCGTGCTGGCGACCGGAGGCGGGGCCTACATCGACCCGACCACGCGTGCGCTGATGAAGGAAAAGGCGACCACCGTCTGGCTCAGGGCGGAACTCGACCTGATCTGGAAGCGCGTGAACCGGCGCGACACACGGCCGCTGCTGAAGCGCGACAATCCGAAACAGGTGCTGGCAGATCTGAATGTTATGCGGGCGCCGATCTATGCCGAGGCCGACTTCGTGGTGGATTCCGGAGAGTTCCCGGCATCCGAAGCCGCGAAGGCGATCCGCGAGAAATTGGGGCTCTCATGAGCGGTATACGTGCAACTGTCAGGGTCGAACTCGCCGAGCGCGCCTATGACATTTTGATTGGCGAGGCGCTGGTCGCGCGGGCAGGTGAACTGATCCGTCCGCTGCTGAAGCAGGGCCGGGATCGCGTGTTCATCGTGTCGGACGACAATGTGGCGCGCCTGCATGGGCAACGGCTGGTCGATGGTCTCGTTGCGGCCAACATTCGCGGCCAGATGGTCAGCGTGCCGCCGGGCGAGGAATCGAAGTCGTTTGCATTTCTCGACGTGGTGCTGGGGGAGCTGATCGCGGCTGGCGCAGAACGCGACGACCTTATTGTCGCTTTTGGCGGCGGTGTGGTGGGCGATCTTACCGGGCTCGCGGCTGGGCTGTTGAAACGCGGCGCGCGCTTTGTCCAGATTCCGACAACGCTGCTTGCGCAGGTCGACTCGTCCGTTGGCGGCAAGACCGCAATCAACAGCAGCGCCGGCAAGAATATGGTGGGACTGTTTCACCAGCCCGTGCTCGTGCTCGCTGACCTTGATGTGCTCGATACGCTACCGGTTCGCGAGCGCTACGCGGGCCTCGCGGAGGTCGCGAAGTACGCGCTGATCGATGACCCGGCTTTCTTCGGTTTCCTCGAGACGAACGCCGCGGCCCTCTCCGAAGGTCACAAGCCGTTGCTCGCCGAAGCTGTGCGCGTGTCGTGTGCATCGAAGGCGCGTATCGTGGCGATCGACGAGACTGAGCAGGCCGAACGCGCGCTGCTCAATCTCGGCCACACCTTCGGTCACGCGCTGGAGCGGTCGAACGAATTTAGGCCGACGCTGCTGCATGGCGAGGGCGTCGCGGCCGGAATGGCGATGGCGATGCGCTATTCGGTGAAGCTCGGCCTGTGTCCGGGACAGGACGCGGTCCGATCCGAACGGCTGCTCAACGCGCTTGGTCTGGCGACCCGTATCCACGACCTCGGCGGCGGTCCGTATCGCGCCGAAGAGCTTCTGGCGCACATGGCCCACGACAAGAAAGCCCGCAACGGCCAACTCACTCTGATTCTCTCTCGTGGCATTGGACAGGCGTTTATTGAGCGAAACGTAACGCTAGATACGCTTCGGGAATTCCTCGAAATCGAGACCCGCGGCGCTTCCTGAATCGGCGAACCGGGAATACGCTTATACTTGTTGGGGTAATTATGGGGGGTATTCAGGCGCATGACGCTGGCCGAGCGCACACTCGCTTTTGCGGAACAGGCGACCGAACTCCAGACCCGCAAGGCGCTGGGCGCGAGCCTGCTGCAGCTCGTCGAGCCCCTCGGTGCGTCGACCTATGCCTGCCTCTATCTGCGACGCGAGCGTGGCGTGGTAATTATCGACCGCTCCCTGTCCAATGTCTCGCGGCAATGGCAGGAGCTCTATCTTGAGCGCGGCTATGATGCAGCCGATCCCGTGTTTCAGGGGGTCGTGCGCGGCGGAGCGTATGGCTATTGGGACGAGCTCACCCGCGGCCTGGTGCTGAATAGGAACAGCCGCGAGGTTATGGGCGCGGCAAGCGATCATGACATGCGTCAGGGGTTCACCAAGCGGGTGACGATCGACACTGGCGGGATCGCGGTGATGATGATTGCTGGCCTCGAACTCGACAAGGATCGCCGGACCAAAGCCGCGCTTCGTATGGCGTTCGATGTGTTCGCGAACGAAGGCTCCCGCATGCTGAAGGTGGCTACGGGCGTCGGGCCGACTGCCGACGCCGAAAGCGAGCCTGCGCAGGATCTGTCCAAAACCCAGCTCAAAGTGCTTCTGATGCGGTCCGAAGGCATGTCGAACCGGCAGGTGGCGCAGACGCTCGGCCGGCATGAAAAGACGGTCGAATGCCATGTGACAGAGATTCTGAGGCGGCTTGAGGCGCGAAACATGATCGACGCGATCCGCATCGCAACCCGCCTCAAACTGATCCTCTAAAAAACAGGGGTGTGGGGCGGGCTACCCCCGAATTTTCAGGGCCTACCCTGATAGTGGGATTGTTCGTCTACTAGCAATGTCCGGGCGGGACGGGCCATTTGATTTCGGCGCCCTGGGTTGGAGAACGGCTCTGCTGCAAGGCGGAGCCGTTCTTTTTTGTGGGGCGGCGGCCTCAGCGGGCGAGTTCTGCCCCCCGTACCTGTAGGGCGGCCGGCACGACAGATCAGGCTGTCCGAGGACGACAACTGGGGGTGCTAACCCGCATCTATGTGAAGTGCGTGGAGGCCGCTTGCGAACTCCGCCTTCACCACCTCGTTCACGGCCCTGTGCCTCGCCAGACGGGAGAGTGCGGCCAGGGCGGTGGCGCGGATATGAACGGAATAGTGGGTCTCTCCACCCGGCGCTGCGCCTGCATGCCCATGGTGCAGATGCGACTCATCGACTATATCGAGTGCATCGGGAGAAAAAGCAGCAGCAAGGGCTGCCCGTAAGCGCTCTGTGCGCGTTGTCAATTCTTGCGTCATTAACGAACGCATCCCAAGATCAGAGTCATGTCAGCCACCGAAGAGTCTTCGCGGGGGTTCCGCGTCAAGTTTGTAGATATCCGAGTCAACCCGCCGGGCGGCCGGCGGAAGTCGAACCCGTATGTCCAACGCTGCGAGCATAAAGGTTGTAGCGAACTTGGGCTATGCAAGGCTCCAAAGCCCTATTCGGCGCGCGTGATCCAGGTTCCGGGCCAGGCAGTGGCCGACCAGGACCATCACTGGTTCTGCCAGCGCCATGCCGCCCAGTACAACGAGACCTACGATTTCTTCGATGGCATGACGGAAACCGAGATTTCGGCTTTTCAGGCTTCCGCCGGCTTTGGCCACAAGCCCACCTGGCGCTTTGGCGGCGGGCCTGTCGGCGCGGCCGGCCGCGCTGCGCGGATGAACCCGGCCGGTTGGCGGGGCGCGAAGGACTGGCTCTACAATGGCCATACTGTGCAGGGCGCTGACGAGCGGCCTGTGCGCGAACGCACCCGGCTGCAACTGCGCGCGCTGGACGAGCTTGGCCTTCCCAAGAATGCAGATTCTGCTCAGATCCGGGAACGCTATGGTGTGCTGGTGAAGCAGTACCACCCTGATTCCAATGGTGGCGACCGTTCGATGGAGCAGCGGCTCACGGTCGTGATACGTGCGTTCAAGGCTTTGAAAGCCAGCGGCTTGGCGTAAGCTGTTCCCCGATGCCTGCAGGCAAGGGGACTTACATGCTTTTCAGATCGATCGTGGCGGTTACGGCCTTGATGGCTGCGGCGGCGCCCGCGTGGGCGCAGCGGCTGGACATTACCTGCGAAGCTCACCGGCCGGGCTCTGACCGTGTACAGCGACGGCAGCCCGCTTGAGGGCGACAATGGCTGGGGCGAGGACACTGCCGATTGGGGCATCCGGCTCAAGGTCGATACCGAGACATGGGGCGCCGAACTCTACGGCCGCCCCGCAGACGATAATGAATGGGCGCTGTTCTACGGCGATGAAGCAACGGTCGAAGTTGGCGCGATCGAGGGCGACCCCGCCGAGACTATCCAGGTGCGTGGATTGACCGATGCCGGGCCGACCGACGTCTTCACCTTCGTGGGCACGCCGAACTCTCGCGGCACGCTGGTATTCTCGCGCTCCAGCATTATCGGCGTGGCGTCGATCTCGAGCGTCATGACGGCTAGCTGCCGCATCCGCCCCTGGCGCAACTAGACCAGACCGCGGCGCCTCTCTGCGTCAGCCCATCGGCTTGGGTTCCCACAGCTCTATCCTCGTGCCTTCAGGATCAGAGATGTGCGCGAACTTGCCGTTGGGCTCTTCCGGCAGGACCTTGGCCTCCACGCCGTGCTTCGCGCAGTTGGCGAGAATCCCGGTGAGATCATCGACCGCCAGGTTGATCATGAAGTCCTTGGTCGAGGGCTCGAAGTAGGTCGTATCCTGCTTGAAGGGAGCAAAGACGGTGGCGGCGCCGGGGTGGGCGGCCATCGTGTCAGGCAGCAGCAATATCCCGCCCCAATCCTGCAGGGGCATGCCCAGGACGTCGGCATACCATTGCGTGAGGGCCTTGGTGTCCCTCGACTTGAAGAAGATGCCGCCAACTCCGATGACCTTAGCCATTTCCGCTTTCTCCGACTGAATACTGCTGCCTCATCAAGGGGCTTTGGCAGTGTCCGCGCAATCACCCGAAAGGGTGAATTTCGTAAAAGGCGTGCGGATTCCAGGCTGGATCATACAAAACCGCGCCCATGTGCTGCGTTGCAATGTTGCCGCTGGAGCGCCTATATCGGCGGTCTGGATACGAGAGATTTTCCTCCCATGGCCGTGACTGACCCATCTGATGCCCTGATCTCGCTTGCGCCGGGCAAAGAGCTCGACGCCAAGAAGACGTTCGGGATCGAACTCGACTGGAAAATTCCGTCGTTTGCGGAGAAGTCGGCCTATGTGCCAGACTTCGACCCGGCCTACCGCTTCGATCCGCAGACGACGCGGGCGATCCTCGCGGGCTTCAAGCACAATCGCCGTGTGATGATCCAAGGCTATCACGGCACCGGCAAGTCGACGCACATCGAGCAGGTGGCGGCGCGCCTCAACTGGCCGTTGATCCGCATCAACCTCGACAGCCACGTGTCGCGGATCGACCTTGTCGGCAAGGACGCGATCGTGCTGAAGGACGGCAAGCAGATCACGGAATTCCGCGAAGGCATTCTGCCGTGGGCGCTGCAGCGTCCGATCGCTCTCGTTTTCGACGAGTACGACGCCGGTCGCCCGGACGTGATGTTCGTCATCCAGCGTATTCTGGAGGCGTCCGGCCAACTCACGCTGCTCGACCAGAACCGCGTGATGAAGCCGCACCCGTACTTCCGGCTCTTTGCCACAACCAACACGGTTGGCCTTGGCGACACCACCGGCCTTTATCACGGCACGCAACAGCTCAACCAGGGCCAGCTTGATCGCTGGTCGATCGTGACGACGCTCAACTATCTCGCGCACGATGCCGAGGTCGAGATCGTCGCAGCGAAGGTTCCGCAGATCGACAAGGCGACGGTCTCCAAGATGGTTCGCGTTGCCGACATGACCCGCAACGCCTTCATCGCTGGCGACATCTCCACCGTGATGAGCCCGCGTACCGTCATCACCTGGGGCGAGAACAAGCTGATCTTCGGCGATATCGGTCTCGCCTTCAGCATGACGTTCGTGAACAAGTGCGACGAGCTTGAACGTCCGGCCATCGCTGAATTCTATCAGCGCGCCTTCGCGCAGGAGCTGCCCGAAAGCGCCGCCATGGTGAAGGTGGCTTGACCGACATCGCGATCACTCGTGCAACCGAGGCTGACGCTGCCGACATAGGCATCATCGGTCCGGCCGCTTATGCCGCCGCCTATCACGACGACTGGGACGATGCGGTCGGCTTCTTCCATCAGCTGAAGTCATTCGGCGCAGAGGCCGTACTCGCGACGCTGCTGCGGCCGGACGCGCGCGTCTGGATCGCGCGGCAGGACGGAGTTGGCGTCGGCTTCCTCATCATGAATGTCGGCATGCTCGAGCCGATCAACCAGCGAGCCGGTGGCGCGGAAATCCCGCGCATCTACCTGCTGCCCGGCGCACGTCGCGGCGGCATCGGCAGGAAGCTGCTGGACGCTGCTGAAGCACAGGCGAGAGCAGACGGCTCCGCGTATGTGTGGCTCGATGTGATGGAGCACGCCGAATGGGCGCGCGCCGCCTACGAGCGTTGGGGCTTTGCCGACATCGGGGGCAAGACGTTCGCCGGAGGCCTGCGCCCCGGCCGCAGCCGCGCCATGCGGGTGATGGTCAAGGAACTCGGTTAGAGACCGCGACCGTCGTCCGGTGTACGTCTTTGAGCTGGCGGGTTGGTAGCCAAAGGTCGGGAGGGCGCCATGGACTTGAAGATGATCCTTATCGGGCTCGCCATGGCGGTGGCGGGCGGGTTCCTGGCCTGGCGGCTTCGCAAGACAAATTTCAGCACCGAGATCGGCTCTGGTTGCGCAATGGCGTTCGCGCTTCTTCTTCTTCTCACTGGCGTGCTGGCAGGCTTCGTGGGGCTGGTCTTCAAGGTCTAGACAGCGAGGCGGCGCAGATGACGGCAGGAACTATGATCCAGATCGCAAGTCGTGACGGATTTGCATTCGACGCTTACAGGGTGGCGCCCACCGGCCCGCGCAAGGGCGGCGTCATCGTGATCCAGGAAATCTTCGGACTTTCAGATCACATCAAGGAGATGGCCGAGCGCTTCGGCGCGGCAGGCTACGAGGCCATCGCGCCCTCGATGTACGACCGCGCCGAGCGCGGATTCATTGTGCAGCCGGCGGATGTTGCTGCCAACATGCAGCGCGGCGTGGCGCTCGCAATGGGCAACGGTCCCGAGAATGCGATGAACGATGTGGGCACCGTGTTCGACCTGCTCTCGCAAGCTGGCAAGGTCTGCGTCACCGGCTATTGCTATGGCGGCACCATGAGCTGGCTGGCCGCCTCGCGTATCGATGGTCTGGCGGCTGCGTCCTGTTACTACGGCGGCAACATCGCACAGATGGTTGGCCTCAAGCCGAAATGTCCTACCATCTGCCATTTCGGCGCAAAGGACGCGCACATCCCGCTGGTCGGCGCTGTCAACAAGATCCAGGCCGCACATCCGGACATTCCCGTCTACGTCTACGACGCCGGGCACGGTTTCGCGCGAAAGAATTCTGCCGATTATGATGCAGCCGCAGACAAGCTGGCGTTCGAGCGCACGCTCGACCTGTTCAGCAAGGCATGAAGCTGATCTTCATCTGGGGCGGGGCGGCGTCCGGCAAGCTCACGGTGGCGCGCGAGCTTGCGCAGATCACGGGCCTGCCGCTGTTTCACAATCATCTGGTCGTGGATGCGCTGCTGGAGCGCTTACCATTCGGCGATCCTGAGTTCGTTCGCTTGCGCGAGGCGATGTGGATGGCAGGATTTGAAACCGCAGCGAGCGCGGGACAATCTCTGATCTTCACCTTCCAACCTGAAGACAGCGTGGTCGAAGGCTTTGCAAACCGCGTCGTCGATCTTGTGAAGGGTTTTGGCGGGGAGGTAGGATTTGCGCGGCTTGTGATTTCGGCTGAAGGGCAGGAACGCCGCATTGCGAACGATAGCCGACAAGAATTCCGCAAGCTCGTCTCGATCGACCTGTTGCGTGAATTGCGAGGTGGCTTCCTGGAGGCGGAGGCGGCAATGCCGCCGGCGGATGTGGTGATCGACACCGAATTGGACGATCCGCAAACAGCGGCGCGGCGGATAGCGGCGGCTTTCGGAGTGCCAGTGCTACCCGCCGCTACCTAGCGGCAATCACCAAGCCTCGGCCATGATGCCTCGGAAGGGTGATTACCCTCTAGCCAGATCTCATTCGTCGTCATCGTCGGCGACTGTGCCGGCGATCGCGCCAGCCGCTGCGCCAATTGCGGCGCCACGTTCGGCATCGCCATCGCCAGTGTTGTTGCCGATCGCAGCGCCTGCTGCGCCGCCAACTGCCGCGCCAGTAAGTGTCGAGCACGGCACTGCGTCAGTTTGAAATAATCGCCTGACGCTTTTTGTAGGGGCCGCGAACCTTGGCGACTTGGGCTGCGTCGATGCGTGCCTGCGGATTCCGACCACGTCGGCCACCGATTACGAAGTGAGTTCGACAGGGGTCGAGCGTCCTTCTGGCGAGTGATAAATACGGTTGGATTTGAGGCTCGGTCAATCGACCGTTTTGGCGCCG
>Ga0105048_10002077_pt1 | contig 32385 bp, 31 predicted proteins | sample MAT05_FD_78382 | JGI IMG/M metagenome (GOLD analysis project Ga0105048, IMG submission 78382) | Freshwater microbial communities from Lake Fryxell liftoff mats and glacier meltwater in Antarctica - MAT-05 | ecosystem: Environmental > Aquatic > Freshwater > Ice > Liftoff microbial mat | place... | reverse complement strand
CCTGCGTCAGTCCACGAGGAGAGCGCACCACTTGATTTCTCGCAAGCTCAAGCTGCGTCGTGACGTTGCCTGCTGTGCAGTGTATGATCATATATGATCATGACTGTCGCGCCGCGTCGTGAAGCTCTACACATGGGGCGTGTTGTCTTCATGAACTCGGTGGCCATTCAGCTCACCGGATGGACGAGCGAAGACGCCCAGGGCCGCCCGCTCGAGGAGGTCCTCGACATCGTCAACGAGACCACCCGCGAGCGCGTCGAGAACCCGGTCGCCAAGGTGCTCCGCGACGGCAAGATCGTCGGCCTCGCCAACCATACTGTGCTCCGGAGCAAGGATGGTTCGGAGGTCGCGATCGACGACAGCGCCGCGCCGATTCGCGATGAGCAGGGGCGGATCTTCGGCGTGGTCCTGGTGTTCCGCGACGTCACCGAGGCGCGCCGCAAGGACGCCGAGCTGCGTCACTTCGTGACCGGCGAGTCGATCCCCGTGTCTCAAGCGGCGTTTGCCGTGCAGGACGAGAGCGGTCGTCCCATTGTGCTGGCGGCCATCCTCCGCGATCAGCGCGATCAGCAGCGGGCCGAGGCCGAGCGCGAAGCGCTGCTGGCGGGGGAGAAGCGCGCGCGCCGTGGCCGTGGCCGAACGGCGCAAGCTCTACGACCTCTTCATGCGCTCGCCGGTGTCCATCGCCATCCGCGAAGGCCCAGAGCACACGTACACGCTGGCCAACCCAGCCTACCGGGCCCTCGTCGGCGGCGCGGACATCGTGGGCAAGCCCTTCTTGACCGCGCTGCCCGCCCTCGCGGGGCAGGGTTATGAAGCGCTCCTCGATCGGGTCAAAGCCACCGGAGAGCCCTTCTACCAGAACGAAGCGATGGTGAAGCTCGCCCACCACGCGCCGGACGAGGTGCTGATCGTCAACTTCGTTTACACGCCCATGCGCGACGCCGAGGGCCGCGTCGACGGCGTGCTCATGTCCGGCGTCGACGTGACCGAGCAGGTGCGGGCGCGCGACCGCGTCGAGTCCCTCGCCGCGGAGCTGCGCGCAAGCGAAGAGCGCGTGCGCCGCGTCGTGGAGGCCTCCGGCGCGGGGCTCTGGGACCTCGACGTCGCCACCGGGCAAAACGGAGCCGACACGCGCATGATCGAGCTCATGGGCCTGCCCCCCGGCTCCACCATGAGCCTCGAATCGGCCCTGGATAACATTCATGCGGAGGAGCGCGCGGGGGTCGCCGCCGCCTTGGCCGGAGAGAACGAGGGCCGTTATCTCGTGGAGTTCCGCTCTGAAGAGGCGAGCGGCGCTCACCGGCGCTGGGTGGAGAGCCGTGCACAAGTGCTCTTCGACGCCGAAGGCAAAGCGGCGCACCTCGCCGGGGCCATGATCGACATCTCCGCTCGAAAGCAGGCCGAGATCGCGCGGCAAAGCCTCCTCGAGGAGGTCCATCACAGCGAAGAGAGCTTCCGCACCCTCGCCGAAGCCATCCCGCAGCAGGTGTGGACCTCCCGGCCGGACGGGGGGCTCGATTTCGTCAACGAGCGTGTCCTCTCTTATTTCGCATCGACCAGAGAGAAAGTCCTGGGGGCTGGCTGGCAGAGCGTCATTCACCTCGACGATTTGCCCAGCGTCATCGAGCGCTGGACCCATTCCCTCACGACCGGAGACGAATACGAGATCGAGCTCCGGCTCAAGCGCGCGGACGACACCTACCGCTGGCACCTGGGTCGCGCCGTCTCTTGGTTGCATCCTGATGATGCGCAGTGATTCAGCTGGGCGCGCCAGGCGTCACTCTTGCTCTCGGGATAGGGGAAAGAGGTTCGTCACGCGGCGCGCGCGGTCTTGGTGGGCTTCTTGGCTGCCTTCGCGGGCTTGAGGGTCAGCGCCTTCTTGGCCGCAGGCTTCTTGGCGCCCTTCGCCGACGAAGGCTCGAGCACGCCTTTCAGTACCTGGCGGAGGTTCTCGTGGAGCGGACCGCGGAAGTCGGCCGCCTTGGCCTCCTCGAAGCGAGCCTCCATCTCCACGCCCAGCTCCTCCAGGAGCTCGGCGCCGAGGGCCTTCTCGACCTTGGGGAAGAGCTCCTCCTCTTCCTCCTCGACGTGGTGCTCCACGATCTCCGAGAGCACTTGCACCTTGAAGTCGAAGTCGTCTTCGCCGAGGGCCTCGTCGGCCAGGTAGAGGCTGAACTCGACCACTCCGTGCTCGACCAGCGCCTCGCCGAGGAGATCGGTGATCCCCATCTCCTTCTCGACGGCTGGATAGAAGATTTCGCGCTCGATGGTGTCGTGCGCGGCGAGGTTACTCGCCAGCTCTTCGAACAGGGCCTTCTTCTTCTTGGCATCCTTCGATTTCTCGATTTGCTTGAAGAGATCGGCGACGACGTTGTGTTGCTTCTTGAGGAGAGCTGTGGCTTTCATGGCTGGTGTCCTGGCAAGGGGGAGTACGTGGGGCGAACTACGGACTTCGTGATCAGGCGAGCGCGACGCGACGCGCGATGGCGTGATATGCCGCCACGACGATGATCGCACCGAGGAGGGACATCACGAATCCGGCCGGCTCTCCTTCGCGGTAGAGCGACAGCGCGCGGCCGAGGAAGCCGCCGAGAAACGACCCGACGACGCCAAGCACCATCGAGACGACCCAGCCGCCGGGATCCTTGCCAGGGACGATGACGCGGGCGAGGGCGCCGACGACGAGACCGAACACGAGAAAGAGGATGATTGACATGATGGCCTCGAGGAGCGACGCAGCTCTGCTGCTGCCGCTCGGACAAAGGTTGCGACGTGAGGGGGGGCCAACAGTCACTCTCGGCGCCTGTTGGGATGAGCTTTCTTTAGCTCGTCAGCGTGGGCGGATTTTGAATGCCCGCCTGGTGACTACACTGGAAGATGCCTTGGCAGCCTCCTCTGATGCGGCGTAATAGCAACCTGCGGGCCAAGCCTTGTGGTGCGATGAATCCACGAATTCAGCCTGATTTTCGTGAGGCCGGGGAAGGAAGCGTTCTGACGCTTGCAATAACGCCACAGCCTGACCGCCTCGCCCCGTGCCGGTTTCGGAAGTGCGACCGCGCAGCCAAGTGCGAGCAGCCGACTCCTCCTCCGCTTTGCATGAACAAGCCTCCGCCTCACCCGGAGCCCATTCGATCTCCACGCGCTGACAAGCCAGACCGCGGGGACCCTGAATCGACGATTCACGCCGCCGGCTGACGCCCGCGCGGCTGGGCTACGACGGGAGCTCGGGGATGGCCGTGCAATAGCGGGCGACGATGACGAGCAGCGGCTTCACCGCAATGGGCTTGCGCATGAACATCACGGCTTCGTTGCCGGCTGCGAAGCTCCCTGCGGCGGAGAAGACCACCACGGGCAAGTCGGCGGCCTTGGGCGTCTTCTGACGCTCTTCGAGGAACTGCCACCCGTCCATGACTGGCATCATCAAGTCGAGCAGGATGAGCTTCGGGGGATGGGCCGTGTCCTCGAGCCACTCGATCGCGTCTCGCCCGTTCCCGACGGCCTCGACAGTGTAGCCGGCCTCGTTGAGCGTCTCCACCATGGCGTCGCGCAGATCCTCGTCGTCCTCTGCGAGGAGGATGTCAATGCAAGAGGATGTCATGAAGGTAGTCCGCTCCGTACGGCGCCCGATGAAGGTGGATCGAGGGGCAAGCTCACCAGGAATGTCGCCCCATGACCGAAATCACTGCTCACCGAAATGGATCCTCCGTGCGCCGCCGCGACGCTACGTGCAATATGGAGGCCAAGCCCGAGGCCGCTGAATTGCCGGGCCGAAACGGCGCGTTCGAACCGCTCGAAGATCCTCCCGACGTCGGCGGGGGCGATGCCGATGCCGTGATCGCGGATCGACAGTAACGCCACACCTGGGGTGGTCGCGCAGGTGATCTCCACGCCCTGGCCTTTGCCGTACTTGAGCGCGTTCGACAGCAGGTTGGTGAAGAGCTGCTCCAGGCGGCGCGAATCCCAGAGGCCGACGATGGGCTGGGCGGCGTCGAGGGTCACCGTGCAGCCCGCCGTCGAAGCGAGCTCGGCGAGGCGCTCCGTCACCTGGCGGATGAGCTGGCAAACATCGATGCTCTCGAGGTCGAGCGTGAGCTGCGCGGCGCTGCTCTTCGCCACGTCGAGGAGGTCACTCACGAGCTGCTCCAGCCGCGCGGTCTGCTTTTTCAGCTTGGTCTGCTTGCCGAGCAGGCGATCCCGCAGCGGCTCGGGGACCTCGGCGAGGGCGCCTCGCAGCGAGTCGACCTGCAACGTCAACGTGGTGAGCGGGGTGCGGAGCTCGTGTGAGGCGATGGCCACGAACTCTTCCCGGAGGACGACGGCGCGACGGATCTCGGCCTGGAGGCGGGTGTTCTCGACGGCGAGGCTCGCGCTCCGCGCCAGGTACGGCATCATCGCGCGATCCTCGGCGCGGTAGAACCGCCCCGACTCGGCCGTGTACAGGAAGGCGATCGCTCCGGCGGTCCCTTCGTGCGACTCCAGGCTCGCGGTCATCACCGAGGAGGCTACGAGCCCACGGATCAGCGCCGCGTGGTGGGGATCGTGCGCGGCTTCGACCCCCGCGCCGTCGCCGCGCAAAGGCTCGACGACCTCCCCGGGCACGGGCGCCCTCGCCGATCGCGCCGCGCCCTGCGGTGCGTCGCTGTAGAGCGCGCGCACGATCTCCGCCTTTTCGGGCGCGACGTGCGTGACCGCAACGAGCCGGCGCGCCGAGCCGATCCGGCGGGTGATCACGCAGCAGTCGGCGAACCGGGGCACGGCGAGGGCTGCCACCTCGCCCAGGCGTTCGTCGAGCCCCGCGTCGTCGAGCGAGCCCGCGAGCCGCTGGCTCACCCTGGCGAGGAACGCCGCGCGCTCCCGGTTGGCCTCCGCCTCGACGCGCGCGGCATGCTCCAGCTCGAGCAGCCGCGCGCGCTCCATCTGGATCTGCTGGCGCTCGATCGCGTAGCGCATGGCGCGCACCAGCAGCCACTCGTCAGTCTGCCCCTTGACGAGATAATCCTGCGCGCCGGCCTGGACCGCGCGGGCGCCGAGCACCTCGTCCTTGAGCCCTGTCAAGACCACGATCGGGACGCTGGGCGCGGCCTGGTGGAGGCGCTCGACGCCTTGCAGGCCCGTCGCGTCGGGCAGCGAGAGGTCGAGCAGCACCACGTCGACGCTGCCGGCTTCGAGGCGCGCGCGCGCCTTGGCGAGGCTGTCGACGTGGGCGATCTCGACCCGGTCCGACGCGCTCGCCAGGGCCTCCCGGACCAGATCGGCGTCGCCGGGGTTGTCCTCCACCAGCAGGATACGGAACAGGGTCCGCGACGAGAGCGGGGACGAGATCATGGCTCGCTCGATGGGCGATGGAGACACATCGGGGCGAGCTTACCGAACTTCCGGCGCGCGCGGGACGCGGCGTTTCCGATCGATCGCGATCGGTGAGATCAGGCACCGACGCGCGATCGGGCGGCGAGGTGTGGCGTTTAGCGACTCCCCCGCAAAACCGCACGAGGCACGATGGTAGTCGGTCAGTCGCGCCTCGCTTCCCCGAGCTTTTCTTGAGCGCGCCCCAGCACAAATAGTGATCCTTTTGCTGACGTTCGGCCTAGAGTCGGGCGCATGGCCGGTGGCCTCACCCACCGCCCTTGGAGAGGCGAATGAGCACCACCACCGATTCCCCAAGCCTCCGTTCTCACGATGCTCATGAGGCGCTGTTGGGCGACTCTGCGCGGACCGCGCTGCTGGCATCCGTCGTCGACTCTTCCGACGACGCGATCGTCAGCAAGACGCTCGACGGCGTCGTCCTCACCTGGAACCGCGCCGCCGAGAGGATCTACGGCTACACGGCCGAAGAGATCCGCGGCACCTCGCTCGCGCGGCTGATGCACCCCGATCGCGGCAACGAGCTCACCGAGGAGCTGGCGATGATCCGCAGCGGCGGCCGCATCGAGCCGTACGAGACCTTGCGCGTACGCAAGGACGGGAAGATCATCAGCGTCTCGCTGACGATCTCGCCCATCCACGATCCGGCAGGGAAGGTCATCGGCGCCTCCTCGATCACCCGCGACATCACCGAGCGCAAGCGGGCCGACGAGCAGATCCTCGCGGCGTCGCAATACTCGCGCAGCCTGATCGAGGCCAGCCTCGATCCCCTCGTCACCATTAGCCCCGAGGGCAAGATCACCGACGTCAACGAGGCCACGATCAAGATCACCGGCGTGGCGCGCAACCGGCTGATCGGGACGGACTTCTCCGACTACTTCACCCAGCCCGACAACGCCCGTGAGGGCTACCAGCAGGTCTTCTCCAAGGGCTCCGTCACCGACTACCCGCTGACGATCCGGCACCGCGAAGGCCGGCAGATCGAGGTGCTCTACAACGCCTCCGTTTACCGCGACGCCGCGGGCAACGTGCTCGGCGTCTTCGCCGCCGCGCGCGACGTGACCGCGCAAAAGCAAGCCTCGCAGTACGCTCGAAGCCTGATCGAGGCCAGCCTCGATCCGCTGGTCACCATCAGCCCCGAGGGCAAGATCACCGACGTCAACGAGGCCACGATCAAGATCACCGGCGTGGCGCGCGAGCGGCTGACGGGGGCCGACTTCTCTGACTACTTCACCGAGCCGGAGAAGGCGCGGGAAGGCTACCTCCAGGTCTTCTCGAAGGGGTTCGTCACCGACTACCCGCTCACCATCCGCCACCGGGACGAGCGCCTCACCAACGTGCTTTACAACGCCTCGGTCTACAAGGACGTGGATGGGAACGTGCTCGGCGTCTTCGCCGCCGCGCGCGATGTGACGGCGCAGAAGACGGCCGAAGCGCAGGTCGCCGAGCAGCGGACCAAGGAGCTGGAGCGTCTCGCGGAGCTGGAGCGGTTCCAGAAGCTGACCGTGGGGCGCGAGCTCAAGATGATCGAGCTCAAGAAAGAGGTCGAAGACCTCAAGCACCAGCTCCCGCAGCGGCCGGGGTCATGAACCCCGCGCTCCCGGCGCCGGGGCCCAATCCCGCTTCGACCGACGACTCCGACTACGTCAAAGCCATCCTCAACATCCTCGAGGATTTCAGCGCCGAGAAGGCGCGGCTCGCCGATACGCAGAAGGCCGTCCTCAACATCCTCGAAGACTTCAGCGCCGAGAAGACGCGGCTGGAGGCGACGCAGAAGGCGATCCTCAACATCCTGGAGGACTTCGACGCCGAGAAGAGCAAGGTCGAGCAGGCCAACGTCGAGCTCCGGCGCGAGGTCGCGGAGCGGCGCCAGGCCGAGCTCGCGCTGATGCAGAAGACAGTCGAGCTCGGCCGCTCCAACGCCGAGCTCGAGCAGTTCGCCTACGTGGCGTCGCACGATCTCCAGGAGCCTCTGCGGATGGTGTCGAGCTACGTGCAGCTCTTCGAGAAGCGCTACCGCGGGCAGGTCGACGAGCAGGCGGACAAGTACATCCATTACGCGGTCGAGGGCGCGCGCCGGATGCAGCTCCTCATCGGCGGCCTGCTCGAATACTCGCGCATGGGCCGGCAGGACATCGAGCCCAAAGAGGGGAGCGCGGAGGTACCTCTGGAGCAGGCCCTGTCCAACCTGCGAGCCACGATCGAAGAGGCCGGCGTGGAGGTGACCTGTGATCCGATGCCCTCGGTGATCGCCGATCTTGCCCAGCTCGCGCAGGTCTTTCAGAACCTGATCGGCAACGCCGTCAAGTTCCGCCGGCGCGACGTCCCGGCGAAGATCCACGTCGCCGTGGATACCAGCGTCAGCCCTTATAGGTTCTCCGTGCGCGACAACGGCATCGGGATCGCCCCCGAGTACGCCGATCGGGTGTTCGTGATCTTTCAGCGCCTCCACACCCGCGCCGAGTACCCGGGCACCGGGATCGGCCTCTCGATTTGCAAGAAGGTCCTGGAGCGCCACGGCGGCCGGATCTGGGTCGAATCGACGCTCGGGGAGGGCGCGACCTTCCACTTCACGCTCCCCGTCCCCAGGAGGCATCCATGAGAATGCGCCACGCGCACGAGCCGATCGAGATCCTTTTGGTCGAGGACAACCCCGGCGACGTCGACCTGGTGCGCGAGGGCTTCAAGGATTCGCTGATCGCCCACCGGATCTCGGTCGTCGACGACGGCGAAGAGGCGCTCGCTTACCTGCGCACGGAGCGGTTCCCCTGCCCCGATTTCGTGCTGCTCGATCTCAACCTACCCAAGAACGACGGCCGAGAGGTCCTGTCGGAGATGAAGGCCGATCCCAAGCTCCGTCACGTCCCGGTGATCATCTTCTCTTCGTCGGAGGCCGAGCAGGACTTGCTCCATGCCTACCAGCTCCAGGCGAGCTGCTTCGTGACCAAGGCCGTGGATCTGGAGGCGTTCCTGGCCGCGGTGAAGTCGATCGCCGACTTCTGGCTGGTGAGCGTGAAGCTGCCGCCGCGCGCCTGGGGGTGAGCTCCGCCGCCGTCGTCCGTCTGGCATGCTCCCTCCCCGCTCGGAGATTCCCCTCTTTCGCTGGACTGTAGTTGAAGGTCCAGCGGACGCAACGCAGCTTCAGGGGACGCCGAAGTCATCTCGATAGCCATGGTGGCGCTGCCTCGAAGCACGCGCCTGGGCGAGCGCTACCCTTGCTCATTCTGCTTGCAATCCACAAAATCCCAGCGACGCTGAGTTCGAGCGCGACTCTCGAACAACAGGCGATCCGTCAGCCTTTTGTCGGTCGGCCGTGATCACTGGACCGGCAAAGGATAGATGGCGTTCTTGCATCGTCTAGCCCAAGAGCCGGTTGTTCGAGGAACGTGAACGCTCATTTGGAGGAGCTGGACGTCGTTCAGATTTTTCTGTATGGAGGGCCGAATTCAAATTAACGCGCTCTGTGACGAGGGCGGCAAGAGCAACAAGAAGCGTTCCATGACTCGTCACCATCGGATTATCGAGATGCACCTCCAGCACGGCGACGCCCTGTTCGCGCGCTCCAGCGGGGGAATATCGACCCCCTGCGGGCCGCACCCCGAGCTGCCCCATGTCTACGCTGTGGATACGAGCGAGCTCACGGCTGGGGAGCCGTTCCGCTATGTCGTGCGGCGCGCAGACGGCACCGAGAAGACGGAGAGGTTCTTCGCCCACTCGCTCGATAAGGGCGGGCCTTTCGACGTGTGGGAGGGGGTACGCGCCGTCGACAATGCCTTTTATGTGAACGAGGTCAGAGAGCATTTCGACCAGCGCGGCTTTGCGGTGGTTCGAAGCGTGCTGTCCGCGGATGTCGTGAGCGATTTGCGCGCTGTCGTGCATCCTCTCACGCACGCGGCCTGGGGGAGAACGGAGCCGCGTACCGGGATAAAATCAACCTGGAGAAGGAGCTGCTCGGCGTCCCTCACCTCATCCAGGCCATGGCCGAAAAGCTCGGGCCGCTCCTGCGCGCCCTTGTGGGCGACGACGTGTTCCTCGAGTATGAGCAGGTCATGGTGGTGCGCGCGAGCACGGAGTACGCCACGAGGCGCCACAGAGACATCGACGGCGGCAAGGATGGCTTCTCGGAGGCGTCCAAGCGCCACAAGGCCTCTGTGCACCTCTGGATCCCGCTCGTCGATATCGATGAGACGCGCGCGTGCATGTAGGTGGATCCCCCTGGCGCCGCTGCTCGGCCTCTCCGTCCGTCAAGCCATCGTCCCTCGCATTCGCCTGCTGGTGGAGAAGATCAGACGCTTCCGGGAGCTCGGGATCAACGAGCCCATCGAGAGCGGGAACGGCGATGAGCTGGCCGTTCTCGCCGACGCGCTCGATGTGAGCTTTCTAGCCTCGTCGACTTCGGCTGCTCTCGCGCGTCGAATGCGCGGGACGCTTCACCGAAGCCCTCGTCGACCCCCGCGCTCGAGCCCGCAGACGCTGGAAGCGCCGTGGTCGCGCCACCGGCGGCCGCGTCCGCCGCTCGCGTCGACGAGGCTCTGCGCGGCGGCCCCCTCGTCGTCAGCCGCGATGGTCACGTGCTGCGCGTCGACGACCAAGGGCGCGTCCGCGACGTCACGATTGGCTCTCCCCCGCTCGCTCGCATCGGGACTCACAAGTGGAATGCGTGGCCGCTCGCCGCGGATCGGGATGTCGTGTACGCGACGGACAACAACGAAGACATCGCCGCCTTTTCGCGCTCGGGAGAGGCGCTGGGGCCGATCTTCCGGCCGCGAGTCAAGGTCGCGTTCCCGCAGATGTTCGTCGACGATCGTTTCATTTACGTTCTTCACTTCGGCTCCAGCGCCGCCCCGGATCGCTCCGAGCTCGCGAGGGCTCCGAAGTCGGGTGGACCGCTGGCCCTCGTGGCTCGTTTCAAAGGCCAGCTCGTGCATACCGTGTTCGACGGGACTCATGTCTACGGCGACCGCGACGCGGGCAAGCGAGAGACCGTCATCGAGCGCGTCGCGACGAGCGGAGGCCCCGTAACGGCCCTCCTGCGGACCTCCGACATCGTCACCGAGCTCGCGGTGGAGGGTGGGTATCTGTTCTACGTCGCCTATCCGTACGGCAATAAGGCACCGGTGCTGCGTCGCGCGCGCGTTTCCGGCGGGGCAGAGGCCGAGCTCTTCGTCGGTGGAACCGACTCTTCGCCCGGGAAGATCGGTCGCATGGCGGTGGCCGGCGATTCGCTGTACTTCGCCTATGCGGCGAAGGACGGAGGATGGTCCATGCAGGTGCTCCGCGACGCCACCAAGGATGCTCCGCGGCCGAGCCCCGAGCCGCTGCCGATCACCCTGGACGCGGCGCCCGCGTCGGCCAAGGGTACTCGGCGCCGATCTACGCCAACTGCGCCTTCGCCGCGCCTTGATCGGCGACGCCGGGCCGGCCCTCGAGCAGCTCGCGGAGCTTGCGCGCGGCGATCGAGCAGCAAGGCGTCGAGCCGCTTCCTCGCTCAACACGCCTTGAGAAGGAAGACAATGATCACGGTCAGCACCACGGGGAGCACGACCATCGCCCCAATCAAGCCAAGAAGAAGCTTGCGCGAGCGGCGCTTGACCTCCTCCTTGCTCATGGGCGCTTGGCTCCTGCTCGCGTAGAGCGCAGGGGACGGCACGACCGGTTGCCTCACAGGGCCGCTCGCGACGTGCCCGACGAGGTTGACGAGGCTGAGCAAGTCGTCCTCCTTCCCGTTGCGCAGTCGCTTAATGACCTTCCCGATCGGATCGACGATGTACACGCCACGGCGCTTGACGACGACCATGGGCCGCTCCCCCGAGAGATCCCACGTGCCGCCGTGCCGCCCGATGACGGCCTCTCCGAGATAGGCCCCCAGGCCATCGATCAGGTCTTTTTGCTCCTCCGGAGGGGCGGTGAGCGCCTGATGGCAAGCATCGGAGTCGAGCCAGGCATCGACCTTGTTGATGCTCGCGTTGTCGTAGCCCGCGAGATCGAGCCGCTGCACGATCGCCGCGGATTGCGCACGCATACCTTCGCGCCCGACGGGCCTTGGCGCCGCGCGGACGCGTGGTGGCTCCTCGCCCGGGCCGACCTGGGCGCCCCATCCGTCGTAGTCCACGCCGAGCTCACTGGCAATCTTCCGGAATTTCCACTCCTGCAAGGACACGATCTCGGGATCGAGGACGACGACGACCGTCGCGGTGAGCTGCCCCGTGTCGTCTCCGTCCGGCGAGCTGGGCGTGACCGTGACCTGCAGGGCCTGGCCTGGCATCGCTATCTGGAGGATCGCTGCAGCCTCGCGGAGAGCGAGCTCGTCGCCGAAGAAGTGATGCTCGATCGACTGCGGCCGGGACACGTCGAGCCCCGCCTCGCGCAGCGCTTCGATCAGCTTCGCGTTGGCCGACCAGTAGAGCCGTTCATCCCTCGGCTGGATTTTCTCCTCGAAGTACGTCCAGCCCGCGCTCTCGCGAACCTCGCTCCGGCCTCGCCCGCCCTCATCCATCCAGCGCTGGTAAACCCCGTCGAAGGCTCCCGGATCGGCGGTTTGAACGAGGATGTCGTACAGACCGCCATAGATCATGTGGCCGGCTTTGACGTAGCGGACCTCGCTCGCGTCGAGCGCGGCGAGCAGGCTTTGCTCGAGCCCTCGCCAGCGCGACAGCTCCGACGCCAGAGGAAGAAGGTTTTCGTACAGGTGCTCCGAGGTCAGCGACTGGCTGTAGAGAATGACCCGCCGGCCGTGCGGGTAGGCGACGCGCTCCGCCAGATCCTCGAAGCGTTTGTCGTAAGTGACCGAGGCACGGAGGCCCTGATCGTACGAAAACATGTATAAATCGAGCTGATTCTCATTCACACTCATGAACCGCCGCTCCTCGCAGGGGCGCCCGAGCGCCGGGTTGCACGCCCCCTCAACCCAGCCCATTAGCAGGACTATTCAGCCCGTGGAACGGGTCGAGCGACCGCGAACCGGCTCGCTCGAAGAACGAGAGGACAGTTTCTACGCTCGTCTCATCCTGAACTCCGACGGCGCGGGGATGGTGAAGCGCAGGTGGCTTTGCCTCAACACGAAGGGCCGCAAGGCGGCCGAGCGCTTGCGCGATCAGCTCAACGCGGACGCGTCCCCCGCACCGTCAACCTCTCCCCACGCTGCGCAGACAGTGAACGAACGCGGTGTTTCGTGGCACGCGGCGCGGCACGGGGCGTCAAGCAGTGGGACAGCGAGCGTGGCTGGCTGGAGAACCACATCTACCCGAAGATCGGGCACCTCGAGAACCCGGTGCTCAAGGTGAAGGTGCCGCCGAGCGCGTACGTCGAGAAACCTCGCGTCATCCTGACCGACGACGAGGTGACCGTGTTCTGGTCCTGCGAGGACGCCGAGCTCGAGATCCGGACGCTGGGCCTCGTGGCGCGGTGCGGAGGCGGGATGAGGACGCGCGACTGCACGGCGTGGGACTGGACGATGATCGACCGCGAGCGCTTCGCGTCGTGCATCGTTCCGCGCACCAAGACCGCCAAGCCCCAGCGGCTCGACATCCCGGACGTGCTCCAAATCCCGCTTCCCATGTGGTGGGTGAAGCAGGAGGGCCCGACGTCGGGCTCGGCATCCCAGAGGCAGCTCTGCCTCAACCCACCCGCGGAAGTTCTGCCGTGGGTTTTGCCACAGCTCCGAGGGGGTGGCTAAAAACCTGAGCGATTTCGGAGCGGGACACGAGATTCGAACTCGCGACCCTCAGCTTGGGAAGCTGATGCTCTACCAACTGAGCTAGTCCCGCCGAATGCGAGGGGAGTGGTAACCAATTCCGAGCCGAAGCGCAAGAGATTCTACGCCGTCTCGGGGTGCCCTGTTCGCCCCGACTTGTATTACCGTCGAATCGTGCTGATCCGCCCGAACCTCTCCCTCGGTCTGCTCGTCCCCGCGCTCGCGCTCCTTCCCGCTTGCGGCGGCTCGGTCGAGGCGCCTCCAGCGGCGCCCACCTCGTCGGTGCTCGCGGCCGGCGGCGAGAAGCTCGAGTGCCCCGCGCCGATCGGCAGCGTCCCACGCGAAGACTGCTCCGCGGTGGCGGACGACTTCGGCGCGCTCTCCGTCGCGGAGTCGCTCAAGCTCGCCGGCAGCGGCCGCGACGCGGACGCGCGCATCGAGGCGATCCGGTCGGCGGCGGCGCTCGCCAACGTGCTGAAGGAGCAGCGCGTGAGCCTCTGCGAGCTCTACGACAAGTGCAAGGTCACGCCGGACGATCACGCGGCGAAGGACAAGCTCCTCGCCGGGACGATGCGCTCGCTCATCGATCTCTGGAATCGGCGGCGCTTCTCCGGCGCGGACGAGGTCGTGCGCTTTCGTCAGGCGGTGCGCTCGCTCGAGCAGCGGGTGAACGGCGAGGGCGCGGCCGCCGCAGGGCCGCCGAAGAGCCTGCCGGCGGCGCAGGCGCTCGCGCAGGTCGAGGGCGCGGGGCTGGCGTTCAAGGTCGACGGCGGGGCCATCGTCGTCACGGCGCAGGGCGCGGGCTCGCGCGTCGCGTTGCGCACGAAGCCCGAGGCGCTGCCGCTGACGTCGGGGCACCACTACCGCATCAAGGTGAGCGGGAGCTATACGCCGACGGCGCCGCCGATGATCGCGCCGGGCGAGGAGATCACGGTGCGGCTCAAGTTCCACGCCGACAAAGACGGCGACCTCTACGCGGCGCTGCGATCGCTGGAGGATCCCGAGGCCAGTGAGAGCACGACGATGTGGCACGTGAGCGCGGGAGAAAAGGGCGCGCGGGAGGCGAAGCTCACCGCGGATCCGTCGTCGAGCGGCTTCTTCCTGGGCGTCGGATTGAAGGGCGCAGGCGGGGTCGATCTCGACGACGTGGAGATCGTGCGCGGCGGGAAATCGATCGCCGCGGCGCGGGCCGAGGTCGACGGCGAGCCCGGCGTGAAGACGGACTGCCTGGTGATCGGCGCGGGCGCGCTGGCCGGGCAAAAATCGCTGCGCTGCAGGGCGGGCGAGGGCGATCGGATCCTGCTCGGGCAGCCCGAGTCGCACCTGTTCCTGACGCTGCGCGGGCCGCTCGGCGATCGCGCGGTGCTGCGCACGCTCTCGCTCGAGGGAGGGCGCAGCGTCGACGCCACGGTGTCGGAGGACGCGGAGCTGGTCATCGGCCTCGTCGGCCCGGGATCGGCGACGATCCGCGCCGTGGAGACGACCGAGCTTCCGCAGTAAGAATCAGCGCACGAGGGCCATCGGCATCGCAGGGAACGAGGAGGTGCGCGCGCCGAGATCGACCGACGGGAAGCGCGTCATGGCCTCGGCGATCGCCTGGCCCACCTCGGCCGCGCCGGCGTCGGGCGCGACCCACGGGAGCTCGCGCAGGGCCGCGGCGCTCTGCGGGATCCAGCGTAGGCTGCGGGTGATCAGCACCACGGGGACGTCGAGCGCGAGCACCTCCTGCGCGAGGCGGACGCCGCCGACCGGCGCGGGCGGGAGGTCGAGGCACACGAGGGCGATGTGAAAATCGACCGAGAACAGCGCGACGCGAGCGTCATCCACGGACGACGCGTCGGTGATGTCCACGGCGCCGAGCGCGGACTCGACGACAAGAGCGAGCGGATCGCAGGTCGAAGCGCTCGCGTCGTGCGCCAGCAGGAGCCGCCAGCGGACAGAGCGGATTCCGGATGCACCTTGCATGGGCTCTCCGAACTCGTAACCGGTTGCCATCATTCCCTCCGGATCGATGAGGGTTGCTCCCCACCTGTGACACGGACTTCCTGGAGGTCTTCCCGAACGACCACGGTAGCACCCCTTGAATCCGACCTGCCGGCCATTTATAGGGGGCCGGACAGGTCTGTCCTAGTCAGGTTGAGCCTGGCCCCTCTGCAGGGCCAGCCCGGCCTGAAGCCCAGGAAAAACCAGACCGGGGGCCAGGAACGAGCCGGCCCGATGCCCGTCAGGAGCGAGACGACCGATGCCCAGGTTTGCTGCGAATAGCCAGTGCGAGTGCCAGGCCCACCTGATGGCCATCGTGGACGAGAAACATCACGTCATCGAGGGGAGCGCGCGGCGGCACGGTGACAGCGAGAACGCGCCGGCGCACGCGATCAACCCGTCGCAGGAGCGCTTCGACATCGGGTGGCTGTGCCCCTTCTGCGGGCGCAACACGATGCGATCATTTCATCGCGACGCGCTCCGTCAGCTCAGCGACGCGGCCCCCGTCTGATCACGCGGCGGCGCGCGCGACCAGCCGATCGATGACGGCTACGCGCGCCCCGTCGCCTTCGCGTCGTCGGAGCCAGCGGGCGCGGTTGAAGGCCTGCGCGGCCTCTTCGCGTAGGCCGACCTCGGTGAGGCGGGCGGCGAAGATCGTCCAGGTTCGCGCTCGCCACTCGTCGTGATGGCAGGCCTCGCGCAGCAGCGTCAGCGCGCGGTGGCTTTCGCCGCGCACCCACAGCCGGCGAGCGCGCTCCACGAGCGCATCGACGGGATCACGCGGCGTCGTCAACGTCGCGGTCGCCCGTCCTTCGAGCACCAGCTTTCTTGCGGCTGTGCGCCTCCGTCCCACTGCGCTCACCTCCCCCGATTTGCCCTGACGCTTCGCACGACCTGGGCCAGACGGCGGCGGGCGGTTCGATGAGAACGCCCCGCCGAACAAGCGCTCGGCGGGGCGTCGGGTGCGGGCAGCGCCTTGGAGCGCGCCCGCAGCAGGGCGGGTAGGATCAGCTCACTTTGCTGCTGGACTTGGAATCCCCCATCGTGCCGAACACCCAGTCCCACAGCGGCGAGGAGACCCCCCAGCGGGCCTGCTCCCCCGTGTGGTGGTGGACGATGTGATAGCGCTTGATCCAGCGGCCCCAGCGCGAGCTCATCCGGAAGTGGTGGATGGCGTAGTGCGTGCCGTCGTAAATCAGGTAACCGAGGGCGAAGCCGACGAAGAGCGGGTCCACCAGCACGGGTCCGATCACCGCGCGGAAGATCATGTAGAAGCCGACGCCGAGCGGAATGCTCGCCCCGAGCGGCATCACCAGGCGATCGCCGTCCTGCGGGAAATCGTGGTGGACACCGTGCAGCACGAAGTGCATCCGCCGCTGCCACGGCCGCGGGCCGACGTAGTGGAAGAGGTAGCGGTGGAGCGTCCACTCCGCGAACGTCCACGCGAGGAGGCCCGCGAGGCCGAGCGCCACGCCGACACCGAGGCCGACGCCGTTGCCGGCAGCGTGGTAGGCGGCGTAGCCGAGCACCGGGAGCCAGAAGAGGAACGGCGTCACCGGGTTGATGCGAGAGAAGCGCTCGATCAGCGGCGTCTCGAACATCTGGCAGGTGACCGGCTTCGGCGCCGCCGCGCGGGTTGTCGGGCGGGCGGCGATCAAGGAAGAGGGAGCGGGGGCTGTGGCCGACATAACGGCCGATTGTTACAGCATTCGCCCGCGGGCGGCCAGCGGCCCGCCGGGACGAAATGCAGCGTAAATCCCTACGCAGATCGCAGATCCGGCGCGACCACGGCGGGGCTCAGAAGGACGCTTCGTAGAGGCGCTTCAGATCGTCGCGCGTGCAGGTGCGGGGGTTGAGCGTGTGACACGCGTCCTGGAAGGCGAGATCGGCCAGCGTGTCGAGCTTCTCGCGCGGGACGCCGGCCTTGCCGAGGCCATCGGGCAAACCGATGCGAGCGCGGAGGCCGCGCAGAGCCTCAGCGCAGCCCTTGACGGTGGGGGCGCCGCCGAGGAGCGTCGAGGCGCGGGCGAGGCGCTCGCCGGCGATCTCGCCGTTGAACTCGACCACGGCGGCGAGGCCGAGGGCGTTGGCGAGGCCGTGGTGGAGGCCGCACTCGCTCGAGAGCGGGTGCGCGAGCGAGTGGCAGGCGCCGAGGCCCTTCTGAAATGCGACCGCGCCCATCATCGCGGCCTCGAGCATGCCGCCGCGGGCCACGAGATCGTCGCCGTGCGAGACGGCGCGCTCGAGGTGCATGGCGACGAGGCGCAGGCCCTCCTGCGCGATGCCGTCGGCCATCGGGTGCTCGCCCTTGGCGACGAAGGCCTCGAGGCAGTGCGTGAGCGCGTCGTAGCCCGTCGCCGCGGTGATGTGCGCGGGCATGGTGCGCGTCATCTCGGGATCGAGGATCGCGGCGCTCGCCATCAGGTACGGGGAGAAGATCACGGTCTTGCGGTGGTTCACGTCGAGCGTGACGACGCCGGAGCGGCCGACCTCGCTGCCCGTGCCCGCGGTGGTGGGCACGGCGATCATCGGCGGCACGTCGGCCGTGATGAAGGCGTCGCCGCCGGTCGCGTCGTCGTAGTCGACGAGCGGGCGCGTGTGGTTGACGCCGAGGCGGACGAGCTTGCCCACGTCGAGGGGCGAGCCGCCGCCGACGGCGATGACGATGTCGGCGTTGTGCGCGCGGAAGGCCGCGACGCCGTCGTGCACGTTCTTCTCGACCGGGTTCCCGAGGACGTCGTCGAAGACCGCCGTCGCGATCCCCGCCGCGTGGAGGGCGGCCTCGATCGGCGCCACCAGCCCGACCTTGACGACGCCTTTGTCGGTGACGATCAGCGCGCGCTTCGCTCCGACGCGCTTGGCCTCTTCGCCTGTCTTTCCCGCGGCGCCGACGCCGTAGAGGATCCGCGTCGGAAAGCTCCAGATCTTGATCCCGCTCATGATTACACCGCCTCGAAGTAGCGCTTCAGCTCCCAGTCCGTCACGGCGCGCTCGTACTGGCGCACCTCCCATTCGCGCGTCCGTACATAGTGCTCGACGAAGCGCTCGCCCAGGATTTCTCGCGCCGCTTTGCTCTCGGAGAGCTGGCGCGCCGCCTCTTTCAGCGTGCGCGGGATCGGCGCGCGTCCGTCGCTGCCGCCTTCGCCGGCGTCTCCGCGCACTTGGGACGGAGGCTCGATCTCGTGCTCGATCCCGTAGAGGCCCGCGGCGAGGCACGTAGCCATGGCGATGTACGGGTTGATGTCGGCCGCGGTCTGCCGGTACTCCACGCGCGTCGCGTCGGTCCCGGCGCCGATCACGCGGATCGCTGTCGTGCGGTTCTCGACGCCCCAGGTCGCGGTGAGCGGCGCCCAGACGCCGGGCACGTAGCGCTTGTAGGCGTTGATCGTCGGCGAGTAGAGGGCGGTGAGCTCCGGCATCAGCGCGCACTGGCCGCCGATGTAGTGGCGCATCGTCTTCGAGAGGCCGTCGGGCGCGCTGTTGTCCTGGAACGCGCTCTTGTCGCCGCGCCACAGGCTCTGGTGGAGGTGGCCGCTCGAGCCCGGGAGGTTCGCGTTCCACTTGGCCATGAAGGTGACGGCGAGGCCGTGCTCGTGGGCGATCTGCTTCATGCCGACCTTGAACAGCGCCGCCTTGTCGGCCGCGCGGAGCACCTCGTCGTAGCGGATCGCCACCTCGTACACGCCGGGGCCCGTCTCGGTGTGGAGGGCCTCGATCTCGACGTCGAAGGCCTTCATCCCCTCGAGGATGTCGGCCATCAGCTTGCGCTGCTGCCCCTCGCGGACCCACGAGTAGCCGAACATCCCCGGCGTGAGCGACGTCAGCTCGCGGAAGCCTTTCTCGTGGAGGCTGTGCGGCGTCTCCTGGAACATGAAGAACTCGAACTCGCACGAGAACTTCGCGGAGAAGCCCATCGCGGTCGCGCGATCGATCACGGTGCGCAGGAGCGAGCGCGGGCAGGCCGGGTGCGGGCCGCCGGACTCGTCGCGAAAATCAGCGAGGATCGCCGCGGTTCCAGGCTCCCACGGGATCAGCCGGAGCGTCTCGGGCGCGAGCACGGCCTTGGCGTCGGGGTAGCCGGTGTGCCAGCCGGTGACCGGGCCGCCGGACGCCCCCGCGGCAGGCGCGGTGTTGTCGTAGAGGACGTCGGCGATGTCCCAGCCGAAGATGACGTCGCAGAAGCCGAAGCCGCTCGCGAGCGCGCCCTTCAGCTTCTCCATCGAGACGTATTTGCCGCGGAGGACGCCGTCGACATCGAAGCCGCCGATCTTCGCGCGGGTGACGCCGCGCGCTTCGAGATCCTGGACGAGCTTGAGGTGGGGCGAGTCGCTCATGGGCGGCGACGATAGCAGCACCGCGCCGGAGGGGTCGAGCGGTGACAGCGCGCTACGCGTCGCTCGTGGGATCGTCCTTCCACTCGGCGGCTTCCGCGTCGAGCTTGAGGGATCCCGGCGCCTTGGCGCGCGCGGCGGCGAGGGCCACGCCGGCGCGCTCGACCAGATCGGTCGGCAGCTCGCCCGACGGGGGCGTCCAGACGGCGACGCCGGTGCTCATCGTCATCGCGGCGCCGAGGATCGCGCTGCCCTTGGCGGCGGCGGCGGCGACGGCGCGGCGGAGGACCTTCTTCGCGGTGCGCGCGTCGCAGCCGGGGAGGAGGATCACCAGCTCGTCGTCGTCGAAGCGGGCGACGAGATCGTACTCGCGGCGCGTAGCCTTGAGCTCCTCGGCCACGCGGCTGAGGAGCTCGTCGCCCTTCTCGCGCCCGTGCGCCGCGTTGATGCGACTCATGCCGTCGACGTCGATGCGCGCGAGGGCGTACGGCGCCCAGCCACGCTGCGATCTTCGGTGCTCGCGCTGGCACTCTTCCTCGAAGCGGCGGCGATTCATCAGCCCGGTGAGCTCGTCGACGATCGACGCCAGCGAGAGCCGTCGCGCCATCTCGGCCGAGTCCTGCTCGGCGCGGCGCTCGCGGGTCACGTCGCGCAGGATGTCGATCCGTCCGACGGATCCCGCCCGATCTTCGATCGGGACCGAGGTCCACACCACGGTGCGCGGGTGGTCGCCGATGATGATCTCGATCGGATCGGCCACCGTGCTCCCGCCGCCGAGCCCTTCATCGTGGAGCGCGCGGACAGCGTCGGCCGCGGTGGAGAGCGTGGCGATGCGCTCCACCAGCTCGCTCCGATGCAGGCCGATCAGAGAGCGCGCGTCGGCGCCGATCAGCTCGGCGACACGGCGGCCCGCGGCCTTGCACGTCTGGCGTTCATCGAACACGAGAGCGCCCTCGTCGAGGGCGTCGAGGAGGGCGGCGAGCGCACGCTCGGCTGTCCACCCGAGAGAAACGGGCATGGGCGGATTCTACACACGGGACGGGATATCCCGCAATTTTCGGCGACCCGGTCGCGCTGTGATCGCTACTTGATCCGGACTTCGACCACCGCATGCTGGGCGTGCAGCGGGACGAGCACCGTGTCCACCAGCGCCCGGACCCGCGCGTAGCGCTGGTGGTTGCTCGCCGTCGGGTTCCGCGTGGAGTCGACCACGCCGATGCGCACCTCGAAGACGGGGCGCTCCGCGGGGGTCACCTCCGGCTCCGTGATGGCCGGCGATTTAGTGACGAACGTGTCGGGGCTGACCGCGTCGAGGAGGACGTTGACCTCCGCCGTCGGCGGGTAGGTCGCGGCGAAGGTGATCTCCAGCCCTTCGCCGAGACCGTTGAGCACGGCGTTGAGGTTCTCGATCGGGAACGGGAGGCCGGCGAGCCAGTCGATCACGCGGCGCCGCGCGCCGAGGAGGCCGATCGAGACGACCACGCCGACGACGAACGGGAGCGCCGCGAGGGCGCCGAAGATCGGCACGAGGCTCGCGGCCGCCTCGATGCGCAGCGACGCGAGGAAGGCGATGAACAGGACCCCGGTCGCGAGCGCGAGGACCGGCGGATCGGTGAGCATGCCCCACCTCGAGGTCGAGGCGTTCATGATCCGGGTGAAGCGCGCGGCCACGCTCTCGGCGGCGCGGGATCGAGCAGAGGCCTCAGCCATCGTGATCGCCTCCGATGAAGCGCCAGAGGGTGAAGCCGACGCCGACGATCGCCAGCGGCGCGGCGATCCAGAAGGGACGAAGGGGGCCGAGCATCATCGGGGTACCTGTGAGGCGGGTATACGCGATCTCGATCGCGGAGATGGTGATCGCGAGCGCGAGGACGCCGAGCGGCGCGCGGAGGCGCTCGCCCAGGCTCATCGGGGCGACGGGCTCAGACTCATCGACGCGCCCCAGAGTTCCCGACCGGCCGACCGAAGCGAGCTCCTGATGCCGCGGCATCGGCTCGGATCGGCGCGACGGGACCACCGACTCGAAGGCGGACTCGGGGAGATCGAGCTCACGCGGGGACGCGATCATCGGGCGCGATGCGCGCGGCGCCGGGGCGGCGAGATCAAGCTCGAGATCGAGCGCGGCCGGCGCCGCTGGAACAGGCCGCGCCGCAGGCACCGCGCGCGGCTCCGGCGCCGCAGCCACAGGCGACGACGCGACGCTCACCCGCGGCGACGACGCGCGCGGGGGCGGCGGCAGATCGAGATCGAGCGGGCCGTCGTCAGCGAGGGGATCCGCTTCGTTTCCCCCGTCCAGCGAGGCCTCGAGCGACTCTTCCAGGAGCGCCTCGGTCCCCGCATCGGACGACGACGGGCGCGCGCCCGACGGCTCTGGATCGTCGAGCTGAAAATCGAACGCCGCGCTGTTGGGGGCTGCGTCGGGATCGATCGCCGCCGCGACCGGGACCATCTTTCGCTGGAGCTCGATCCGGCCAAGGCGCGCCGTGCCGACGGCCGCCGTCATCGGGGGCGTATCGACGCGCCGCGGCCCGAACGAAAGAGGGAGGCCCATCGCCCCTTCGAGCGCCGACCAGAACGCCGCGAGGTCCGGGTAGCGCTGCTGGGGATCGACCGCGAGCGCCTTCTCGAAGACGCGATCGACCTCCGGCGGGATGCCCGCGCCGAGCGTCCTCGGCGTGGGGCGCCGCTTCTCGTCGAGCGCGATCTTGCGCATGGTGATCGCGTCGCCGTCGATCACCGGACCGCCCACGAGCACCTCGACCATCGTCAACGAGATGCCCCATACGTCGGTCCACGGGCCGGCCTCACCGAAGCGCTTCGGCGCCCACTGCTCCGGCGCGCCGTAGCCCGGGCTGAACGCGCCCGGATCCTCCTGCGGGCCGAGGCCGAGCGACGTCGGTGACTCCACCATGCGACCCGCGGCCTGCGTCGCCACGCGGCTGGCCTTGGCGATCCCGAAGTCGAGGATCTTCACCGTCTCGACGCCGCCGATCTGGGCGATGAAGATGTTCTCAGGCTTGAGATCCCGATGGATGATGCTCTCGATGCCGTGCGGCCCCTGGAAGTGATGCGACCGCGCCAGCGCCAGCGCCGCGGGCTTGAGCATCTTCACCAGCTTGGGGAGCCCGATCGGCAGCAGCCCCTCGTCGCGGCGGCGCGCGATGACGGTGTCGAGCGCCTCGCCCTCGAGCCACTCCATCGCGAGGAAGGGGACGAAGCGCCCGTCCTGCTGCTGGAGCACGTCGACGTGGAGGGGCCGCACGACCTCGGGGATCGCCGCCGAGAGACGGAAGAGCAGCTCGGCCTCTTCGCGGAATTTCTCCAGGAAGACGTTGCGCTGGAGCTGCGTCATGTCCTCCGGCACCTTGAGGCACTTGAGCGCCACCGGGGCGCGGAAGCCTCCGTGCTGCGCGCGGTAGACGACGCCGAAGCCGCCCTCTGCCACTGCGCGCTCGACCTTGAAATTGCCGGCCTGGGTGGTCCCCACGATGCCGAAGACGTCGACCACCGCCATAATCCAACGTCAGGGATATCCTATCGCCCGGCTCCGGCGAAAGCATTCAACGACCGCCAAGTTGTTGACGGTCTCGTTTCGGTGCGCGCGCAGGCTCAAGGGTGCGCGGGCTCGCCCTTCGTCGGCGCCGCGCTCGCGCCGAGCGCGTGGCGCGCGAAGAACTTGAGCACGTCGATCTCGCGCGTCTTCGGCCAGCGTCGGTGGTTGCCCTCGCTCTTCAGCGGCGTGCACTTGTTCTTCACCGCGCAGCTCGGCTCCTCTTCGCCCTGCGACCCGAGGCGGAGCCACGCGGTCTCGGCCGAGGCGCCGTCGCGCGCGCGCAGCCAGCGCTCGACCGACTCGCATGAGAAAAAGCCGTCGCAGGCGCGGTAGACGATGATCCCCGGCGGCGGCGGCCCCGCGCACGACCAGGCGGCGCGCGGCGCGTCGGCCGCGTAGGCCCCGAAGGCCGCGACGCGATCAGGGCGCATCATCGCGTAGGTCGCCGCCATCTGCCCGCCGTACGAGGCGCCGAGCGTATAGACGCGGCGCGCGTCGACGAGCCCCTGCGCGGCGACCTCGTCAACGAAGTGATCCACCGTGGCCACGTCGACGTTGCCCGGCCCCGTGTAGTCGGTGTCGAAGACCGCGCCGTGCTTGCCGCGCTGGAGGTGGCGCCCTTGCACCGCGAGGACGACGAAGCCTTGATGCGAAGGATCCCCGCTCAAGCTGAACGAGGCGCCGAGCTTGCGGAGGCTGGTCTTCTTGTCGACGGCGGTGGGATCGTCCTCCCCGTCGGGGAAGAAAACGAGGAGCGGCAGCGGCGCGCGCGTCTCCACCCCCGGCGGCGTGAAGGCGCAGGCGTAGCGAGGCGCCCCCTCCGCGTCCTTCCACTCCATCACCTGGGAGCCGCGGCAGGCCGGGCGGCCGAGGACGCGGCGGATCTCGCGGTTGGGGGCCCCCTCTTCGGTGACGCAGACGCCCTCGATCGGCACGCGCACCGAGGCGTCGGGCGCCGGCGCCGGCGCCGCCGCGTCGCCGCCGCCATCTTTCTTGCCACCGTCATGCCGCGCGGCCGCGTCGGGCCCGCCGTCCGCCGACGCGTCGCGCGCGAAGACGCCCAGCAGATCCCCGCCGTCGACCTCCGACGACGGCGTGGAGCACGCGCCGAAGACGAGGGCCACCGAGGCGAGCGCGCCGAGCAGCGCCGCCGCGCCGAGGCTGGGAGCACGTCCGGTCTGTCGTCGTCCGGGCACGGGCGGACTCTACCCCGGCCTCCCGAAGCAGCGCGCACGAAAGCTTGCGCCCACGCCTCCGGTGGCTAAGTTCCCGCTCCCATGTTCGTTTTTGAAGTCTTCGTCGCCCTCGTCCTCCTCGCGCTTGTCTCTTTTCAAACGTGGCTCACGGTTCGCGTTTTCCGGAGCGGCCTCTACGAACGCAAGCAGAAGATCTGGCAGGCCCAGCTGATCTGGCTTCTGCCGATCGTCGGCGCCGGCCTCGTGTTCAGCATCCTGAACGAGGATCAAAAAGCCGAGACCGAAGCGACCGCCCACCTGAAAAGCTCTGGTCCCCCCAAGAGCTGATCGATCGTCCACATTGAGCGGAAAAAAGGCGTCGCACTATCTTTCAGGGGCGACAGCGCGTTGACGATCCACCGCGCAGCGTCGAAGCCCTTTACGCAGCGTTGAGCCCCGACACCGTTCGGCGCTAATGTCCTGAGCCGGATGTCCCAGGCTCAATCTACCGCTACCCCCCTCCCCGTCGGAATCTCCATTGCCCCCGGCTCTCTCAGGGCCGAGATGGAGGCCCGGCGCGCCGCGGGAGATACCTTCAGCGTCCGGGAGGCCATCGGGATTGTCGTCCCGCTTTGCACCCAGCTCGCGGGCCTTCACGGCCAAGGCAAGACGCTCTTCGTCCACCCTTCCAGCGTTCGCTACACGGCGCGCGGCGGCAGCCCCGACGTCGTCGAGGAGCGCGCGCAGGCCGTGCCGCCCCTCCCGCGTGATCGCGCTTGCCTCGCCCCCGAGGAGCGCAAAGGCACCGCCGGCGACGCGCGCGCAAGCGTCTTCACCATCGGCGCGATCCTCTACGAGCTGCTCACGGCGGGCAGCGTCGGGCCGGGGATGCGGCGCCCGTCGGACGTGGCGCCCGAGGTGCCGCACGAGCTCGAGGTCATCCTCGGCAAGGCGCTCGTGGCCGACCCCAAGCACCGGCCCGCTGATCTCGGCGCGCTCGCGCAGGCGCTCCACCACATCGCGCCGCAAGCCTCGATCGCGCCGCCGCCGGCCGACGAGTCGCACCTCGACGCCGACGGGGACTTCGAGGTCGACGTCCGCCTCTCGATGATCCCGCCGAGCGAGGTCGGCGCCAACGCGATCATCCCCAAGGCCGCGCCGATGCCCAAGATCCAGTCGGTCTCGGGGGATGGCCCCTACCAGGTCGCGATCCGCCGCGAAGAGCCGCGCCGCGCCAACGATCCGACCCAGCGCTTGAGCGACCTCAAGTCAGCGCTCGAGGCCGATCCGCGCCCCCGCTACGTGGTGATCAAGGACGGGATGGATCACGGCCCGTTCTCCGCGGTCGAGCTCCTCCAGCAGATCGCGTCGAGCCAGTTCACCGAAACGAGCGTGCTCCGCGACGTGTTCTCCGGCGAGGAGCGCTTCATCAAGGACTGGGACGAGTTCGCTCCGTTCGCCGAGCAGTCCAAGCTCAACCGCGACATCGTCCAGGAGAAGAAGGCCTTCGACGCGGTGGTCGGCGCCGAGAAGCGCGGCACGCAGTACAAGGCCCTCGTCGGCGCTGCGGTGCTCGGCGTCATCGCCGCCGGCGGCGCCGGCTGGTGGATGCGCGAGCGCTCGAACCAGGACCGCGTCCTCGAGGTCCACGGGCAGGAGGTCACCTCGATCGACGTCGACGGCGGCCTGCGCTCCGGCAAGCTCATCGGCGACGTGAGCCCCGGCGGCGGCGGCAACGGCGTGCGCCCGGCCGGCGGCAACTACCCGCAGGTCGCCAGCGGCTCGAGCTGTGAGGGCGCCCGCCTCCACTACGTCGAGGACTACGACAAGGCGGCGCCGCCGGACCTCTCGGCCAACTCCTACGGCAACGTGCTCAACAACGGGAAGTACCTCGCCAGCTGCGGCGTGCCGTCGTCGATGAGCGTCACCATCTGCGCCGCCGTGCAGAACGGGCGCGCCGTCGGCGTGACCGTCAGCACCAACCCCAAGGACGGCAAGTTCTCGTCCTGCATCGCCGGTCAAGTCCGCGCGTTGAGCTTCCCGTCGCACCCCCGCCTCGACGTCACCACCACGTCGTTCTAGCTTCCCGCCGTGATTCACATCGAGGGACTCACCAAGAGCTTCGGCGGGATGCCGGTGCTCCGCGGCGTTCACCTCGACGTGCCGAAGGGCTGCCTCTACGGCCTGATCGGGCCCGGAGCGGCCGGCAAGAGCGTGCTCCTCAAGATGCTCACCGGCCTGCTCCGCCCCGACGCCGGCCGGGTGATCATCGACGACAAAGACGTGCACCAGCTCAACGATCTGGAGCTCCAGAAGTTCCGCCTCAAGTTCGGGATGCTCTTCCAGAACAACGCGCTCTTCGACTACATGACCGTGGGCGAGAACATCGCCTTCCCGCTGCGGCGCCTCTTCAACCTGCCGGAAGAAGAGGTGCAGGCGCGCATCGCCGAGCGGCTCAAGGTGGTGAGCCTCCCCGGGTTCGAGGACCGCCTCCCCGCGGGCCTCTCCGGCGGCCAGAAGAAGCGCGTCGGCGTCGCGCGCGCGACCGTCTCGCAGGCGGAGATCGTGCTGTACGACGAGCCCGCGGCCGGCCTCGATCCCGTCACGTCACAGCGGATCTTCGAGCTCCTCCGCGCCGAGCAGCGCGCTGCCTCCGCCACGGTGATCATGGTGTCGAGCGATCTCGATCGACTGCTCACCGTCACTGATCGCGTGGGCATGCTGCACAAAGGTCGCCTCATTTTCGACGGGACGACGGCAGAAGCTCAGGGTTCGTCCGACCCGTACGTTCGGCAGTTCGTCCACGGCCTCACGGATGGCCCGCTTTAGGGCCTCGACAACGCTTTCCGCTCTCGCGCCAACTTCCGGAATCCCCTAGCGTGCGCGGGAAGCGGCGGGGGCGCCGACGGGGACGATTTAACGCCATGAGACCGCTGCACCACAGCGTTTCCGGTCGAGCTCGATCGTGTCCGGTCGTTGACGAAGGGGGACATGCCGCCCGGCTACCGCTGTCGCTCAGGGATGGCCGGACTGACAATGCGGGTTTCGAACCGGAACATGCCTTTTAATGTGGGCCTTCCGGAGGCCAACATAATGAAGCTCTTGCTCGTCGATGATCAGAATGTCGTTCGCGAAACCCTGGCCAACGTCCTCACGGCCGAGGACGGTATCGACCTCGTCATCCAGGCGGAGAGCGCCAAGGAGGCTATTACGCTCCAGCAGCGCCATCGCTTCGACGTCGCCGTGATCGAGCTCTCGCTCGCGGACCGGACGGGGACCGAGCTCATCCGTGAGCTCAAGACGTTCGCCGACACCCGCGTGCTCGTGCTCAGCGTCCACCGCGACGAGTTCAGCGTCGGCGAGGCGATGCGCGCCGGCGCCGACGGGTATCTCTCGAAGCGTGCCCACCTGCGCGATCTCGTCGACGCCATCCGCAACGTGGCGCGCGGGCGCACCGCGGTCTCGAACGACGTGAGCGCGGCGATGGTACGAGCGCTCCATCGGCGCGAGTCGCCGGGTAGCGGCGACGTCGTCGCGGCGCTGAGCGAGCGCGAGAGGCAGGTGCTGCGCCTGCTCGCGCTGGGCAGCTCCGCCAAGGAGGTCGCGGCGCAGCTCGCCATCAGCGTGAAGACGGTGGAGACCCACCGGGCCCGCCTCTGCGCCAAGGTCGCGACCCACAGCGTCGCCGATCTCACGCGCCTCGCGGTGCGCGCCGGGCTGGTCGAAGCGTAGGAGCCAGGATCGCTATACGAGCACGCCGGGGTTCATGATCCCCTGCGGATCGAGCGCGGATTTCGCGGCGCCGAGCGCGCGCGCGAAGAGATCCGGCCGCTCGCGATCATAGAACGGTCGGTGGTCTCGGCCCACGGCGTGGTGATGGGTGATCGTCCCGCCGTGCGCGAGGATCGCCTCGGACGCGGCGCTCTTGATCTCGTCCCACTGCGCCACGCGACCGCCCGCCTTGCCGGGGGCGATCACCGTGAAGTACGGCGCCGCGCCGTCGGGGTACACATGGGTGAGCCGTGACGTGACCACGGCCTTGCCCGCGACCTCGATCGCCGCGCGCGTCGTCGCCGCGAGCACCGCCGCGTGGAACGCCTCGAAGCGGTCCCACGTCACCGCGGTCTCGAAGGTCTCGACGATCATCCCGAGGCGGGTGAGCGCGTCGCGCAGGTAAGGGCCTTTGAGGAACATCGTCCGCCACGTCCCCGCCTCGCCCTCGCGCGCGCCTTCGCCCGTCTCGCGGGTGCGGCCGGCGCCCTCTTTGACCTCGCCGCCGAGGCCGCGGGCGATCGCCAAAGCACGCTCCATCCAGGCGTCGAGGCCATGATCAGCGGACTCGAAGCCGAGCAGCAGCAGGCTCCGCGTCCCGTCGCCCGCGCCGGTGTTGAGGGCCTCGCCCCCGTCGAGGAGACGGCAGTTCTGCGGGTGGAGGCCCGCCTGCACGATCTGGCGCGCGGCCTCGGCGCCGCGGCAAAAATCGCTGAACCGCGCCGTCGCGACGGCCCGGAAGCGCGGCCGCTCCTGGAGGCGCATCCAGGCCTCGGTGATGATCCCGAGCGCGCCCTCGGAGCCGAGGAAGAGGCGCTCCGGCGCCGGGCCCGCGCCCGATCCGGGGAAGCGCCGCGACTCCATCACCCCGCTCGGCGTCACCACGCGCACCGACTCGACGAAGTCGTCGATGTGGGTGTGGAGCGTGGCGTAGTGGCCACCGGCGCGCGTGGCGATCCAGCCGCCGAGCGACGAGAACTCGAACGACTGCGGGTAGTGGCGGAGCGAGAGGCCGTGCGGTCGCAGCGCCTCCTCCAGCGCCGGGCCGAGGACGCCGCCCTGGATCCGCGCGGCCCGCGACGTGAGATCGACCTCGAGCACCCGGCTTACGCCGCGCAGATCGATCGAGACCGCGCCGCCGAAGCGCCCATCGAGGCGCGCCTCGACGCCACCGACCACCGAGCTGCCGCCGCCGTACGGGATGGCCGCCAGCGAGTTCTCCTCGCAAAACCCGAGGACGCGCTTGATCTCTTCTTCGTCGTTCGGAAACGCGACCGCGTCGGGGGCGACGGTGAAATCTCCCTCGAGCCCGCGGACGATATCGCGGAACGCCTTCCCGTAGGTGTGCGCGGCGCGCTCGTAGCGATCCTGCGAGAGGACAGCGGCGAGCGGCGTCGGGATCGCGAAGCGAGGCACGGGGAGGCGAATGTCTTCGAGGCGCGGCGGCGCGAGCTCGGCGAGCTCGGACACACCGAGGCGCGCCCCCATCATCATCTTGAGGGCGTCGCGCTCGCCCTCGTTCAGGCCCCCGTCCTCGGTGCCCCAGCCCCAGAAGCTCCGGCGTGGGATCGACAAGGCGGACCTCTCCTGCGTCATGCGAAGGATGGTATAGCGTCGAGCCTGGCCGTGCCGCTCCGAACCGCTTTGCTGCCGTCAGCGCTCGCGCTCCTGGGCATCGGCTGCTCTCCGCGCCCCGCCGCGACGGACGTGGACGCGGCTCCGCCCGTCGCCAGCGCCACGATCGTTGCACCTGCAACGATCACCCCGACCGCGTCGACGGACGCTGGGGTCGCGGAGGCGGACGCCGGAGCAACGGAGGCGGGCGCGGCGGACGCCCCCCCAGGATCCAGAGAAGACGACGGGCCGCGTATCGGCTCGATCGGCAGGACAACCTGGATCTACATGGGTCGGACCCGCAAGGAGCGCCTCGGCTACCTGCGTCCGGGCACGTCGGTCCGCCTGCTCGGCCCCCTGCCGATCGATGCGCCCTTGAAAAAACGGCAAAAGTCGCTCCCACCGTCGGGCGGCTGCAAGAGCGGGCGCTGGTACGCGATCGAGCCCAAGGGCTTCGTCTGCGGCGACGAGACCACGACGCTGGACCTCGCGCTCCCGCTCTTTCGCGCCCTGGTCTTCGCGGGTCCGCGCCCCGGCGCGATGCCGTTCGGGTACGCGTTCTCCACCCGCGCGCCGATGTACGGGAGGCTGCCGACGCCGCCGGAAGAGAAGCGCGCCGAGCGCCGGCTGAGCCCGGTGCTCAAGCTCGCCCGCCTGCCTCGATCGACCGCGGGGCACGAGGATCTCGACGGGCTCGATCCCCCCGCGGTCACGGATCCCCTCCCCGATTTCCTCGCCGACAATCGCGCCGCGCCGGTGCCGGCGGGGCAGCGCGAAGGCCTGGTTCGCAAGGAGATCCCCTACGGATCGATGCTCTCGTTCCAGCAGGTCTTCGCCTTCGCTGGTCGCACGTTCCTGCTCACGCCGGACCTCACCGTCGTCCCCGCTGATCGGATGCGCCTCTTCCACCCGTCGACGTTCCACGGGACGCCGATCGACGCCGAGCACGCGCTCCCCCTCGGCTGGTTTCGCCACGAGGCCCGCGCCAAGTTTCGCCGCGGCGACGGGGGCGCGCTGGTCGACACCGGCGAGAAATGGGCGCCACGCACCTTCGTCGGGCTCACCGGAAAGAAGGCAGAGCAAGGCGGCGTCACCTACCGCGAGACCCGCGAGGACGGGCTCTTCGCGCGCGACGTCGACCTCTCGATCGTCGAGACGCCGAAGGCGCTCCCGAAGGGCGCAGTGGCCGGCGAAAGGTGGATCGACATCGGGCTCGCCAAGGGCACGCTCACGCTCTTCGAAGGGACGACGGGCGTCTTCAGCACCTTGATGTCGCCGGGCGCCGGCGGGACGACGCCCTCGGCCGCCATGCACGTCGACGAGCTGCTCCGCGCCGCGCTGACGCCGCTCGGGAGCTTCCGCGTCGCCATCAAGCACCGCGCCGCGCAGATGACCTCGGAGGCCTCGCCCGAGCCCGACAAGTTCTGGATCGCCGACGTGCCCCACGCCCAGTACTTCCGCACGCCCTACGCCATCCACACCGCGTACTGGCACGAGGACTTCGGAACACCGAAGAGCGGCGGCTGCGTCAACGTCTCGCCCGAGGACGCGAAGCGCCTGTTCGACTGGACCGAGCCCTCGATGCCGCCGGACTGGGCGGGGATCATCGCCCGCAAATCGAAGCCGGGGACGCTCCTCGTCATCCATCGTTGACGAGAGGCGACGTCACGCCGCGCGGCGCCCCGCGGTCGCGGCGTCGCGGACCCCGTTGAGCACCACGCCGAGGATGTGCCGCTCCCCGAGCTGCTGGGTCGCGCGGGAGAGCGCCGCGCCCTTGGTCACCGCGACGCGGGCGACGAGGAGGACGCCGTCGCTGACGCTCTCGAGCACGTTGGCGTCGCCGGAGCCGAGCACCGCCGGGCCGTCGATGATCACGTAGTCGTAGCTGCGGCGGAGGGCCTGGAGCGCGGCCTCGAAGTGGGTGGAGTGCAGCGCCGCGGGGTACGCCGCCGTGGCCCCGGACTCGGCGAGCACCGTCAGCGACGGGCCGAGGCGCACCACGCCCCACGGGCGGCTCCGGCCGTTCATGTGGCGGCGCACCTGCGTGGAGAACCCCGCGCTCTCGGGCAAGCGCAGGCCCAGCGTCGCCGCGACCTGCGGGCGCTCGAGGTTGCCTTCGACCAGCACCACGCGCGCGCGATCGGCCTCGGAGAGCGTCATCGCCAGCTCCGCGGCGATCCGCGTCTTCCCCTCGCCGGGCCCGGGGCTCACCACCGACACGACGAACGATCCTCCATCACCGCGCCGCTGCTCGAGCCGGTGACGGAGCACGCGCAGCGCCGCGAGCGACGATGACGACGCGCGCAGCAGCGCGAACGCCCCCTCGCCTTCGGGGTCGACGTCGGCGCCGATCACCTCGACCTCGGGATCGTCGAAGATCGCCTCGATCAGGCGGTCGGCGTCGCGCACCACGAGCGCCGCGGCGTGCGTCTCCTCGGCGGCGCGCGCGGGCAGCGGGTAGCCGAAGCGCACGGTGATCGCCGGGTCGCGCCGGAGCGCGAGGCTGGCCGGCTCGGGATCGGGCACGACCGGCGCTAACGGCCGCTCTCGTGGTCGGGGCGAGCCGAGCGGATCCGGCTCGGTGGCGGGCCTCCCGGCGGCCGGCCGCGGGGGTGGGAAGGGCGAGAGATCGTCGACCTCGTCGTCGTACCCGCGCGAAGGCACCATCGCGCGCAGAGTCGGCGACGACGGCGGCGCGGGCCGATCCGGCAGCGTGACCAGCACCTGCGGGCCGCCGAGCGCGAGCACGTCGCCTTCATCGAGCAGCGTGTCGTTGAGCAGCACCCGGCTCGCGGCGTACCCGAGCGCGAGGAGGAGCACGGCACTCCCAAAGGCACGTCGCTGGGCGCTCGAGACGGCGCCGCGCAGCGCCCATGATGCCGTCGCGACAGCGATGGCGAT